>Ga0194063_10002037_pt1 | contig 12782 bp, 10 predicted proteins | sample SepL3720m_MetaG_FD_155459 | JGI IMG/M metagenome (GOLD analysis project Ga0194063, IMG submission 155459) | Anoxic zone freshwater microbial communities from boreal shield lake in IISD Experimental Lakes Area, Ontario, Canada - Sep2016-L373-20m | ecosystem: Environmental > Aquatic > Freshwater... | reverse complement strand
ATTTTATTTAGGCTATACCCCTCCAATTGGTAAATTCCTAGCTGTTCTCTTTCTGTTCGGCTAAAATGTGTATACGACATATCAGGGGGGGTAAAATGATAGTTACGCCTATTCACTTTACCCCCCCTTATGTTCGCTCTCTATTGTTTCCCCTGTTGCACTTCGAATTGAAACTTAGGAATAATTTCTCCACTTCTATTTTTTGCTATATTTTCGCTCGACACTTCTACTCCAAAAACATCCATAAGGAGAGATTGTTCTTCTTGCGTTATAAATTTATCTATATTATTACTGGGACATTCATTTTCTGCTGCAAGGGTGATTCCGCATAAGGTGAAAGACGGTATAAGAAAAACTCCAAATAGAATTCTTTTAAAATAGTGCATGAAAAAGAAAAAAGTGCCCTTTTTTTACACCTGCAATATACTAAAGTAAAGACTTTTGCTCGAGCGACTCTCCAGAGCAAGAGTGTCCAGAACCATTGGGAAGCTAGTCTGGATGTGGAGAAATGGTGAGATAGAGAGAGTAAATGTTGTAATGGAGGTGTGCAATGTCTTTAGCAATGAGAGATTCTAATTCCAACATAAATCTCAGTTTAGTTCTTCTGTAGCCATTAATTTCATTTTTTGTTTTGTATATCTTGTGTTGGGCGTGACTTGCCGTCGCGCTCTTTTGTTTCGCCAATCCCATTTTTACCAGATATATTTTTGTCTGTGTTGGAGCGCTTTTGTAAAGGGCTTCTTATTTTTCGTTTCGTGATTTTTTAGAGATACCAAACAAAGCAAGCAGGTTAAAAACCTGCTAGAACACAAAAACGACAACGAAATGATCCACTTTTCAAAACATGGATTTCTTTGTAAGGTGCGATAGTGACGGGACAGCTTCTATCATCGTGAGTGAGGTCACGAGCGTGGTGATCCAGGAAATGGATTGCTTCGTGCCTCGCAATGACGGGGCAGAACATGGATTGCCCCTACAAAAACAACATTCGGATCGGGCACCCACAAGGGGCGCCCCTACGCCAACACCATTTCTAATTCCTAATTCTTAATTCCTCTTATTCCCCCTCTATCTCTCCATAAATTTTTTGGTGGAGATACAGGGGTAAATCTTCCAATAAGATTCGCTTTTGCTTCATGCTGTCCCGTTTGCGAATGGTAACCGATTGGTCTTCCAGGGTTTCATAGTCAATGGTCACGCAAAAAGGCGTTCCTACCTCGTCTTGCCGTCGGTAGCGCTTTCCAATGGATCCCGAAATATCCACCTCAATATTTCCTAAAAACCGTAGACTTTTTGCCACGGCATCCGCTTTTTCTGCCAGTCCATCCTTTTTCATAAGGGGCAAAATAGCCACTTTTATGGGGGCTATTTTGGGCGCAAATTTTAATACCACTCGGGTATCTCCGTCTTCCAATACTTCTTCATGGTATGCGTCCATTAAAACGGCCAAGGTAAGCCGGTCGGCTCCAAAAGACGGTTCCATAACATGGGGAACCATTTTTCGCCCATCATCATGCTGGTATTCCATACTCTCTCCCGAAAATTTTTGGTGTTGAGAGAGATCGTAATTGGTGCGGTATGCTCCCGCAGCGCAAAGTTCTCCCCATCCAAACGGAAAATGATACTCAATGTCGGTGGTTCCTTTGGAGTAGTGAGAAAGCTCTTTGGGATCATGATCACGAAGAAGGAGATTTTCTGCTCGAATGCCCAGAATTTTTTCCACAAAGTGAAGCGATGCGGCTTTAAAATCAGCAAAAACTCCTTCCCAGGGCGTTTCTTCGGGATCAAAAAAGTACTCTATTTCCATTTGCTCAAATTCTCGGGTTCTAAAAGTAAAATTCCCAGGAGTAATTTCGTTTCGGAAACTTTTTCCGATTTGTGCAATACCAAAGGGGAGTTTTTTGCGGGTGGTTCGCTGTACATTTTTAAAGTTTACAAAAATTCCCTGCGCGGTTTCTGGTCGTAAATATACGGCTGTTCCGGTGTCTTCTATAACCCCTTGGTGGGTTTTAAACATGAGGTTAAATTGCTTTGGTTCGGTCCAGTTGCACGCTTTACATTCAGGACACGGAATCTTTTTTTCCATCACAAAAGCCAGCATATCTTTAGAAGGCGTTTTTTCTCCACACCAGTTCTCCGGTCTTTCGTCTCCAAAACTTTCCACCAATTTATCGGCTCGTACCCGGGCTTTACAGGCTTTACAATCCATAAGTGGGTCGGAAAAACTGGAGATATGCCCACTGGCTTCCCATGTTTTGGGATTCATGAGGATGGCGCTATCCAGTCCCACCATATCGTTTCGTCCATGCACAAAAAATTCCCAAAATGCTTTTTTGACATTGTTTTTCAGTTCTACTCCCAATGGTCCGTAATCCCAAGTGTTTGCTAGTCCTCCGTAAATTTCGGATCCGGGAAACACAAATCCTCGTCCTTTGGAGAGGTTTACAATTTTTTCCATGAGGTCTTTTGCGGGAGCCATAGAGAGAGAATAAAGTATGGCTATGGTACCGGAGAGGGAAATGAGACACAAGATTTATGCCACCAAAAATGTTCCATCCCTGATAATTTTCCCGTAAAAATCAATGCCATCAATGGTCACCTGCTCACCAATAACGGAGTGTTTAATGTCGGTATTTCGCAGTGTGGCACCTTTTAAAACTACGCTTTCCTCCAGTACTACATTTTCTAGCACCGCATCATCTTCAATATATACCGGACCAATGAGTTCCGTATTTTTTAGTGACACTCTTTCTCCAATAATTTGCCGGTCCCCCAAAATTTCCGCATTGGCGGACAAAAATGCCGGAAAACTCCCAATATCATACCATCCTTCTCCAAAGGAAAAATATCGCACGGGTATTTTGTTTTGGAGAAAATACTCAAAAATTCCCCCCAAATTATCGGCGTGTGTTTTGGAGTACTGTAAAATATGGAAGAGGAGACTCTTGGGAAAAATATATGCCCCTGTAGAAACCAGTGTCGATGAAGGGTTTTCGGGTTTTTCTTCAAATCCTTTTACCATTCCTTTTTCATCTGGGATCACCACTCCAAATTTTTTTGCCTCTTCTAAAGAGTGCATATCATACGCTGCCAAAATGGGGAGATCTGGATTTTCTAAAAACTGGGCACAAAAATCATCAAACGAAAATCCAAAAACATTATCTCCGGCAAGGAGGAGGAGATTATCCTCAATATTTTTTTGGGTGATACACAGTGCTACTGCCGCCAACGCTCCGGTTTTTTCGCCTTCTCCGTGGCTATCTTCAATAAAAATTTCTATAGGATGGTCTGGAAATTCCTTTTTCCATTCCTCAAAATCGTTGGCAAATACGGCATTAGTGGAAATAAGGATGGGAAATTCTTTTGGGATTTTTTCCACCATCCACGAAATAATGGGTTTCCCCGCCAAAGGAACCAGCGGTTTTGCCCTTTTCTCGGTGAGAGGCCAAAGCCGGGTTGCAAACCCGCCCGCGAGGATAATTACTTGCATAGTATTAAAAAATCTTTCCCAATACTCCATTCTTGGATATACCGAATTTCTTTTTCTAATGCCCGTTCTGGATCTTCCTCAAAATCTTTTTTTGAAACCGGTCCCCATATTCCGGGTCGCAAAAGAAGTCGTCGTTGAACACGGGTTTGCAAACGGTTGGGGAAGTATTTTTGAATTTCCTCTGGAGAGAGAAATATTGGTCCTACCAAGCTCATTTCTCTTCTGAAAACCTTTAAAAGAAGAGGCGGTTTAGATCTGAGAGACGAAATAAAACACAATGGGGTGAGGCATACGAGGAGACCCGCAGAAATGATGATATCGAATCCTCTTTTAAAAAATTGTCCCCAGCCAAATAATGGGGAATGCTGGAGCGATAAAAAGAGCGTATCTCCTACTTTTTGCGCATCAAAATCTTTTTGAAAAATTCCCAATGCTTCGGCGGAAGTACGAAAAGGAAGCCCTTTTAGTTCACAAAAGGAGAGAATATTCATGGAGTGCTCGGCTCCTTCGCACAAAAATACCTCCGAAATGTTTTGCTCTGCCGTAATCCGTTCCAGTGCGTCCAATTTTCCCAGGACAGGAACACCGCAAATTTGTTTTTTGGATGATCCATACGGTGCCAAAATGGCAACCGGTTTTTGCCGAGAAAAGTTAGAGAGGAGGGTATATATAATTTTTTCGGCGCTTCTATTCGCGCCAATAACCAAAAGTCTAGAAATATTATGATTTTTGGTGACTTCCCATTTTTGTAAAAAATTCTCAAAGAGGCTTGCGAAAAACAAAAATCCAGATCCACAGGCAAAAATCAGGAGGATAATTCCCCGTGAAAAAAAGAGCTCGTTTTGAAAATAAAAGAGGAGGGGAAATAAAAGGGATGCGGCGAGTGATCCGAGAAATAGGATTCGAAAATCCTCAAAAATTGGTTTCTCTTGCAGGGAATACCGTCCGGCAATAGCAAGAAATAAAATCCATATCGGTACCATGAGAAGTGCTCCAGAAAAATAGGGAGCAAATGGAAAAACTCCATGGGAAAATGTTCCCAGGCGTAAATAATATGCCAGGCAAAACGCTGCTAACAGGAGAAAAGCGTCAAATACAATAATGCCGATTTTTTGCCAGAGAAGCGTTCTCACGAGAAGGAAAAATCATCCCTATTCTACGGTGCTTTTTTTGGGGTGTCAAAAAAGGACAGATTTTTCTTCTTCTTTTCAAGCCGTTTTTTTCCTGTCACAATGGCGTCGTATTTTTGTCATTTTTATGATTTCTTCTCCTGCTCCTCGCGTTGCCGTTTTAACTTTTCCGGGTAATAATTGCGAAACTGAAACGGTCCGGGCTCTTAAAAAAAGTGGGCTCGCAGCGGAAGTGTTTTTGTGGAATATGCCAGCGGCGGATCTGAAAAATTTTTCTGCGGTGGTCGTTCCAGGTGGGTTTTCATTTGAAGATCGGGGGAGAAGTGGCGTTCTCGCCGCTCAAGAAGAAGTTTTTACCGTCTTAAAAGAAATGGCACAAAAAGGAACACCTATTTTAGGAATTTGTAATGGAGCGCAAATTTTAGTAGAAAGTGGTTTGTTGCTCACCGATACAACGGGAAAACCAGCAGTGGCTTTAACACACAATAAACGAAAAGATGAGACGGGAAAAATCTTGGGGACTGGATATTTTCATGCCTGGCAAACCCTGACAGTAACCGGTAAAAAAACGCCGTTTACTAATTTTTCGGGAGAAATTCGGGTGCCTATTGCCCATGGTGAAGGACGGTTTTTATTTCCCAAAGAATTAGAAGCAGCGATTCGGGAGCAAAATCTTATTGTTTTTCAGTATGTGAATGATAACGGGGTTGTAGATCCTCATTTTCCCACGAATCCCAACGGGAGTTTTGAGAATGCGGCAGCGATTTGTAGTCCTTCGGGAACCGTAGTAGCGATGATGCCCCATCCCGAGCGGTCACCCGATGGAAAAGCAGTGTTTGATTCATTGGCAGAGTATCTTCGCTGTCATTCCCTTGAAAAAGGGAATCCAGAAGAGAAAGATGAAGCGGGTCGATTGGTAGTAACAGCGGGTCATGACCCGCTGTTAGGAGACTCCATCACCTTTCCTCCTCGTACTGCAAATCCTCTTCCTCCTCATGATATTTCGTTTTTTGTGAGGCTGAAAATTACCGATAATATCCAAAAGAGTTTTGAAAATTTATTGCGGCATCAAGGCCATTCCGGTCTCTCTCTGGTGCGGCGGGTACGGTGGGATTTTTCGTTTTCTACGCTCTACTCTGTGGAAGAATTAAAAAATATCGCAGAGAAACTCATTGTTTCTCATGAGCTTGTTAATCTTCATAAAGAATCCGTAGTGGTAAAAATTCGAGATCGTTTCTTCTCCTTTCAAAAAGGTGTTGGCTGCACGGAGACTTGTGAAACGCTTGTCTCGGACAATTCGTTTACGGTACGGGGGAGAGAAGATTTTTTTGGAGAGGCAAAAGCGGCGCATTTAGCACATCTCTTTCCAGATTTTCATATTGAAGTGGTGGCACAGGGAATACACTGGGAATTTGATGGCGAATCCTGTGAGAATTTTATCCAAAATCCTCTCTTTGCGAGCTTTGTTTCAGAAACAATCGTACAGTAAGAATTTTTATTTCTTCCCCTCCGTGAATATCATGATTGATCTGCGGCCATTGCAAGCCGAAAACGGGACTCCTCTCGAAGTGCTGGCATACCTCCAAAATTTTGTGGAGGCGTTGTGTCATACTGCCCACGAGGAAACCTTTTTTTTGTGGACGAATTCGCAGGAAAAGCTTCCCAAAGATTTTCCTCGTTGGAGGTATTCTAATGTGCGCTATATTCATACCGATGAACCCAATAAATTGGTAAATCTTTCTACCTCTCTTTTTCGATTCCCATTCCTCGATGATATTGTGGAAACCGAGGCCATGCGCCAGGGACTTTTACCCTGGACCCAGAAATTTGATATCTGTCTTTTTTTGGTGCCGTGCTGTGCACCGTTAGAAACGAATGGGGTAAAGGCGATCTTTCTGCACGATCTCCTCTTTGTTCATTTTCCTGAGTTTTTTTCTGCCCAGAAAAATATTTTCCGGGTGAATTTTTCGCGCCTTAAAACAGAAGTTTACGAGGCTTCTCTGATATTTACGCCATCGTGTTTTACAAAAAATGATGTTTTACGCACTTTTGGCGGAGAGGAAGAAAAAATAACGGTTCTGGCGGGGGGGATGTCGGCTCCTATAGAGAGGGTGGAAGACGAAGAAGTGCTCCAGGCGGTAAAAGAAAAGTATGCTCTCCCGGACGAGTTTTTTTTGTATATGGGCAGTTCGGAAAAACAAAAAAATCTTCCACTGCTCCTCAAATCTTATGCTCTTCATCGCGCTCGTAATGGGCATAAATCATGGGATCTGGTTTTGGCAGGAGATGTAAAACACCAGGTTTATGGCGATCGGCGGGGAGTATATGCCATTGGGTCGGTTCCTCCAGAAGACCTCTCTGCGCTCTATTCCTTGGCAAAAGCATTGGTATATCCCTCCCTTTTTGAGGGTTTTGGAATGCGGGTATTAGAAGCAATGGCAGCGGGATGTCCAGTGATTTCTTCTCAATTTTCAGCGCTTCCAGAAATTATAGACGACTCCGGATTAAAAATAGATCCTGCGTCTGCGAATGCAGTGTTCAGGGCTATGCAAAAAATATTTTCCTCACCAGAATTGCAAGAAAAATTACGAGCAGAAGGACTTCAAAAATCCCAGGAAGAACGATTTGTATGGGATACTATTGCGGAACAGGCGATGGGGAAAATTTATGATTTTTTTGAGGATAACGAATAAAGGAAAATTTTATCTTTATCTCAAAAAAAGAGAATTTTACTCCTACAAGAATTCAGGTCGCTCATGAATCTTATTTTAGCGTTTGGAAAAATGAGAAATGCGGTACACTGAAAAAGAGTTTTCTTTAAAAATTTCCTCAAAGTAATGTCCCTTTCTCTTTCCGAACTTTTGGCAAATGAAGTCTCCGAATGGAGGGATAAGGGGTATGTTTCAGAGTTTGCAGAAATTTCAGAAATTCTCAGTTTTCAGAAACAAGAAGATTCATCTTTTCGCTTTCTTAGAAAAGCTCAGTTTTTGGCAATAGAAGTCTATTTATATCTCAGAGTGATAAAAAATACGCCTCATATTTTTGATGTATATCAAGAGTATTACACAGGGAAAGACCTTTTGGATGTATTGGGAGTTTCGTATAAACAGGAAGAAGTGATGAAAATTATGGGAGATTCAGGAGCAAGTGGAATACTTGAAAAAATAAAAACCGATGATAGTTTTGTGAAAAAATACTCTTTAGAGGCGACACGAGAGATGATGACATTAGAATATCCCAGTTATATTTTAGCACTTGCTATGGGCGCGGGGAAAACCACGCTTATTGGAGCTATTATTGCCATTGAATTTGCTTTAGCAATGGAAACGGGAGATGACCGATTTCTTAAAAATGCGCTTGTTTTTGCCCCTGGAAACACTATTTTTCGGGCACTTCGTGAAGTACAAGCGATTCCATTTGAAAAAATTCTTCCTTTACGGCTCTATAAAAAATTTATTCAAAATCTTAAATTTGTAGTAGCCAGTGAAGCAAAAGAATTGCCTCTTATTGAAGGGAACAATTTTTATGTCGTCATTACGAATACTGAAAAAATTCGTATTCAAAAAAGAACTCTTCGAGGAAAGAAAAACCAAATATCCATTCTTACTGAAAAACAAGAAGCAGAAGTCATTTCTGAAGCAAATCTTCGTCTTCAAAAAATTGCTTTCCTCAAAAATCTTGGGATTTTTTCCGATGAAGCCCATGGATTGTATGGGCAAAATATGGGAGAAGACCTGAAAAAGGTACGCCAAACGGTAAATTACCTGGCAAATGAATCGGATGTAAAAGTGGTGGTAAATACTACGGGAACCCCGTATTTTGAAAAACAAATGCTCAAAGAGGTTATATATTGGTATGGTATTTCTGAAGGGATTGAAGATGGAATTTTAAAAAGTGTGAAAAATTCTATTCGAGCATATCGGAATGTGACCGATGAAGGATTTGTGCAAGAGGTTATTTCTGATTTTTTTACAGAATATGGAACAGTTCAAACTCCTCAGGGTATTCCTGCGAAAATAGCGTTGTATTTCCCCAATACAGATGATCTCAAAACACTCCGTCCCATAATAGAGCAAGCCGTAATCCAAAGCGGATACGATGCGTCACTCGTAACAGAATGCCACTCCAAAGCTCCAAAAGAAGCAAAAAATGCTTTTGATAACTTTCACCGGAAAGAATCTCCTCATCGTGTTATTTTGTTGGTGGGAATGGGAACGGAAGGATGGGATTGTCCAGCTCTTTTTGCGTGTGCGTTGGCACGAGAAATAAAAGGGAGCAATAATCTTACTTTACAGGCTTCTACTCGTTGTATGCGACAAATAGTCGGCAATACAAAGCCTGCCCGCATTTATCTCTCAGAAAAAAATATAAAACCGCTCGATCGACAACTGCAAGAAACATACGGAAAAAGTTTGGATGACTTAATCCAAGTAAAAACGGGAAAAACGAAAAAAATAATACTTCGCAAAACACATATTCCGTCTTTATTTTTTGAAGTAGAGCGTGTTTTTGTGAAAGAAAAAGAGGGAATTCTTAAAAATATTTCCATTACCTTGGTTCCTTTTTTGCGTGGGAAAGAAATGTTTGAAACCGTCATTTTTGATTCGACTGTAGATCACGAGAAAAAGGGGAAATTGCAAGAGAAGGAAGTAATACAAAAGGAAGTGCAAAAAATGCGTTTTTCTCTTCCCGAAGGGGCAAATATTGTAGCACGAAAATATGCACTCCCATTTTTTCCGCTTTTGGCAGAAATGAAAAAACTCCATAATGATTTGGATTTTACCGCCCAAGAGTTGGAAATAATTGGAGAACAAATAGAATCTCTTTTTGGAGAAAGATGGGACACAGAAGTAAAAAGAGAACGGCAAGAATTGGTCCTCTTAAAAAAAGAAGGATTTTTACAAGACAGTGAAGGGAACTATTATGCCGAGATTCGATATACAGATGAGAACCGTCTTTTAGAGCATAAGGGCGAAGAAATGGGGTTCCATTATTCTCCCTATAATTTTGACTCACAGGACGAAAAAGCCTTTTTTGAGTGGCTTTTGGAACAAATAGGAGAGGAGAGTAAAAATATTGAAGATGTGTACTTTACCGGTGCTATTACCACGCCAGAAAAAACTGATTTTTGGTTTTGGTACAAAGGGGTGGATAATCTTTGGCATCGCTACACTCCTGATTTTCTCATTCGCAAAAAGGATGGAAAGGTGTGTATTGTTGAGATAAAGCCAAAAGACGACGAGGAAATGAATGCCATTACTCAGCAAAAGGCAAAAAAACTCCGACGCATTGCGGAAATAAATCCCCATGAAGTTCGCTTTGAACTTATCGAAAATTTTGAAAGGCTCTCCGAAAGCCCAGCAAAAGGGGAAGTGAGAAAATTTTTGAAATCATAATTTTCTGTATTACATTTATGGATTCTCTTGAAAACATTGATCGGCAAAATATTCTCAATAATCCTTTTGCAATAGAGAGGATTAAAGAGGAAATAAAAAATATTCCTCATTTTGTTTTTGAGGGGAAAATTTGCATTTTGAAGCGCGATGTAGCAAGTTTTTATGAAGTAGAGGAAAGAACTCTGGAGAGGAATATTGAAAAAAATGAAGAAGAACTGGGAAAGAATGGATATGAAATTCTTACGGGAAAACGCCTTGAAAAAGCGAAAACTGTGTTTGGTGCCGGCACGGATGTCGGCACCAAAATAACAAGGCTTTCCGTCTTTGATTTTCGAGCATTTTTGAATATAGGAATGCTTCTTCAAGAAAGTGAAGCAGCCAAAAAACTTCGTTCTCGTCTTTTAGATATTGCCATTGGGAGCATACGGGAAAAAACAGGAGGAAATACAAAATATATCAATCATCATGATCAGACCTTTCTTTCCAGCTATATTGGCAATACGGAGGTGAGAAAAAAATTTACTTCTGCATTGCAAGAATGCGTGCCAGGAAACAATATAAAATATGCACACTTTACCAATCGTATTTATCAAAATCTTTTTGGAGAAAGTGCCCATGAGTATAAAAAACTCCTCAAACTGAGTGAACGAGAAAATGTACGGAATACTTTTTACAGAGAAATCATCGATGTGATTTCTGGGTATGAAGAGGGTATTGCAGAGGCGCTACAAAAAGCATTTGAGAAAAAGGGACGAATGCTTTCATCAGAAGAAACCGAAACCATTTTTGAAGAATGTTTTGAGAGTCCTTTTTTAAGACGACCACGAGAAACCGCAAGAACCCTTATGGCAAGTAGAGATAAAGCTTTTCGAGAAATTTTGCACGAAGCATTACAGCCATACATTGAAGCCCTTACTCCTGAAGAATACGAGCGATTTTTGGGAGAAGAAGCAAAATTTGTGGGAGAGAAAACAGGAGAGTTTTTAGAAATGATGAAGAAAAATAAAGATGTTTTTGATCGTTTAAAAGACCGATAATGAAGAGAAAATACCTCTATTTAACGGCAGAAAAAGCTCTTGAAATCCATGAATTTATTGTGCGAGATAATGGTGGACTGTATGGAGTAAAAGATATGGGGCAAATAGAAAGTGTTTTGGCGCATATCCAAAATGATGACTACTATCCAGAGGTTTTTGATAAAGTAACTCACCTTGTTTTTTCTTTTACACAATTTCATTGTTTTTCGGACGGAAACAAAAGAACGGCACTTGCCCTCGGAGCGTTCTTTTTAGGAATCAATTACAGCAATGCTTTAGCCGAAAAATTTATTATTGAGATGGAAAATGTGGTGGTAGAAGTAGCAAAAGGACAAATTTCAAAAGATCTTCTTCGGGAAATTATTGAAAAAATATTTTACGAAGATGAAGAAAACGAAGAGCTTTTATTAAAAATTTTCAAAAGTCTTTCAAAATAATTTTTTTCTCCTTATGACCCCTCAAAAACCTCTTTCCCAAGCTGTTTCTAAAGTCAAAGGGCGTCCGTGGATGCATTGGGTAGGAAAACGAGGAATTGACACCATAGAGCCGTTTCCTGCACAAAAGGTGGAAGTGTTTTCTGCCTCCCCCTCAGTTCCCCTCAAAGAGGGGGAAGAAAAAGAAGAATGGAGTAATTTACTGTTTTATGGAGACAATAAGGAAGTAATGGGGCATTTGCTGGAAAAATACAGAGGGAAAGTAGATTTGGTGTACATAGACCCGCCATTTGACAGTAAAGCTGATTATATTAGAAAGGTGGAATTGCGAGGAATGAAAGGTACCGCACTAGAAGGCGAGGGACAAAGCACGCTGGAACAGGTACAATATGCCGATATGTGGGCAAATGATGAGTATTTGCAGTTTATGTACGAAAGACTCATTTTGCTGAGGGAATTGCTGAGCGAAACAGGAAGTATTTACTTGCACTGCGACTGGCACCAAAGCCACCGTTTGCGATGCCTGATGGATGAGGTTTTTGGGGGAGAGAATTTTGTGAATGAGGTTGTGTGGGGGTATGGAGCAGGTGGAACAGCAAAAGAATCTTTTTCAAGAAAACATGATAATATTTTCGTTTACTCAAAAAGTAAAGATTATCACTTCTCAATAGAAGATAAAATTTTTAAAACAGAGTACGATAAATCAACAATAGAGATGCACTATAAAAATATTGATGAAGAAGGCAGAAAATACAGGGTCCAAGAAAAGAATGGAAGACAATATATTACTTACGCGGACGAAGGAAAAACTATTACAGACACATGGACAGATATAGGGAGCCAAAGTGCAACCTCTCCAATTTCAAAGGAATACCAAAGCTACCCCACCCAAAAACCAGAAGCCCTTTTAGAGCGCATTATCAAAGCCTCTTCCAATCCTGGTGATCTTGTTCTCGATATTTTTTGTGGAAGTGGGACAACGCCAGCCGTGGCACAAAAACTCGGTCGGCGGTGGATTGCCAGTGATATTAATCATGGAGCCATTCAAACCACTTCTAAACGCCTGCAAAAAATTATGAAAGAACAAAGCCAAGAAAAACTCCCCCCTACCCCCCTCTTTGAGGGGGATGCCGAAGGCAGGGGGAGTGTTTCGCTTTCGTTTGAAATCCATCGGGTAAATCCTAAGTTTCAATTCGAAGTGCAACAGGGGAAACAATAGAGAGCGAACATAAGGGGGGGTAAAGTGAATAGGCGTAACTATCATTTTACCCCCCCTGATATGTCGTATACACATT
>Ga0194063_10002034_pt1 | contig 12786 bp, 11 predicted proteins | sample SepL3720m_MetaG_FD_155459 | JGI IMG/M metagenome (GOLD analysis project Ga0194063, IMG submission 155459) | Anoxic zone freshwater microbial communities from boreal shield lake in IISD Experimental Lakes Area, Ontario, Canada - Sep2016-L373-20m | ecosystem: Environmental > Aquatic > Freshwater... | reverse complement strand
TCCAGGGCCTCTTCGCCGCGCATGGCACGGTGGTGGAAGTGGATGTGATAAAGGACAAATTCACCAGCCGCCCGCGCGGCTTCGGGTTTGTCACCATGGAAACCCAGGAAGCGGCGGATGCCGCCGTCCAGGCGCTCAATGGCAAAGATATCGATGGCCGAGCGCTCACCGTCAACATCGCGCGGCCCCGTGAAGATCGTCCGCCTCGCTCCGGCGGTCGCGACCGTGGCGACCGTGGCGACCGTGGTGATCGTCGCGAACACAGCCGCTGAGTCACGGCTTGATTTCTGTTCGGCACGGACTCTTCCGGCTCTGCTGGAGAAGTCCAGGAGGCTCGCCAGTTGTTGCCCGGGGAACGGCTTCCAGCCGGCGTCACTGATTCAGTTTGCGTTGGAGGAATGCGTCATTTGAGAGGTTTTGGGGCAAGCGCTTTGGATTAACTGCCTGGGAACCAAAAGTAAGCAGGCTGCAGTGCGGCTCTTTGCTTGAATTCAGGCTTCCGGACGTGCAGATTTCGAGGGCATGAGATTCGCAGTCACGTCGTTCCTGCTCGTCACGCTGGCCTTGGCGTTGCGGGCCGCGTCTGTGCCGAACGCAGCGCATCCGGCGGAGGCGCTGCGGATTTCCGGTCTGGAATACGTGCGGCTGGCCGATTGGGCTAAAACCAACAGCTTCGACTTGCGTTGGCTCAAGAAGGACGAATCTCTCCAATTGAGCAATCGCCTATCCAAACTCACGCTGACGGTGGATCACCGTGAAACGCAAATCAACGGGATCGAGGTGTGGCTCCTGTTCCCGGTCCTGCTTCACAACGGAAACGTCTATCTGTCTCAAATAGACCTGCGAACATCCTTGCTCCCGATTGTGTCGCCGACCAAGGCCCGCCGGGGAATCAAGATCAAGACTGTCTGCCTCGATCCGGGTCATGGCGGCAAAGACCCTGGCAATCAGACCGGCTCGAACCAGGAAAAGAGCTATACGCTGCTGCTCGCGCAGGAAGTCCGCCAACAACTGATTCGCGCAGGATTGAAAGTGGTCTTGACGCGGACCACGGACACGTTCATCGAGCTGCCGACCAGGCCGGACGTGGCCAAACGGCGAAACGCGGATTTGTTTGTCAGCCTGCATTTTAATTCGGCGGACGGCTCGCGCGATTCGGTCCAGGGCGCGGAGGTTTATTGCCTCACACCAGCGGGCGCGCCCTCGACCAATGCGCAAGGGGAAGGCGGTGGCGCAAAATCGTTCCCTGGCAACCGGTACAACGAGAAGAATCTTCTCCTCGCTTACCAGATGCAGAAGGCGGTGATGCGGAATCTGGGAACCGAGGACCGCGGGCTGCGCCGGGCGCGGTTTGCCGTGTTGCGCGACGCTGTGATGCCGGCGACGCTGATCGAGGCGGGGTTCATGTCGCATCCGACGGAAGGGCGCAGGATATTTAATTCGGCGTATCGGCAAAAGATGGCCAAGGCGATTGTCGAGGGAGTGCTGGCGTACAAACGGCAGGTCGAGATGTAAATGAGCATCGTTACCAAGACGGGAGATTTGGGGACGACGGTCTTGATGTATGGCCGGCGGGTATCAAAATGCCATCCACGGGTGGAGACCTACGGCACAGTGGATGAACTCAATGCGGCCATCGGAGTGGCTCGGGCTGCCGCCGAGTCGGATTTCGTGCGGGACCACCTTCTGACGATTCAGAAGGATTTGGTGGTGCTCATGGGCGAGCTGGCGACAGCCGTCGAGGACTTGCCACGCTTTGTGAAGGAGGGCTATTCGCTGGTGACGCCGGGCATGACGGGCGGGCTGGAGCGATTGATCAAGGACATCGAGACGGCCAAGGGCTACTTCAAAGGCTGGGCCACGCCGGGATCGAGTGTGCCTTCCGCAGCCCTGGATGTCGCGCGCACCGTCTGCCGCCGGGCGGAACGGCTCACGTGCCTATTGCAGGAAGATACCCAACTCCAGAACGCCGAGATTATCGTCTATCTGAATCGCCTGTCAGATTTGCTTTGGCTGCTGGCGAGGTGGAGCGAGATACAACCACACGGATGAACGCGGCTAAGAATTGCCCGAAATGCCTCCTTTCGACGGTGACAACCTGCTCACAGGAGAGTGACTTGGACCAAGGCCCTCCCGGGCGTGAGTCCGGCCGGCAGAATCCGCGTTCATCTGTGTTCATCTGTGGTTTTTCTCTTGCCGGCACTCGGGTGCTTTGGGTGGCATTGCTGATCGCCGTGCTGCTTTCCTCAGGTTGCCAGACGCCGAGTGGGTCGCAACTCTTCACCACGAGCGGACCGGGCTGGCGCGTGCAGGAAGGCCAGGCGCTGTGGCGGCCGCGCCGCGGATTCCCTGAGCTGGGCGGCGACATCGTGATGGCCAGCAACGACGGCGGATGCTGCCTCATTCAGTTTGCCAAAACCCCGCTGACGTTGCTCGTCGCGCAGACGACCCGAACCAATTGGCTGATTGAGTTCCCGGGGAACCGGATGCGTTTCGGCGGCCGCCACAAACCGCCCACCCGCTTCGCCTGGCTTTACCTCCGCACCGCCCTTGACGGGGATTCCCTTCCGGCGGGCTTGAAATTCGAGCGGAAACCCGACGGCGGCTGGCGGCTGGAAAACAGCAGCTCCGGAGAATCTGTCGAGGGCTTCCTCACGCCGTGAGCCCCTCGTCTTTCTACCGTGCGTGGCTCTGGCGCTTCGGCAAGGGGGCCGTTCGAGTCCTGCCCGGCTTCGTTCTCAGACAGATATGCCTGCTGGTCGCCGAAATCTATTACCGGATTCACCCTGTGCGGCGCAAGGTCGTCATCAGTAATCTCCTGCCCGCGCTCCAGGATAATGAGGCCGCCGCAAAAAAAACCGCTCACGCGCTCTTCCGCCAATTCGCCGTGAAGATGCTCGAGCTATGGCGTTTCGAGAGCGGCACCGCTGTGTTCTCGTGGTTCACGGCAGGCGTCGATTGGAGCATCCTGGAAGAGGCCCACCATCACGGCAAAGGCGTTCTGCTGGTCACGCCGCACCTTGGCAACTGGGAAATCGGCGGAGCGTTGCTCGCGCAGCGTGGCTACCCATTGCTTGTCCTGACTCAAGCCGAGCCGGGCCATGGCCTCACCGAAATGCGCCAGGCCGCGCGCGCGCGCTGGAAGATCGAGACATTGGTCATCGGAGGTGACGGGTTTGAGTTCATCGAGGTTATCAAACGGCTGCAGGCCGGCGCGACGGTTGCGTTGCTCGTTGACCGGCCGCCCGAAGCGAAGGCTGTGACGGTGGAACTATTCGGGCGCCCGTTCCGGGCGTCGGCCGCTGCGGCGGAATTGGCGCGGGCCTCGGGCTGCGCAGTCCTGGGCGTGACCGTGGTGCGTCAGCACAACGGCTACGCAGCGAAGATTCTGCCAGAGTTCCAATACGACCGCCAGGCACTCGGCAACCGCGAAGCCCGCCGCCAGTTCATCCAGCAAATTCTCTCGGCCTTCGAACCCGAAATTCGCCAACATGCCGACCAGTGGTTTCATTTCGTGCCGGTTTGGAAGGTGGATGGTCTCTCGTTGCCGATCATCGGCCCCACACCATGAACGCCAAACCTTTGTTCACGCTGGACGAAATCCTGCCGATACTGCCACATCGGCCCCCGTTCCTCTTCGTGGACCGCGTGATGGAATTGGACCCCGGCAAGTCCATCCTGGCGGAACGGACCTTGCGCCCCGATGAACCGCAATTCGCAGGTCATTTCCCAGACCGGCCCATCATGCCAGGGGTTCTCGTCGCCGAAGCGCTGGCCCAGACCAGCGGCTTGCTGTTGGGCTTAAGCGACAAGTGTTTCGCACCACAGGCCCCCATCCGCCCGAAGATGTTCTTTCTCGCCACCACCGCCATCAAATACACCCGCCCCGCCATCCCGGGAGACGTGCTCCGGCTCCGCGCGGCCAGCGACAGGAATTTCAGTGGCCTCTTTCGGTTTCAGGTTGAAGCCACGGTTGGCGGCAATCTCATCGCCAGCGGCTCGCTGACGCTGGCGTTGGTTGACGGACCAGCACCTGAGAGCGCTGACAAGCCCTGAGAATCACAGATAGACGCGTGAGCGCATTTTTTGAACGCGGTTTGGCGGATTCGCCAGAGCCAGCCCTGGCTGGCGCGAGACTTGATACTTCCGCCAAGCCCCAAAAATCGGCGCCGTGTTTCCACTGCGGTGAACCGTGCCACGATCCCAGCCTGGTCAAAGACAACAAAGCGTTTTGCTGCCAGGGCTGCCTTTTCGTCCACGATCTGCTGGCCGAAAGCGGACTGGGCCAATTCTACGATCTCAGCCGCCATCCCGGTGTGCGGGTCCGGCGAGAAGCCCGGCGCAAGCAGTGGGACTACCTCGACGAACCCGGCCTGCAACAACGCTTGCTCGATTTCACTGATGGCAAGATCAGCCGTGTCACCTTCCAGGTTCCCTCGATTCACTGCGTGGCCTGCGTCTGGCTGCTGGAAAACCTGTTCAAACTCAATCCCGGCATCGGGCGGTCCCAGGTCAATTTCCCGAGGCGCGAGGTCGCCATCAGTTTCGCGCCGTCCAAGATTCCGCTGAGCGAGTTGGTCGCCCTGCTGGCGGCGATGGGTTACGAGCCCGTGCTGACCTTGAATGAGTTGGAAAAGCAAGAGCGCGACCCGGAACGAAAACGGCGCTGGCTTCAGGTGGGCATTGCCGGGTTCGCCTTCGGCAACATCATGCTGTTCAGTCTTCCGGCTTACCTCGGCCTCGATAGCCTCAGCGCGCCGCTATTCAAGAGTCTCTTCGGGTATCTGAGCCTCGCTCTGGCCGCGCCGGTAGTGTTCTACAGCGCATCGGATTATTGGCGCTCGGCCCTGCTGGCGCTGCGGCAACGCATGCTCACGCTGGATGTCCCCATCGCTCTCGGGTTGGGCGCGCTCTACACCCAAAGCGCGGTCGAAATTGTCTCCGGTCGCGGCGAGGGCTATCTGGACTCTCTGGCCGGGCTGGTCTTCCTGTTGCTCTGCGGACGCGTTTTTCAGCAGATCACCCACGACCGCATCGCGTTCGACCGCGACTACAAGTGCTTCTTTCCACTCTCGGTGGTGAGGAAAACCACGGCGGGCGAGGAGAGCGTCGCGCTTTCCAACCTGTGCGTGGGTGATCGGTTGCTTCTGCGCAATGGTGAGTTGATCCCCGCAGACGCTCGGCTGGTGAGCGGGCCGGCACTCATTGACTACAGCTTCGTCACCGGCGAGGCCGAACCGGTGGCGAAAGATGCCAACTCTTATCTCTACGCCGGCGGGCGGCAAATCGGCGGCGCCGTCGAAATCGAAACCATTAAGCCCGTCTCGCAAGGCTACCTGACTTCGCTCTGGAACCATGAGGTCTTCCAGAAAGACCGCCGACCTACTCTCAACACGCTTACCAACCGTTACAGCCGCCGCTTCACCTTGATTGTCATCGCCGTGGCGGTCGGCGCGGCGCTGTTCTGGTTTGCTTCCCGCAATCCGGCGCGAGCCGTCAAAGCCTTCACCTCCGTGCTAATCGTCGCCTGCCCTTGCGCCCTGGCGCTGGCAGCGCCGTTTACGTTGGGCACCGCCCAGCGTTTGCTGGCCAGGATTCAGGTGTTCCTGAAAAACGGCCTTGTGCTCGAACGAATGGCGCAGGTTGATGCCATTGTGTTTGATAAGACTGGCACGTTGACGGCGGCGGCGGCGAGTGAGGTAAGATTTATTGAAATCCGAAAACCGAAATCTGAAAACCGAAATCTGAAATCCGAAGACCGAAGACCGAAAACTGAAATCCGAAAGCCGAAAACCGAAAACCGAAAACCGGGGGCGGGAATTGTTGAGCAGCCGCTTCTGTGGACATCCTTGCCAGGGGAGGCACTTAGGGCCGGCGAAGAATCTTGGGTTTGCTCGCTTACACAGCACTCCACACATCCGCACGCCGCCCGGATTCACGAATCGTTGGCCAACAGGCACGCCGCCCAAACCGTGCATCGGTTCGTTGAAACCGCAGGCTGTGGCATCCAGGGCAGTGTGCAGGGACACGAAATTCGGCTCGGCTCGCGAGCCTGGCTCGAGCGTTGCGGCGTGCCGGCTCCTGAATCCACCCTGCCACCAGGGAGCAACGTCTGGCTGGCCGTTGACGGAGAATTGCGCGGCGCCTTCGTGCTGGAGAACTCCGTGCGACCGGACACTGATCAGCTCCTCCGCCAACTAAGCGTCCGCTATGAACTTGCATTGCTAAGCGGCGACAATGAAAAGGAGCGGGCGCAGTTCCAGAGTCTATTTGGTGGCAACGCAAGACTGCATTTTGATCAAAGCCCGCTGGATAAACTCAATTTCATTCGCGACCTCCAGGCGTCGGGCAAAATAGTGATGATGGTTGGCGACGGGTTGAACGACGCTGGCGCGCTCAAGCAGAGCGATGTGGGAGTGGCGGCTGTCGAGAAGGTTGGGGCATTCTCCCCTGCCAGCGATGTCATCCTGGGAGCTGATCGAGTGCCGCGGCTAGCGGGTATCTTCGTCCTGGCAAAAAGCGCGACTCAAATCGTGCGCTTGTGTTTCGGCATCTCGGCAGTCTATAATTTGGCCGGTATCACGATTGCCGCGGCGGGGATTTTGTCGCCGCTGATTTGTGCGATCTTGATGCCCTTGAGTTCGATAACCGTCGTCCTGTTTGCTTGCAGCGCCACAACCCGCGCCGCGAAGCGGGCTGGACTGACGAAATGACGAAATTGTAAGTGTGTCTGTTGTACTGATACTAATCCTTGCCAGCCTTGCCCTTGCGCTCGCCTTCCTCGGCGGATTCATCTGGGCGGTCAAGTCGGGGCAGTTCGATGATACCTGCACCCCCTCGATGCGCATCCTGGCCGAGGATGCCGTCAGCAAACCGAGTCTCTCTGAAACCAAACCAAACGCGAACCCATCATGAGTGAAACGTCCGCAAGAAAAGCAGCAAACGGCCGAGGCATGGCCGGCCGCGCCCCCTCGGCGCAGGTAGAAACGTTTAAGTACGATAACCAGGTCGTCCGGGCCTTCGCGATTGCGACGGTGGTGTGGGGGATCGTCGGCATGCTCGCCGGTCTGTTGGCCGCCACGCAACTTTTCTGGCCGGTCGCCAACCTCAATTTCCAGTTCATCACCTTCGGCCGACTGCGCCCGCTGCACACCAACGCGGTGATCTTCGCCTTTGTCGGCAACGGGATGTTCATGGGGATTTACTACTCGCTGCAACGGCTCTGCAAAGCCCGGATGTTCAGCGACCTATTGAGTTGGATTAACTTCTGGGGCTGGAATGCCATCATCGTCGCCGCCGCCGTCACCCTCCCCCTCGGTTTCACCACCAGCAAGGAATACGCGGAACTCGAGTGGCCGATTGATATCCTCATTGCGGTGGTGTGGGTCATCTTCTGCATTAACCTGTTTGGCACCATCTTCAAGCGCCGCGAGCGCCATCTCTATGTAGCCATTTGGTTTTACATCGCTACTGCGCTGACGGTTGCCGTGCTGCACATTGTCAACTCCATGGAGGTGCCGGCCACAATGTGGAAGAGCTATTCGATCTACGCCGGTGTCCAGGATGCCCTGGTCCAATGGTGGTACGGCCACAACGCGGTGGCGTTCTTCCTCACCACACCCTACCTCGGCATGATGTATTACTTCCTGCCCAAGGCGGCCAATCGCCCTGTGTTTTCGTATCGCCTTTCAATCATTCACTTCTGGGCGTTGATCTTCATCTACATCTGGGCCGGCCCCCATCACCTGCTCTACACGGCCCTGCCCGATTGGGCGCAATCCCTCGGCATGGCCTTTTCGCTCATGCTCATCGCCCCATCCTGGGGTGGCATGCTCAATGGCCTGCTAACCTTGCGCGGCGCATGGGACAAGGTGCGTCAGGATCCCATGCTCAAGTTCATGGTTGTGGCGGTGACGGCCTACGGCATGGCAACCCTCGAAGGCCCGACCCTTGCGATCAAGAGCGTCAACGCCCTCTCCCATTACACCGACTGGACCATTGCCCACGTCCACACCGGTGCGCTGGGCTGGAACGGCTTTCTCACATTCAGCGTGCTCTACTGGATATTTCCCCGGCTTTACAATACCAACCTCTGGTCCACGAAACTCGCCAACTACCATTTCTGGATCGCGCTGGTGGGCATGGTGTTCTACGTCATTCCGATTTACTTCGCCGGCGTCACCGAAGGCCTGATGTGGAAGCAGTTCACCTCGGATGGTTTCCTGCAGTATCCTAACTTCCTCGAAGTCGTCCAGACCATCCTGCCCATGTACCGCTTCCGCGCCATCGGCGGATTGCTCTACCTGGTCGGCGTCTTCCTCATGGCGTTCAACCTTTACAGAACGGCCAAGAGCGGCGTGTTCGTCCCGGAACAGGAAGCTCAGGCCGCCCCGCTCGTCAGCGAGGCCCTGTCTCGCGACCGTCCATGGACCCATCGCTGGCTGGAAGCCAAACCCTTGACCTTCACCGTCCTGACCGTGGTCGCAGTTCTCATTGGCGGCCTGGTCGAAATCGTTCCCATGTGGCTCGTCAAACAAAACGTGCCCACCATCGCATCCGTCAAACCCTACTCGCCCCTCGAAGTCATGGGCCGCGACATCTACATCCGCGAAGGCTGCCTTGGTTGCCATTCCCAGATGGTCCGCCCATTCCGGTCTGAGACCGAGCGCTACGGCGAATACTCCAAGGCCGGCGAGTTCGTCTATGACCATCCCTTCACCTGGGGATCCAAGCGCACCGGACCGGACCTCCATCGCGTCGGCGGCAAGTACCCCGACGCCTGGCATTTCAATCACATGGACGATCCCCGCGCAACCTCCCCCGGCTCGATCATGCCCCGTTACCCCTGGCTGCTGACGCAGAAGTTGGACACCCCCTCCCTGCCGGCCCGTATCCGGGCGCTGCGCAAAGTGGGCGTCCCCTATCCGGACGGCTACGAGCATAGCCAGGCCCAGAAGGACCTTGAAACGCAGGCCGCCAAGATCGTTGCCAATCTTAAGGTCGGCATGGTGAACGCCCAAACCAATCGCGAAATTATCGCCGTAATCGGGTATCTCCAGCGTCTCGGCACCGACATCAAAGCCGCTCCCGCCGCGCCAATTACATCGGCCGCCAGGTAACACAACGAACCCGATGATCAGAACGAGACGACATCCGCGCCATGCGCAATCAGCGGCTGAGTTGACAATGGATTATGATTAAAAACGTGATGCATGGAATAGGCGGCGTGAACGCATTTGGCATCATCACCATCTGCCTCTTTTTCGCCTTCTTCATCGGCATGATCATCTATGCCGTCTGCTTGAAAAAGACGTATTTGAACTCGATGAGCGCCCTGCCGCTGGACGATGAGTCCGCGCCTCAAACCCAGCCCACCTCAGACCCGGAGAAATAAAATGACTGAACATAACGATCCTTTGCTGTTGGACCACGAAATCGACGGCATTCGTGAGTTGGACAACAAGCTGCCCCGCTGGTGGGTGTGGCTTTTCTATTTCAACATCATGTTCGCGGCGGTTTATCTGCTCCATTACCACGTGCTGCGCTTCGGCGACCTCATGGCTGTCGAATACACAAAGGAAATGAAAGCGGGCGACGTGATCAAAGGGGCCGCGATGACCAAGTTTGAGACCGATATTGTCACCCTGCAGCCCTCGAAAGACCCGGAGGTTGTGGCGCGCGGCATGAAGACTTTTCTCGCGCTGTGCGCGCCATGCCACCGCCCGGACGCCGGCGGATTGGTCGGGCCAAATCTCACCGACGATTACTGGATTCATGGCAGCAAATTCTCCGACAACGTGAAGACCATCTGGAACGGCGTGCCGGAAAAGGGGATGATCACATGGAAGAAGACGCTCAAGCCGAACGAGATATACGATGTCGCCAGCTACATCTACACCCTCCGCGGCACTCACCCTCCCAATCCCAAGCCGCCAGAGAACCAGGCTCCGGCCAAGACCGGGCCGAGCTTGTTTGAATGATGAATCGCCGAGCGTCGCACCCTGCAATCCGGGAACAACTGACCCACTTGGCGCAAGGGCGGCAGTCACAAGCAATCTCGGGTCGGTCAACCAGATGCGATGCCAGCGATGAAGGGGCCGCATCTGGATTATCCAACACCCTGTGAACGCGCACAAAACAGGGAACCCAAAACCAACCGCCAAACCCGCTACGCAAAAGACTGACGGGAAGGACTTCCGCGATCACCTCGCCACTGCTGACGCGGAAGGCCACCGCCGCTGGGTTTACCCGCGCAAGGTCCGCGGGCGCTTCTATAATGCGCGGACCTGGTTGAGTTGGGTCTTGCTGGCGATCATGTTCGTCGGCCCGTTCGTCCGCATCAACGGCAACCCCTTACTCCTGCTCAACGTTGTCGAACGGAAGTTCATCATCCTCGGCCAGATATTCTGGCCCCAGGACCTGGTCATCTTTGCGCTCAGCCTGATCATCTTCTTCATCGGGATCATCGTGTTTACGGCGGCCTTTGGCCGCCTGTGGTGTGGCTGGGTTTGTCCGCAAACCGTTCTCATGGAAATGGTCTTTCGGAAGATTGAATACCTGGTCGAGGGCGATGCGCACCACCAGCGGGCGTTGGACAAAGCCCCCTGGACCGCTCCCAAACTGACGAAGAAACTCACCAAACACACCCTGTTCCTGGGCATCTCTTTCCTCGTCAGCAATACTCTCCTCTCCTACATCATCGGCCCCGAACAGTTGTTTGCCATCGCAACCGACAACCCGATGCGCCACCTCGACGGGCTGACCTTTCTGGGGTTGTTCACGCTGCTGTTCTATTCCATTTTTGCCCGCTTTCGCGAGCAGGCCTGCACCTACATCTGCCCCTATGGCCGCCTCCAATCCACCCTCCTCGACGAAAATACAATCGTCGTCGCTTACGACTACAAACGCGGCGAGAAACGCGGCCCTTTGCATCGCGTCCAAACCCTCGAACAACGTCAGGCCGCAGGCCAGGGTGATTGCATCGCCTGCCAGCAATGCGTGACCGTATGCCCAACCGGCATCGACATCCGCGACGGCACGCAGATGGAGTGCGTCCACTGCACCGCCTGCATCGACGCTTGCGACGAGGTTATGACGAAGATTGGCCGCCCGCGAGGCTTGATCCGCTACGCCTCGCTCGACGGCATCGAGCGCCACGAACGGTTGCGCGTGACGCCGCGCCTGGTCGGCTACGCCGTGTTGCTGGCCGCGTTGACCAGCTTGTGGGTGTTCCTCGTGTTCACTCGCGCCGATGTCGGCGCCACGTTGCTTCGCGCCCAGGGTGCCCTCTTTCAACAAATGCCCGATGGCCATTTCAGCAATCTCTACACCATCCGCGTGGTGAACAAAACCTCACATGCAATCCCCATCCAGCTCAAGCTCGAAAACCTGCCTGGCAACATACAGGTGATGGACAAAGAAATCGTCGTGCCCGCGCAAAAACAGACTGAGACCTCGGTGCTGATCGATTTGGACCCAGCCGTGATGAAACCCGGCGCAACGCCCCTCGTCATCGGGGTGTTCTCCGGGGCGCGTCGTTTGGAAACCCTCAAGACCAGTTTCATCGGCCCGCGCAATGACACCGCAGATTAACACCCGAAGCCCAATGCTTCAGCCTTCCTCGCAGCGGCACTGTTTTTCTTTGCGGCCTTCCGCTTCCGCTGCTGAAATATGAAACTGAAGTCCAACCCCTGGCCCTTCGCCATCATCCTCACCTTCATCATCTTCCTCGCCGGCACCATCGGTCTGGTCGTCATGGCCTGCACGCGGAAAGTGGATCTCGTCAGCTCCAATTATTACGAGCAAGAACTCCAGTTCCAGGGCCAAATCGACCGCGTCAACCGCACCCAACATCTCGCAACGCAAGCCTCCGTCGCTTATGATGCCGCCAACAAGCGCATCACCATCTCGTTGCCAATGGCGCAAACCCGACATCCAGTTAATGGCAGCATTCAATTGTACCGCCCATCCGCCGCCGGCCTGGACCAGCAACTCGATCTCAAGGTCAACGCCAACGGCATTCAGTCCGTGGCCGCCGCCGGGTTGCGCCCGGGGCTCTGGAAGGTCCGCGTCTCCTGGACCGTTAATCACCAGGATTATTTCATCGATCAACAGATCGTCATTGCCCCGATGACCTCGTAACCTGGGCTTCGTCCTTCGCCACTGGGCACTATCCCGAACATGTCCCTCTGGACCGCCTTCATCCTCGGCCTCGTCGGCAGCCTCCATTGCGCCGGCATGTGTGGTCCGCTTGCCCTGGCCTTGCCGGCGGCAGGCAACACCACGCCAGGCTATGTCCTGGGCCGATTAGCTTACAACATGGGACGCCTTGTCACCTACAGCTTGTTGGGGATCGTGTTCGGGCTGGCGGGCAGGACTTTCTTGCTGGCCGGACTTCAGCGCTGGGTCTCCATCGGGCTGGGCGTGGCGCTGTTAATCGGTCTGTTCGCCTCGCGAAAGCTCGCGTTGTGGCGTCCGATTACTTTGTTCGTCGAACAGCTCAAATCCCGCATGTCGGGGTTACTGCGCCGTCGCTCCCTCGCATCGTTGGCCGCCCTCGGTCTGCTCAATGGCCTGCTGCCCTGCGGACTGGTTTATGTGGCTTGCGCGGGCGCCACTGCGACTGGCGGCATTCTCGCCGGTGCCAGCTATATGGCGGCTTTCGGCGCCGGCACTGTTCCGATGATGCTCACGATAAGCCTCTTCGGGAAACTTGTCCCCATATCCCTGCGCCTGCAGCTCCGCAAGGCAATTCCAGTCTGCGTCTTCCTGCTGGCCACGCTGCTC
>Ga0194063_10002033_pt1 | contig 12798 bp, 11 predicted proteins | sample SepL3720m_MetaG_FD_155459 | JGI IMG/M metagenome (GOLD analysis project Ga0194063, IMG submission 155459) | Anoxic zone freshwater microbial communities from boreal shield lake in IISD Experimental Lakes Area, Ontario, Canada - Sep2016-L373-20m | ecosystem: Environmental > Aquatic > Freshwater... | reverse complement strand
GTTTCCTTTGCCACATCTTTCATTTCCAAATCCTGCACGTTGAGTTTGTCATCAGCAGCTTTTTTAAATACGCTTGCAAACAAGGTACCTAAGAAAAGCAACAATGCAAGTGCAGCCGTAAGCAAGAGGGCCTTGGTAAGCCTTCCGTTGTACGTTTTGCGTAATTCATAAGCACCATACTGTTTATTCCTGCCTTCAAACAAGATATCCAGTATATCAGCGCTTAAAATTTTGTTTATATCCATTGTTAACTTCTTTTGTAATTAGATTCAATTTTGTTCCAATTCCATAAACTATTTAATACCATTTGCTTCCTCTGTTTTCTGAATGAGCATTTGCTCAACCTCATTAATATCCACTTCAGCATAGTGACCAGGAGGGATGGTATTGATTTGCATCTCATCCAAGATATCAATAGCATTACCGAATTTACTTTGGGTATCAGCTTTAATGATGTACATTAAATCGCCCATTGGGGTTGCCTTCTTTTTATCCAAAATGACCTGGCGGATTTCTTTTAGACTGCTGCTTTTGAATTGCTCAGAAGCGCCATCTGCAGTTAATTCGCCCATATAATAGTACACTTGGTTATCTTTTCCCAAAAGGATGGTCATGGCACCTGAATTTTTAACTTTCAGCTGCTGATCCGGATCGTCTTTAGGTTCATTCATATTCATTGCAGTGGGTTTACTCATAGTGGTAGTAAACACAAAGAATGTAATAAGCAGAAAGCCCAAATCCACCATTGGAGTAAGATCCACCCTTGTAGACAATTTTTTTGGCTTCTTGACGCCGGGGCCTTTTTTGTGGCCGCCACCCGACGAGGTATCCATTTCTGCCATAACAAAAAATTTCTTTTAGTTAATTAAATTATTTTACCTCAGTGGCTTTTGTGCCGAGTTTGTTCACGTTGTATAATTCAGAACCTACCGGGGCACTTTCTGAATTGGTTACGATTTTAAATTTAAAAAGTTCATTCTTTTTGAATGCCGCTTTTATGCTTTTAAAATCGGGATACAAAGCTTCTGCATCTCCTTTTACAAGAAGAATTTCCTGCAATTTGGTTTGATCGGTACCTGCATACGCATTGGTAACGCTTCTCAACCAATAAACAAGCTCATTGTTGGCAGAATCCCTGATGGGTATGCCTTCAAGCCTATCTGGAGGCAAGGCCTCTGCAAGGTTTACCAGTGCTTTTAATTTCCCTAAAGGCATACCGATAAAACTCATTTTATTAAGTTTTGACAATTCGCCTGGAGTTAAACCCAAAGCCCTGGTTGTATTGATATCTTCTATGATTTCTTTTTTCTTGGTATCCTCGCCCAGCATTAAGAAAACCTTTCCTTCCTTGGTCAAGGTAATTAGAATTGATTTTTCAGGTGCTGCTTTAGAAGAAACCGATGTCGGAGCTGCAACCGTGACAGCTTCCGGGGGTTTTTGCTTGGTAGCCAATATGAAGAATGACAGTAACAGAAATGCCACGTCGCACATCGCCGTCATATCGATATTGGTACTTTTGCGGGGTATTTTGGCTCTTCCCATGTTTATAAATTTTATTTACTTGAATTAGATGCAATACGTTTGGTAATCCATACATTATTTGTACAGAGAAGCAAAACTTTGAGTTAAAGTAAAGCCACTTTCATCAATACCATAAGTAATACCATCAATCTTGGTAGTAAATATATTATAGAAGATAATTGCAAAAGCTGAAGTACCAATACCTAATGCAGTATTATACAAGGCCTCAGAAATACCAACAGACAATTTGCTAGCAGCATCTCCACCACCTTCGCCTTCACCCAACGCAGAGAAAGAACGAATCATACCTAATACAGTACCCAATAGACCTAACAAAGTTGCTACTGAGGCAATAGTTGAAAGGAATACTAAGTTTTTCTCCAACATAGGCAATTCCAATGAAGTTGCTTCTTCTACTTCTTTTTGAATCGCCAATACTTTTTGGTCGGTAGACAATTCGGTATTGTTGATCATTTCTTTGTAACGATGCAAGCCTGCTTTCATTACATTACCAACGCTTCCTTTTTGTTTATCGCATTCTGCCATTGCAGCATCTACATTTTTATTGGCTAAATGGTACTGCACTTTGCGGATAAAATCGGCATTGTTACCACTACCATTTGCTTTGCTAATAGTAAGGAAACGCTCAATTACGAAAGTGAGCATAGTTAAGAAACTACCAATCAAAATTGGCACAATGATACCACCCAAATACATTTTGTTCAATGCATTTTTTGGACCATCGTAAGTTGGCCAAAAACCACCCCCTGTTATTACTTTGTTGAATCCTGATGGATTACCCAGAATAAACCTCCAGATTAAATAACCTGCCAAAATACAGATTACGGGGGCTAAAAGCGAAATGATATTACTTGATTTCTTTACCTGTACGGAGGTAGCCGATTTTGCAGTTGGTTTTGTTTCTGCCATGACTTCTGATTTTTAATGATTGAAAATGTTAATTTCTATTTGGTTAATAATTTATGCGAGCACAATTCTACTGAAAAATAAATTTCTACAAGCAATTTTTATTCACATTTGTTAAAATAAAACAGGAATGCCAAGTTAGTGAAATAATTGAAAGCAACAATTCCCTGTCTGATTTTTTTATAAAATTCTAGAAGCTTGGATGCTTATTTTGACAATTTACATAAATGTCCCAGTTCCAGACAGCAGTGATATTTACCATTTGTACATTTATCTCTATTTTTTAATAGGTATTCCATATTTTCGTTTGCTTAATATTTTAATAACATTAAAAAACAGCGTATGCTACCATTTATCAAGAAATGCTTTCTTCTTATGCTTGCCGGCGGATTTACTCTGTCTGGACTAGCACAGGACAAGCCAGCTATCCCAGCAGCAGGAGCGGGTGCCACTCCCCCCACTCCACCAGCAGCCAAACCCGGCCCCAAGCCTTATAAAGACGTGATTACAGATAAAGCCAAAACCAGTAAGGGCTTTTTAATTATTCATAAAGTGGAGGATAAATACTATTTCGAAATTCCTCCTAAAATGATGGGCAGAGATATCTTGGTTGTAAACCGTATCAGTAAATCATCGATTGAAAGCCCCAAAGCATTTGGAGGCTACGCTGGTGACCAAATTGGCGAAAATGTGATTCGCTTCGACAAAGGCCCCAATAACAAAATTTTCCTTAAAAATATCTCCTATAGTGTTAATCCCGATAGCAGCAAGCCAATGTATCGCTCGGTAATGAATAGCAATATTCAACCGATTGCCATTGCCTTTGATGTAAAGGCGATTGCTTCTGATAGCCTAGGTGGAGGAATAGTTATTGATATCACCGACAACATTACCCCTGACAATGAAATTTTTGGATTCGCAGGATATGCTAAATCACAGTTTCAAGTTGGTAGTTTTCAAAGTGATAAATCGTATGTGGTATCTGTAAAACCCTACCCTATTAACATTGAAATTAAAACAGTTAAGACTTTCGCTAAAAGTGCCGGATCTAGCATGATTCCTGGTATGCCCCCTGCACCTCCCAGTCAGGCTACTGTAACCCTTGAAATGAATAGCAGCTTGGTGATTCTTCCCGAAAAACCAATGAAGGCAAGATATGATGACCCTAGAGTAGGTTATTTTGGAACTAGCTATACCGATTTTGACGCCAACCCACAAGGGGTAAAAGACATTAACCTGATTGCTAGATGGAGATTGGAACCAAAACCAGAAGACCTAGACAAATATAAAAGAGGCGAATTGGTAGAACCTGCCAAACCCATCGTTTTTTATATTGACCCAACTACCCCTAAAAAATGGGTGCCTTATTTAATTCAAGGTGTTAGCGACTGGCAAGTAGCTTTTGAAAAAGCAGGCTTTAAAAACGCTATTGTAGGAAAAGAAGCTCCCAGCAAAGAAGAAGATAGCACCTGGACAATGGAAGATGCTCGTAACAGTGGTATCATTTACAAGCCATCTGATGTACAAAATGCCTATGGCCCTAGTACAGTTGATCCAAGAAGTGGCGAAATTATCGAAAGCCATATTGGTTGGTTTCACAATGTGATGGAATTATTACGCAACTGGTACATGGTACAAGCTGCTGCTATTGATCCTAGAGCACGTAAAATGGTATTTGATGATGATTTAATGGGACAACTCATCCGCTTTGTGTCCTCACATGAAGTAGGCCATACACTAGGACTTCCTCATAATTTTGGTTCATCGGGTTGTGTGCCAGTTGAAAACCTTCGTAATAAAGCTTGGGTGGAAGCCAATGGTCATACCCCTAGTATTATGGATTATGCACGTTTTAATTATGTTGCACAACCAGAAGACAATATTACTGCAGCTGGAATTTATCCAAGAATTGGTGATTATGATAAATGGAGTATTGAATGGGGATATAAATTAATTCCTGAAGCCAATACATCCGAAGACGAAGTGCCCATCCTCGACAAATGGATTGAGTCAAAAGCCAATGACAAACGTTTCTATTTTGGTCGTCAAGGACAACCCGATGATCCAAGAGATCAAAGTGAAGCCATTGGTGACAATGCCATGAAAGCCTCTACCTATGGTATTAAAAATTTACAACGCATTTTGCCCAACTTGGCCACCTGGACTAAAGAGCCTAATGAAGATTATGGCATGCTGAAAGAAATGTATGGCGAAGTAGTAGGTCAATTCCGTAGATACATCGGTCATGTATGCTATAATTTTGGTGGCATCTATGAAACCATCAAAAAGAACAATCAAGCCGGTGCTGTTTATGAATTTGTAAGCAAGGAAACACAGAAAGAAGCCATGGACTTCATCAATAAGCAAGTGTTTACTACACCTACCTGGGTAATTAATAAAGAAATTAGTGAGAAAACAAATATCACTAGTGCAGCTTATATTTTGGCATTGCAGGAAGCCGCATTGGGAAGAATGTTAAGCACCTATACCATGAATAAAATGGTCAATGCAGAAACTACCAATGGCGCAGCAAAGGCTTATACAGTAAACGATTTACTGTCCGACTTAAAACAAAATGTATTTACAGAATTGGCCAGTAAAAAAGCCATTGATGTATACAGAAGAAATTTACAAAAAGCCTACATTGAAAGATTGGGGACATTAATCAATCCTCCTTCAATGGGTGGTGTTACTATTAATTTCGGACCTGCCACTCCTACTATTGATACTAAAAAAGGCGATATTCTTTCTTACTTGAAAGGACATGCAAAAGAATTAAAAGCAGCCATTGACGCAGCGGCTAACAATGCTGATAAAGCTACTAAATATCACTTGCAGGATTTGAGCGATCGTTTGAAAAAGATACTCGACCCTAAATAAATAAATTAGGGATCCATTAAAAAGCCGAAGCAAATTTGCTTCGGCTTTTTAATGTCGTATATACACATTAAATGCTTCCTGTGTTTTTAACTTAATGGTGCTGCTTGGCCTTATACTATTACCCTTATTCATATCGAAGTGCTACAATTGGATCTAGTTTACTCGCTTTCATAGCTGGGTACAATCCGGCTAATAGTCCAACTATACTACATACAATAATGCCGGCAATTACCCATCCCCAAGGCACTACAAAACCAGTCTTTAATAAAATGGCTACCAAATTTCCAACCAACACACCTGCAACAATACCAGCCACTGCGCCTAATAAACTGATTAGAATGCTTTCAAACAGAAATTGATTTCTTATATCTGCTTTGGTACCTCCTAAAGCTTTTATCAAACCAATTTCTTTCGTTCTTTCGTTCACTGCTACCAGCATGATATTCATTAACCCAATGGCTGCTCCAATCAAGGTAATAAAAGCAATTCCAATTGTACCTTTTTCCAAAAAACCCAAATTGGTTAATAAGGAGGAAGCGATGCTATCGCTTTTATCAATGTAAAAATTATCTTCTTCTTTTACATCCAATTTACGCACGGGCCGAAAGCTTGCTTTGGCTTCCCCGATGGCTGCATCCAAATAACGCAGATCGGTTACTTGTACGCCAATAGAGAAACTACTTTGATTGTTTCCATATAATCGGCGAATATTATTAAATGGAACGATGACAACTTTGCTGGTGTTGAAAAAGGCGCTGCTCCCTTTGTCTTCTAATACAGCTATAACACGATAAGGAGTATGATCTACCTTTACAATATTATCAACTGCTTTTTGAGGTGTACCAGGATATAGTTTTTCAGCCACCCCACTTCCCAAAAAACAGATATTTCGGCCTGAAGCGATTTCGGCTGGGGTAAAATTTCTTCCATAACTAATCTTATATCCATTTAAATCCAGGAAATTTTCATCACTGCCATTCATGTTCACTTCTGGAAGAGTTTTTTTTCGCTCATTGTTCACCACAATATTACCTGGCCCGCGCAGTGTCAAACTTACTTTGGCAGGAAAGTTATACCGCTCTTTGAATAATTTTGCCTCTTCATAAGTAATTACCTTGCCAACGCTTGATTTTTTTTCTTTCAGAGATGATTTAGTAACCTTCTGTGCACCACCCCTGCCACCTCCTCCAAACCGAATTACGCGCTCCTTGTATCGAATGCCAAAAGCATTTGCACCCATCGTGCTAAAACTAGCAGTCAGGCTATTACTAGCTGCCTGAATGGCTGTGATAATTAAGATCAGTGCAAAAATTCCCAGCGCAATAATGATAACAGTAATCACTGTACGCAAACGATTGGCCTTAATATTTTTCCATGAAAGTGCTAAAGTATCCGATGTAGTCATAACTGAATGAATACCTAAAGTTAACTCCAAAGCAAAGCAAATAGGAGAAAAATTTTATGGGTGGTAATCAAAAAAGGGCAGGTTGTTTAATAAGCCTAGCAATGATGGCAGAAACAAATAGAGCTTACCCAATTACAATCCCCCCTTTATGGCCGATAATGCAGCCAATCAATCAGCAATTGAGGATAGGCACCTAAAATAAGGAGGAGCGCCGCTACCACTAACAACAATGCCCTGAAGCGATCATTTACATCAGTAGCCAAAACAAGTGGTTGATTATCTGCCCCTAAACTTGCTTCTTTGAAATACATGGCCTGTATAATTCTAAAGTAATAATAAGCACTGATAGCTGCACACAATACCGCAACAATCACCAACCAAAAATGATGTCCGTTTTTAATCGCTGCCATTAGCATGTAAAACTTACTTTGAAAACCTGCTGTCAAAGGAATACCTGTAAGTGAAAGCAGAAAAACAGTGGCAGTAGCAGCCATGACTGGTTGCTGCCGAGCTAAGCCATTGAAGCCATCAATGGTATAATCATTCATGCGAATGAGAATGGCAAAAATACCGATGGTAGCTAAACTATAAGCCGCACTATATAAAATCAAACCCTCTTTGGCCTTATCATTAAGTGCAAATACTGCAAAAAGCATAAAGCCTGCTTGTGCAATTGACGAGTAAGCCAACATCCGTTTTACACTTTGTTGAAACACTGCTGTCAAGTTACCTATCAATAAGGTAGCTACGGTAATGATTACAATTAGTTTTTGCCATTGTGGTTGCACCACACCAAAAGCATTTTCAAACAACCTTACAAAAGCAAAAAAACCAGCAGCCTTTACAATGGTGCTCATAAAGGAGGTAAATACGGTTGGGGCACCATCGTACACATCGGGCGTCCAGAAATGAAAGGGTGCGGCAGAAACTTTAAATGCCATGGCAATCATTAAAAAAACCAACCCTGCGGTTAACAACAATGGCATCTTGCCTTCGCCTAATTTGATATTGTTAATAAAGAATGAAGCCAATTCATTACCCCCGTAAATAAATGCAATACCCATTAACATGATACCCGTACTAAACGTACCCATCAAGAAATATTTGAGAGAAGCTTCGTTGCTTTTAAGATTACGTTTGTCGCTACCAGTTAGTATATACAAGGGTATAGAAATAATTTCAATGCCCAAAAACAATATCAATAAAGTGTTGAAAGTAGCAGATAGTGCTACCCCACATAAAACGAAAAATATCAGTGCAAAATATTCTGAAACATGACTGCCCACTTTTTCAACATCGCGGCCATTGAGCAAAAAGTACAACAAAGTAGCGCCCAAAGCGATGGCAATGAACACCAGGTTAAAACTGTTGGTATGCAACATTTCTTTGGTGTCGACATTTAAAAGGGAAAAAGGATTGCCCGTGTACAACTCCCATAAATTGGCAAGAAAAATAAAGGACAAGCCTCCAATGGCAAGGTATTTTGGCAAGGTTTTACTTTTAATAAAAGCACCACCAAGCATCATTACCAATCCCCAAACTGCTGTTAATATTATTGCGTTCATATTTTAACCAACACGCCTATCAGCGCATTTATTTTTTTTATTTTAAAATGCCTTGCCATTCCTAACTGCTACAAAGCATGAATCAGATTCTCTATTTCATCTTGGTCATGATAAACACCATCGCCTGTTTGGTTAAATTGAAAACAGGTTGAGGAAATACGCCTACCATGAAAATAATAACGACTATAATTATCAATACAAGTCTTTGACTCCACTGAATATCTTTTACTTTTTCTGTAATAACATTCACCGGGCCATAAAATACTTTTTGAATCATTCCCAATGTATAAACGGCTGCCAAAATAATACTGATTCCTGCAAAAGCTGCATACCATTTATTGAAAGCAAACAAACCGCTAAACATCATGAACTCTCCAATAAAGGCATTGGTTAATGGAAGGGCAATATTGGCCAACGCAATCACTACTAATAAAATAGTTAGTACTGGCGCTTTTTGTGCTACCCCACCCAATTCAGATATTTTTTTAATCCCAGTTTGTTGTTCCAATAATTCAACGACCATCCACAAACCAATGATATTAATACCGTGACTGAACATTTGGATAATTGTTCCCTGTATACCTATTTCTGTTCTTGTAAAAATGGCTGCACACATTAAACCTATATGAGCAATAGACGAATAAGCTACTAACCTTTTTATATTATCCTGCTTGATCGCAATCAAACTTGCATATATCATCCCAAAAATACTGAGCCCAATAACCAAATTATCCCAACGGGCAACAGCCAATGGAAATAATGGAATCAACCAGCGCAGTATAGCAAATACGCCCATCTTCACCATAATGCCACTCAATACCATGGTAGTGGCCGCAGGTGCCTGTTCGTATGCATCGGGCTGCCAGGTATGGAAAGGGAAAATAGGCATCTTAATTGCGAAGGCAATAAAAAATAACCAGAATAGCCAGTTTTGTTGAGCTCCAGTTAATGATACTTTCAAAAAGGCATCTAAAGAAAAGGAATGTTCAGCTAATGTATTACCTGCTCTATCGATAACAGGTGCAGTCAATTGATAGAAATACAAAATACCAACCAGCAAAATCAATGACCCTGCAAATGTGTAAATGAAAAATTTAAAAGTTGCTGCGATTCTTTTTTCTCCACCCCAGCGACTAGAAAGAAAATAAACAGGTATCAATGCTAATTCCCAGAAGAAATAAAACAAGAGTACATCCATTGCGCAAAATACGCCCATCAATCCTGCCTGACTCAACAACATTAATCCATAGAATGCAGCGGCATTTTTATATTGTTTGTTGTAAGTAACAATGAAAATTAAAGGAAATGCAATCGCATTTAATAGTGTCAACAATCGTCCAATTCCATCCAAACCAACGGCAAAACTACTGCCGATTGAGGGGAGCCAAACATAGCTAACATTGCTAGCGTCAAAACTTTTCTGTGAGCCATCCGAATACATCAAACTAGCCAATGAAATCATTAATGTACCGATACTGGCAAATAATGCCCAGTTTTTTGCTGTCGCTTCTTTTTGAATAAAAAAACTAAGTATACCCGCAATGAGCGGAAGCCATATCAGCAATTCAGGAAATGTAATGTATGTACCCAGCATTAATTAATTATTTTACAAAAACAATTGAACAATAAATAAAACCAAGATTCCAATAACCATCATTAAAATATAAACTCCAATTTGCCCGCTCTGCAGCAAACGAATTTGACGACTACTATAATTAACGGCTCTTCCTACTCCATTCACCAATCCATCTATTCCGGATTTCTCAATAATATTTTTGAAAAATCCACCCACCGCCAACAATGGCTGCACAATGATACGGTCATACCATTCATCGATATACCATTTATTTTCCAGCGTTTTACCCAAACCGGCGGCTTCTTTGTATTGGTAGTTTTTAAACATTTTATAGGCAAGCAACACAGCAACGAGTACTAATAAAATAGTGCTTCCCATTAACATGTATTCAGTTGAATGTTCTATTGCTGCTACAGGCTCCATTGCAATCACTGGACTTAAAAAAGCAGTGAGGCTTAATTTGCCATGGAACAAAGTGGGGATATTTACAAAGCCTCCTATCGCTGCCAACAAAGCGAGCACTATTAATGGGATGGTCATTGCAGCAGGGCTTTCCTTTATATGGTGCCATTGCGCTTCGGTTCCTCTATATTTACCATGAAAACTAATAAACAATAATCGGAACATATAGAAGGCCGTTAAACAAGCAGTAAACAAAGCGATGCCATATACGATGTAATGTTGTTGTTCAAATGCGCCTAATAAAATAGAATCTTTTGAAAAGAAACCACTTAATGGAGGAAAGCCTGCGATGGCCAAACATCCAATAAAAAAGGTAATATAAGTAACACGCATCTTTTTTGAAATGCCGCCCATATTGCGAATATCTTGTTCGTGGTGCAAACCAAAAATAACAGAACCAGCACCGAGGAACAACAAAGCTTTGAAAAAGGCATGCGTCATTACATGGAATACAGCAGCTACATAATTGCCAGTACCCAATGCTAAAAACATAAACCCTAACTGACTAACGGTAGAATAAGCCAATACTTTTTTAATATCATTTTGTTTCATGGCAATGGTTGCAGCCAATAAGGCCGTTGCTGCTCCAATCCATAAAATAACAGTTTGCGTAATAGGCGCTTGACTGAAAAGCACATTGCTTCTTGCAATCATATAAATACCTGCCGTAACCATGGTAGCGGCGTGAATCAATGCACTAACCGGCGTTGGACCAGCCATTGCATCGGGCAACCAAGTATACAAGGGAATTTGTGCACTTTTTCCAGTGGCACCCATGAAAAGTAATAAGGTAATGCCAGTTTTTTCAAAGCTATTTAACTGATCTAATAAATCAAATACCCCTTTATGGTCTGCTGTAGAAAAATCAAGGGTTCCTACTTTAGCAATCAACCAAAACAAGGCGAGTAAAAATCCTAGGTCACCAATTCGGTTCATGACAAAGGCTTTCTTCGCTGCATTGTTGTAATTATTGTTAGTGAACCAGAATCCAATTAAAAGATAAGAACACAACCCCACGCCTTCCCAACCGATAAACAAAATCAAGTAGTTTGCTCCCATCACCAACAACAACATAAAGAATATAAAGAGATTGAGGTAAGAAAAATATTTAGCATAATTTTTCCCTTCCTCCTCTTTCATGTAAGCAACAGAATAGAGATGAATTAAAAAACCTACCCCTGTAATAATCAAAAGGAAAATAGCTGTTAGTTGGTCAATCTTTAAATCAAAGCCTATATGCAATTTCGCCACATCAATGAAATTGAAATAATGCGCTACATGCGTATTACCAGCTTTTACATTGTAAAATACATAGGTGGCAGCCAGCAATGAAATAAAAACAGTGCAACAGCCGATAAAAGCAGCGAGGTGCTTTGGCAGATAATTACGCAGTAAGGCCAAGAGCAGAAAACCTGCTAGAGGAAGTGCTGGAATAACCCACATTGATTGTAACGCATTCTCCATAACAATTCTTTCAAAAGTTGACTACTAATTCAACCTTTTAGTTCTTTAACCTGTTTAAAAAATTAATATCTACTGAATGTATATTTCGATACATCATCACAATGATGGCCAATCCAACACTTACTTCTGCAGCTGCCACCACCATAATAAAAAATACAAATACTTGTGCATCACTGGCCAAACTGGGATTAGCATGTGCTACACCATTGGCATGCATTTTACTAAATGCCACCAACAATAGATTGACTGAATTTAGCATCAGCTCTATGCACATAAAAAGAATAATGGCATTTCGTCGAATGAGAACGCCAATTATACCAATACTAAATAACATGATAGCTAAACCTATGTATGCTCTTATATCCATAATCTTTTTATTTCACTTAAAAAATCTGTTGCCTTATTGAAGGCTCCTTCATTTGTCACGTTTTGAAATTACCACCGCCCCAATCATCGCACTTAAAAACAATACACTACTCAATTCAAATGGAATTAAATAATCATTGAATAGCACACGACCTAATTGACGAATCAATCCAACATCGCCATCTTTTAATTGTACCATTAATTTATCTGTCTTCATGAGTGCTGATAATAATACCAACATCAATGAACCACCCGCCACCACGCCAGCTAGTTGAATACGATAATTTTTCATGGGCTCTGATTCTACATTGAGATTCATTAGCATTACTACAAATAAGAATAAAACCATTATAGCGCCGGCATATACAATGATATTTACGATGGCCAGGAATTGGGCATTCATCAGAATATAATGGCCACTGATGGTAAAGAACACTGCAATCAGCCAAAGTACACTGTGTACAGGGCTCTTGGATACTACCATCATAATCGCTGACATTACAGCAATGGCAGATAAAATAAAAAATACTATTGTTGTTATACCCATGGGTTAAAAATAAATTCGATAACTAAAATTCCTATTGCTCGTTTATAAAAGATCACTTGTTTGCATTCAGCTGCACTCTATTACC
>Ga0194063_10002031_pt1 | contig 12807 bp, 12 predicted proteins | sample SepL3720m_MetaG_FD_155459 | JGI IMG/M metagenome (GOLD analysis project Ga0194063, IMG submission 155459) | Anoxic zone freshwater microbial communities from boreal shield lake in IISD Experimental Lakes Area, Ontario, Canada - Sep2016-L373-20m | ecosystem: Environmental > Aquatic > Freshwater... | reverse complement strand
GCGCACGCCCGAGCGGCAGCCCGGCCCTGATTGCCAGCAGGATTCGGTCGGCCACGGCCGGCAGCTCGGCTTCAAGCAGTCGCCGGCGCTCAGCCGCGCGGCGGCGGAGCAGCAGGTCGGGCAGCAAGAACCCGACTACCGGGCCAACAGTCAACAGCAGCGTGAAACGCACCCCGGGCAGAGCGGCCGCTGCAACCAAAGCCAAGATCAAGCCGCCCGCGGCTGAAACGAACTTCAGACCCATCAGCTCATCGGCGCTATAGCCACCGGGGCGGCCGGCGGCGTCGACTAGCGACGCAAAATCGCCCGCCGTCGCCGGTGCAGCTAAGCGGCCGAGTAGAGCCCGCAGCCGCCGTCCGCGGCCGGTAACCGCGCTGCCGGTTACCACTTCGGCTAGGCGCTGCGCCCGCATCTGAGCCCATTCGCCGAGCGCAACGACGGCGCAGCAGCCGCATCCAGCCGCTGCCAGAGCGGCGCCACTAATCATCGTCTCACCCGAGCCACGCGGCGAACGGCCAAAACTGCAACCACCTGAAGCACAAGCGCTGTCAGCAACAATGCACGCGGGAGAGCCAACCGAAAGATCGCTGCAAGGGCGCTGGGCGCAGCAAGCGCGAAGATCAGCGCCCCTATCAGCGGCATCGCCAAGACAATCCTCGCCGTTAGCCGCGCCTGGGCGCTGGCGGCACGCGCCTCGCGCAGCGCTCTGCCGACGCTGTCGAGATCAAGAGCCAGCTCGCGCAGTAGCCGCGCCAAGTCTCCCCCGGTCCGTCGCTGCAACTGGACGGCCGCAATTATCGCCTCCCACGGCCCTTCGCCGCAGCGCAGTCGTAATCCCTCGAGCGCGTCATCAGGACTGAGTCCAATCGCGATCGAGGCCGCAGCTTCACGGAGCGCGGAGCGCGTCGGAGCGCAGACCGCGCCTTCGCTCGCCGCGCCGCCGATCGCCACGCTTAGCGAACGACCTGAGCTCAAAGCATCGGCAATCGCGCGGGCGGCTGGCGCAGCATCGCGGTTAACGCGCCGACGCCAGCGCCTCTGGCGCATACGGATAACTACTAGCGCCGCGAATGGGCTGCAGGCCGCGAACAGAAGCGCCGGCGCGAGGCCAATCAACGACCAGCCAACTAGCGTCGCCACCGCTGCAGCCAGCAGCGTCAAGCGGCGGCGCTCTGCCGCCTGCGCGTCGCGGCCGTCGCTGCCAGCCGCCTGCGCCGGCGCAACGACTTCGGCGATGACGCGGACCAGCTTGACGCGCTCAATCCCTGCGAGTAACTCCCAGATGACAAACGCCGCCAAGGCACCGGCAAGCCCTGCACTTAACCCTGCTCCGCTCACTGCGCCGAGTAGACGGTCTCTGTCCGAACCGCATCATCGGCCCCAAACACTCGGTCAACCCTTTCGACCCGCCGCAGGCCTGAGCTACCCCTGACCTGTAACACGACGAGGTCGATCGCTTGCGCGACTTGAGTCCGTATCGCCCCGTGCGGAAGCCCTAGATCGGCCATCAGCGCGAGCGTCTCCAGCCTTCGCAACGCCTCGGCCGGAGAGCCGGCATGGATCGTCGTGAGCGAACCGTCATGCCCGGTCGCCAGCGCAATCAACATGTCGAGAGCCTCAGCGCCGCGCACCTCGCCAACGATGATCCGGTCGGGCCTCATCCTCAGCGCATTTCGCACCAACATCCGAATCGTCACCTCGCCGCGACCCTCGATGCTGGCCGGGCGCGCCTCTAGCCGGACGACGTGCCGCAGGCTCAACCGAAGTTCGGCTGTGTCTTCGATCGTCACGACTCGCTCGTCGCGGCCGAGCAGACCAGCGATCGCTGCCAGCGTCGTCGTCTTACCAGAGCCGGTCCCGCCGCATACGAGGATGTTCAGCCGCCGGCCTATCGCATCACCGAGCAGCTCGACCAACTCCGGTGACCAGGAGCCGAGCTCAACAAGCTGATCGGCCGACAGCCCGCGCGGGCGAAAGCGACGAATACTGAGAGCCGGCCCGTCGACAGCAAGTGGCGGCAGCACAACGTTGATGCGCGAGCCGTCAGGCAGTCGCGCATCGCAGAGCGGCTCAGCTTCGTCGACGCGCCGCCCGGCCGGCGCCAGCAGTCGCTCGATCGCTAAGCGCAACTGATCCTCGCTCTCAAACCTTGCTTCGGTCTGACTAAGCCGACCGCCGCGCTCAACCCAGACGCGTGTCGTTCCACTAACGAGAATTTCGTCGACCTCGGGATCGCGCAGCAACAGTTCGAGCGGGCCGGCTCCGAGCGCGCGTTCTGTAATCCGCTGCGCGAGCAATGCTCGGCTCGCGGCGCTCAACACCCCCGCCCGCCGATCGAGCAGCTCTTCTATCTGCACCGTGGTGTCGACAGCGCCGGCTCCTTCGCGCGCCTGCTCGAGCAGCAAGCTGTGAAACCCTGCGGCGATCCGACCGATCGGATCCGAGTCGTACGCACTCATCGTGAGGCCGCCGGAGGCCGCGGCAGTGCGCGCAGCTCGCGCGCCGCGCTCTGCGCTTCGGCCAGCAACACCGCCTGCTGGAGGCTGACGCGCAGCGCCAGGGCCACGCGCGGCAGCCCTGCGCTCGTGCCTTCGGCGACCGCCGATGCCGGCTCAGCTTCAACCACTTCGGCGTCGCGCAAGCCAATTCGTGTCGTCGCTGAACCGTTGGCAGTGTCGCGCGTGATCAACAGATCGATCCGGCTTCCCGGCGTGATCTCGCTGGCATCGCCGACGACGATCACTCGCGAGAGCCGTTCGTTGGCGCCGGCGGCGAGCAAAGCACCGTCAGTGCCGGCATCTGCGCCCTGCAATAGCGCCGGTTGGAGGTCGGTTCCGGCAGGAATCGCGACCGCTGCCCGAGCACCGATCAGCTGGTCGCCGTCGGCGAACGACTGGGCTGGAGCAAACTTCGCTGGCAGCTCGCGCAGCGCCAGCATCGCTGGCGCGATCGTGCGGCCCCGGCCGATCTCCTTGACCGTCACGACAACTTTGACCGAGCTGCCAACGCTGCGCTCGATCTCAGCTTCGCGGCCTGAAACGTCGGAAGCGGCCAGCGCGCCAAGCAGCAACGACAACCCAGTTAGCAGAAGCGCGCGACGCCGACGGCTCACGCGGCGAGCGCAATCTCCTCGCGCAAATCATGCTCGTCAACCAACGCGGGCGCATCAACAAGGCGGTAGCCGACGCCCCACACATTGACGACATAGCGCCCGCCGCCGGCACCGAGCTTGCGACGAAGGCGGCAGGCATGCGAATCCAGCGTGCGGGTGGTGCCAACGGTGCGACGACCCCAGACGGTGCGCAGCAGTTCGGCCTTCGTGAAGACGCGAGTTGGGTCGGCCGCGAGAACACGCAGAAGTGCAAACTCTTTCGCGCTCAGCTCCAACACCGTGCCGCCGAGGAGGGCAGTCCGTGATGCGGTGTCGAGCTCAATGTCAGCGACGCGCAGGCGGCCACCGGAGCGGCCGCGGTCGGCGCGACGCAGTAACGCCTCAACGCGGCAGCGCAGCTCGCGGTAACTGAACGGTTTCTCGACAACATCGTCGGCTCCGCGCTCAAAGCCGCGCACACGGTCCAGCTCGCCGCACCGAGCGCTCAGCAGCATCAGCGGTACCTGAGGGTCGATCCGGCTGGCGACGCCGTCGGCTTCGCGCACGTGGCTGACGAGGTCGAGCCCCGACGAGTCGGGCAGGTCAACGTCGACCAATGCGAGGTCGGGGTAACTGGTCTCTAGATGGCGGATTCCATCACGGACGCAGTCGGCAACGAGCATGTCGTAACCGTCAGCGGTGAGGTGGTCGGCGAGGAAGGTGCGCGTGGCATCGTCTTCTTCGATTAGGAGGATCGTGGCTCGGTCTCGATTGATCATGCTCGCTATAGGGCGCGTTGCGTAACTCTTCCCCCCTCCCCACTTGCAGTGACGCGCCAACCGCCGCGCAGATTAGGATTGGTTTGTGCGTAACCACCGCCTCTTTGGGCCGCTGCTGGCAATCGTCGGCGCGGCCGCTTTTTTTGTCATCTCGCTAATGACCTGGTACCAAGTTGACCTGAGCAAGATCTCGGTTGGCGCAAAGTTCGCCGCGCAGTACGCGAAACAGGCCGACCTGGCTACAAGCGCGAACGCCTGGGAGCCGTGGGGATTCGGCAGCGACATCTTGATGCTGGCCGTGATCGTCGGCGCGATCGGGCTTGGGGTCCTATTGATCGCTGGCAGCAGCCGTGCCGTCGCGCTAGCCGGGGCACTGCTCGCGCTCGGCGTGATCGGCACGCTGCTGGTGCTGCTGCACATCCTCAGCGGCCCGCAGCCGAGCGATCTCGTCGATGTCCAGCCGATCGCTTGGCTCGGTGCGCTCTCGACAATCTTGATTATTGTCGGCGGCTACCTCAGCTTCGATTACGCCCAGCACGGCGTGCCGCAGCAGCCAAAGCCAAAGGCCACGCCGCAGCCTCCGAAGCAACCGGGGTCGCAGCGCCCGCCGAGTCCTTCCAGCCGCGCCGGCGTCTGGGACGACGCCGACTTCGAATAAGCAGCCAACGGCACGATTCAGCAGCGGCCAAATTCCCGCTCTATGCGGGAAAATCTGAAATATCCCGTTCAGTAGGGGCGATTTACAGGGAACGGTCGTAGGATCCCGACGGGTCCATAGCCCTCCGGCTTGGACCCTCTTTATTTGTGGACTCAATGAACCCCTCAATCCGCGGAAATTACGACTCCGGCGAAGACTTCGTTCTCGAGTACGGTGAGCTGCGCTTCACCTTCAACGAGCGCGACTTTTCCGAGCGCAGCCAGCAGGCCGCCCACCGCCTCGGCTTCGTCGCTGGCAGCCTCGACGAGAACGAACTCGAAGACCTCGTAAACCTCGCCGTCAATGGTGAGATCCAGCAGCCATCGTCAGACCTCGGCGAACATGTAAACGACTGCTGGCCGGAGCTTGTTGGCCCCTCCGACCGCTCATTGGTTCATTGGCTGCGGCGCCTAATCTTCCGCTCCGCCTGGCTTGACCAGCGCGTGATGGAGGGCGAGCTTGACGTCCGTTACGACGAGCAGGCCCGCTCCTTCACCTACGTGCAGCCCGACCGTGATGATGAACCGGTTGAGCTGGCGCCCGAGCCCTCGTGGGGCCGAGTCGCCTACATTCCGCGCTCAGCAGCTCCTTAAGCGCTAGCTAAGAAGGTTGCTGCGCAGCGTCTTGCTCATCGACTTGTCGACGGCAGGGTCACCGATCTTGCCGCCGTCCTGCGGAACCACGTAGATCAGCGTTGTCTCGCCACCGACGGCAATCGTTGCCGCGGCGATGATCGTCAATGAGCCGGCGCCAGGAACATTGCGGGCGGCGCCCATCAGCTTCCGTGCAGCAGGCTTCTCAAGCTCATCGAGCGAATCGATGATGACGGCGCTGTGGCCGCCCTTCGCGGTGACCTTGCGCGCAGATTCAATTGCGCGATCGATCGCCTTCATCTGGGCGTCAGCTGAGGCGCCCAACGTTTCCGCGGCAACCGGCTCGATTCCGGCGGCGACCCACTCGGCGCGCTCCTCGGGCCTAGCGCCTGCGAGCACGACCGAGAGCTCAATCTCCTCGATCGCGGCGAGCTCAGCGGCGAGCAGACGGAGCGTCATCGTGCGACCGCCAGCAAAGGGGTAGAACATGTCGGAAGAGATCACAGCGACGCGTGATCCGCGACCGATCGGTGCGCTCGATGCGATCGACTTCAAGGTCGAACTCTTCGAAGCGAAGCTGAACTTCTGCGTAGGGAACGCGGCCTCGAGCTTGTCGAATGGTGTGCCGACCGAAACCTCGTCGGCCGAGCTGCCGTTGATTGTGACGACGCGAACTAGCGACGGGTAGCGCTCCGAGCGGCGCGCGGGGCGAGCTGGGCCGGCAACCTTGTCGCCGGACTTCAGCTCGCAGCGACGGACCTGCGCTGCTGAGACGTAAACATCATCGTCGCTCTGCCCAGGTGGCTTGACGCGAACAAAGGCTGAACCATTGCCGAGCACTTCGATCGTGCCTTCGACGTCGGTCTCGCTGCCGTCGGAGCCGCGCTCTGAGCGCGAACCGCCACGGCCACCGCTGCGGCCACCTTCTGTGCGCGACGAACTTCCGCCGCGCGAGCCGCCGCCTTCGCGGCCGCCGCTGCGTGAACTGCTGGAGCCGCTGCGCCGTGAGCGCGAGCGCGCTGGCTTCTCTGCGGCCTCATCGTCAGCGTCGCCATCGACCGGCTCTGGCTCAGGATCTGGGCCTGGGTCGCCGCCCTGATCGATGATGATCGCCTTTACAAGATCGGCTTTGCGCATGCGGCGGAAGCCTTCGATACCAAGCTCGGACGCAATCGCGTGAAGGTCGGCAAGCGGACTGCCCTCTAGGGCGTCACGGGAAAAAACAGACATTTACTTCTCCTTAGATTGAGTGAGGATCGGTTGGCACTCCAGCCGCGTTGTGACAGCGGCAAGCGATCCGTTGCACTTACAACAGTAGCGCTCAGCGCTGACGCGTGTAATGGAGGAAGAGGAAGCTCTCGCTGCGCCAAACGTTTTCGAGCAGTAGGCCAAGTGGCGGCGCGAGCGCGTCGCCACCGAGCGCAGTCGGCCCTGACCCGGCAACTAAGAGTGGCGAGACCGTGAAGATGAAATCGTCGATCAACCCTTCTCGGGCAAGCGCCGCTAGAAGAGTTGGACCTCCCTCGCTCATCAGGCTCCGTACCCCGTGATTGGCGTATAGATCCTCCAAGCAGCCGGCAAGCGTCAGCTCGCCTTGCTTCGATCGCTCGACCGTTAGATCGGCGCCGTTCGACTCGAACGCCCCGTCCGATTCGGTGTAGACGACGATCCGCTGCCCCTGCTGCGCGAATAGCTCCAGCTCGCCAAGCTCTGGCGTCAGGCGGCGCGAGATCGTGGCTGCGATCGGCTCCGCCGGCAGTCCCCCAGCGATCCGCCGCTCGCGCTGATCTGAGTCGAGCAGCGAGCGGTACTGCTCATCGATCATCGTTTTCGGACCGACGAGCACTGCGTCGACATTCGACCGAAGCTCGCGGAAGAGAGCACGGTCGGCCGGGCCGCCAAGCCCACCCGAGCGCCCCTCGACCGAGGCGCGGCCGTCGGCCGATCCAATCATCACCGCGACAACGCGCGGGCGACTCCCCTCCCCCTGGTCAACCCCAAGTCCGATCTGCTCGACCAGGTCGGCGACAGCAATCGGCGCGCCGGCGGCGGCGGCGAGATTCTCGAAGCTAGGGATCACGTCAGCGATGCTACGCCAACCGCTTTGATCAGTTGGCTTTGACCTTGCCGAGGAAGACGGCCTTGTTGCCAGCTCCGTCGGTTGCTGTGACGGTGACCGTCAGCCTGCCGAAGCGCACGAAGCTGTGCTTCAGATTGAAGAGAGAGCTCTTGCCAACGACCGACGGCGAACCGTCGCCAAAGTTGACCTTGACCGAGGCAAGCCCCGAGCCCTTCGGCGGCTTTGCGTCGGTCGCGACCCCGGAAACCGTGACTGCCTTGCCAGAGCCCTTGAGCTTGACGGCCAGTATCGGAATCGTCGTGTCGATTCTTAGGTCACCGAGCGCCGAAGAGACAACATGGCCGCCGCGGTCAAAGCTCTCAACGCGCCAGCTATGAGTTCCCTCGCCGAGCGCGCTAACCGGAGTAAAGCTGGTCGTCGTCGACGTGCCTGCGAGCACTTTGTCGATGTAGACGCGGTAACCCTGCGCCGGCCACCCCTGCGACGAGGCCCACCAGTTCAAGGTCGGAAGCAGGCTGTTGCGCCAGCCAGCCAGGCCGGTTAGTCGGACCGCTTTGAGCGGCAGTGAGAACGAGGCGACCTGGATGCTGCGCGCGCCAACCGGCCCCTGAGTGAAGGCGATCACGCTGTCGCCGTAGCGGTCGGTCGCGAGCTCCAGCCCGCCGCCGGAATCGACGGCGCCGAGAGCTGGAACTGAAAGCGTCGCTGCGGCGCCGAACGGCGGCGCAGCGGGGAGCGCGTCGTCCTCAGCGATGTTGCGTGCGATGAGCTCCTGACCGGGCGCTTGCAGCCAAGCGCTAACGCCGAACTGGTCGACGGCAAAGGTGCTGGCAGGGTTGGCATCCTGCGCCGGCGAGTTACCCAAAGCGGTCGCCGCAGTGACCTCGCTGCGACGAATAATCGAGGCCCAGATCGTGCCATCGGCACCCTGCACGTTGATGATTCCTGAACCGCGATCGTTGGTCGCGACCGTTGGCCCAGCGCCCGCACCGATCGCGGCGCCGCCAGCCAGCGCCTGCGGCGCGTCAAGCGTTGATGCGCGCACTCGCCGCACAACCGCGCGGCGCGCGCCATCGGCAAAGCTCTGCGAGAAGACAACCCAGGCGAAGCTCGAGTCGGCCTGCATCGCGATCGACGGATGATCGGCTGAGCCCCCAGCTTGGCCGCCCAGACTTTCGGCAGCGGCGCTCAGCACGAGGGTCGAGAAAGCGCTCCGCACCAGTCGCCTCACGCCGATCCGTGTTGTTGCTCCGTCGATCTCGCCGAATGCCACGACGCCAGTGCCATCGGCCGAGGTCGAAACCTTCGGCGCTAGCTCAGCGGTCGAGCCGGCGCTGTTCGCCGGGTTAATGTTGGCGGCGCCCGGGTAGACCGTGTAGGAAGCTACGCGGCGCGGCAGGTAGGCGGCGCGGACGCTGCCGTTTTCGGCCCAGACTGCGTAGGCCACGCCGGTTATCGGCGCCATATCTACCGACGGTGAGTTTGCTCCCGGCCCGCCGAGCTGCTGCGCCGCCGAGAACGCCTGCCCGGGCGCGATCTGGACGCGAGCCCACATGCCCGCGCTATTGGCATAGACGACAGTCATCCGGCCACCGTTAGAGATCCCTACAACCGGCTTGCCGATCACGGCGGGCTGGCCCGGATCAACGCGGACCGGAGCCTGCGGCGCACCGGAGACGAGCATGCTGACGAAGACGTGATCGGCGCCCTCGTCGCTGCGCACGTAGGCAATAACGCCGCCGCTGTCAAAGGCCATCTCGGCGTCACCGAGCAGCGTCACACCGGTCGATGGGCCATCGACTGTTAGTGCGCCAGCGAATGAGCCATCAGCCGAAGCTTGGCCTGCAACGACGAGACTGCCGACGCAGCTAAGCGCGCAGAGAGCGACCAGCCCCCGCTTCGATCGAATAAACGGCACCTCTGGAAGGCTACGCAGTCGGCGCGACGTTGGCGACGATTCCCTCAGCGGCAGCTTCGGCGCTGAAATTTGCGACCTCCGCTTCAACTCGTGCCTCGTCCCAGCCGAGCTCGCCAGCCATCGCCATCGCGGCGCGGCGTGCGACTGCGTCGTCGTCGGCGGTCACCTCGCGCGCCGCCAGCAGCGCCACGCGACTGCGACGCAGCAGCGCGTCGCCAACGCTCCGCGCCTGCTCGTGGCGCGCTGCGAAGACGACCTCCGCGAGCAGATCGGTCGGCCCGTCGGCCACGATTGGCTGCGCCAGCTCGCCGCGTTCGGCGGCTACTGCCAGCACGTCGCGCGCGCGGTAGCCGTAGCGGCCAGCGAGCTGCTCATAGGCCTCTTCAGGAACGCCTTCGACCCGCGGCAGATCCTTCGCTTCAATCGCTTGCCCGAGCGGAATCTCCTCGGTGCGGCAGGGAGCGTCGCGCGAATCACGTTCGACGATTCGGTCGACCGCCATCTTTCCCATCCGCCGCCAGGTCGTCAGCTTGCCGCCCGTGATCGTGATCATCCCGTTGCCGGTCTCGTAAAGCTCGGCGCGGCGCGAAATGTCAACCGACTTCTTTGGATCGCCGGTGGCGATCAGTGGCCGCACTCCGGCGAAGGCGCCGCTGATGTCGCTGACGTCGAAGTCGGTGGCGAAGAACTCGTTTGTAGCGTCGAGCAGGTATTCGATGTCGGAGGCCGCCGGGCTGACGTGATCGAGATCGGTCTCGTCGTAGTCGTTGTCGGTCGTCCCGATCAATGTCGAGCCAAGCCACGGCAGCGCGAAGATCGAGCGCCCCTCCCCTGCCGGCACGATCACGCCGTCATTGAGCGGCAGCTTCGCGTTCGAAATCGTGATGTGCGTTCCGCGACTGGGCCGAATCACTGGCAAGTCAGCTTCATCGTGAAGGTCATCGGGCCGAAGCCGGTCAGCCCAAACGCCAGTTGCGTTGACGACGTTGTCGCCGCCGATCTCAAACTCACTGCCAGTTTCAGCGTCGCGCACCTTGACGCCGCGGGCGCGGCCGTTCTTCTCGACCAGACCGATCGCCTCAATCCGGTTGGCGCAGACCGTGCCGAACCGCTCAGCCTCCTCGAGCGCCGTCAAAACAAGCCTTGAATCGTCGGTCTGGCAGTCGTAGAAGAGATAGCCCCCGGTCGGGTTGCGGGGAGCGAGCGCGGGCGCACGCTCAATCACCTCAGCACCATCGATCATCCGATGGCGCTCAGGCGACCAATCGCCGCCGAACGGATCTTCGTCTTGACCGTCGCGCTTGCGACGCCCACGCAGTTTGTCGACCGCCATCACGTCGTAGAGATTGAGCCCCATCCCAAGTTTGCGGTCCGGCCGTTCGCCGTCGAAGGCCGGCACAATCATTGGCAGCGGCTTGACCAGATGCGGTGCCAAACGAACCATGATCTGGCGCTCCAGTAGTGCTTCGCGGACGAGACCCAGATCGAACTGCTGTAGGTAGCGCAGCCCGCCGTGGACGAGCTTTGATGAACGGCTCGACGTTCCCGAAGCGAAGTCGGCGCGTTCAATCAGCGCGACCGTGTAACCGCGCGTTGCAGCGTCGAGCGCGACGCCAGCGCCGGTAATGCCGCCACCGATCACGACGACGTCAAAGTGCTGACCTGCGAGCAGTTCGAGAGCTTTGCTGCGTTCAATCATCTTGCGTCAGTCTCGCAGCCACTGCGGGCGCCGGGTTCCAGCTTGGCGCGCTACAGCGCCGTTAGCTCAGCCGTGATCTCAGCGACCGAGCTTTTCGCGTCGCCGAAGAGCATCGAAGTCATCGGCTCGAAGTAGAGCTCGTTTTCGATTCCAGCGAAGCCCGGGTTCATCGAACGCTTCAGCACGATCACCGATTTTGACTCGTTGACGTTGAGGATCGGCATGCCGTAGATCGGCGAGTCGGAATTGGTGTTGGCGGCCGGGTTGGTGACGTCGTTGGCGCCGATCACTAGCGCCACGTCGGTGCGGCTGAACTCGGGGTTGATCTCATCCATCTCTTTGAGCTGGTCGTAAGGCACGTCGGCCTCGGCCAAGAGCACGTTCATGTGGCCCGGCATGCGGCCCGCGACGGGATGGATTGCGTACTTCACTTCGACGTTGCGCTTCTCCAGCTCGCTCGCCAGCTCGCGGACTGCGTGCTGAGCCTGCGCGACGGCCATTCCGTAACCGGGAACAATCACAACCTGGCGCGCGAAGGCCATCTGGATCGCCGCGTCGGCGGCGCTCGTGGCGCGAACCGTGCCGCCGTGCTCGCCGGCTCCTTCTGCACCAACTTCGCCGCCACCGCCGCCGAAGCCACCGGCGATGATGCTGGGGATCGAGCGATTCATCGCGTCGGCCATCAGCCGCGTCAAAATTGTTCCCGAAGCACCGACGATCATGCCGGCGACGATCAGCGCCGTGTTGTTGAGCGCCAAGCCAGTTGCTGCCGCCGAGAGACCGGTAAAGGCGTTGAGCAGCGAGATCACAACCGGCATGTCGGCGCCGCCAATCGGCAACACGACGAAGAGCCCCAGCAGCGCCGAGGCGACGAGCAGCACGAGGATGTAGATCGTCGCCGTCTCGCCGCTAGCGATCGCAACGGCAGAGGCCAGCGCGATCAAAAACAGCAGCAGGTTCAGTGGCTGCTGCAAACGGCCAGCGCTGATCGGGTGGCCGGGCAGAATCTCCTGCAGCTTGCCGAAGGCGATGTTCGAACCCCAGAAGCTGACCGAACCGACGATCGCGGCGAAGAGCGACGGGATCACGAAGGTCAAGGGCTCACCGGCGAAGCCACCGGTCTCGTTGAACTCAGCCCAAGCGATCAGGGCTACGGCGCCGCCACCGACGCCGTTGAAGAGTGCCACCATCTGCGGAACGGCCGTCATCTTGACGCTGCGCGCCGAAGGGATCCCGATGATCGTGCCGATGATCAGCGCGATGATGATCAGGACCCAGTTGCCCATCCCTTCGATCAAGAAGGTCGCCAGCAATGCAAGCGCCATGCCGACCGCGGCGATGCGGTTGCCACGGACCGCCGTGCGCGGCCCGGTAAGCCCGCTAAGGCCATAGATGAAGAGGCTGAAGGCGACGATGTAGAGAACGGCGATCAGGTCGCTCGAATGGATGAAGGAGGTTGCCAGCACGGTGCTCATGCCTGCTCCTCATCTTCTTGCTTCGGCGGCGCCGGCTTGCTCTTGAACATCTCAAGCATGCGGTCGGTGACGAGGAAGCCGCCGACGACGTTAATCGTGCCGAAGATGATCGCGATTACCAGCAGGCCCTTGTCGAGAACGCTCAGATCGGTGCCTAGGCCAAGCACGATGATGCCGCCGAGAACGACGATGCCGTGGATCGCGTTGGTGCCTGACATCAGCGGCGTATGCAGCGTGTTGGGAACCTTTGAGATCACGGCGTAGCCGACGAAGCCGGCCAGTACGAGAATCGCGACGTTGGTGATGAACACGGCCGTTGCCTCCTATGCGCCGGCGGCGCTTTCGACCGCCGCCTTAGCTCCGGGGTGGACAATCTCGCCGCTCTTGGCGATGCAGGAACCGCTGATGATCTCATCCTCAAAGTCGGGCTCCAGCGTCGTCGCCGCGCCCTCTTCGCCATCGTTGATCATTAGGT
>Ga0194063_10002030_pt1 | contig 12807 bp, 6 predicted proteins | sample SepL3720m_MetaG_FD_155459 | JGI IMG/M metagenome (GOLD analysis project Ga0194063, IMG submission 155459) | Anoxic zone freshwater microbial communities from boreal shield lake in IISD Experimental Lakes Area, Ontario, Canada - Sep2016-L373-20m | ecosystem: Environmental > Aquatic > Freshwater >... | reverse complement strand
GTCGTACGGGACGATGCTGGGCGCGACGTACGCGGAGCTCTTCCCCGATCGGGTCGGGCGCATGGTGCTCGATGGAGTGCTGCCGGCGAACCTCGACCTCGTGCAGATCACGAAGGGCCAGGCCGACGAGTTCGAGGTTGCGTTGCGGCACTTCGTCGAGGACTGCCTGGGCAGCAGCGACTGTCCCCTGTCCGGAACTCCGGACGAGGCCATCAAGCAGGTCCAACAGTGGCTCGCGAGTCTGGACTCCGTCCCGCTGGTGTCAGGAAGCCGGGAGTTCAACGAGCCGCTTGCCACGTATGCGGTGCTGTCGTACCTGTACTTCCCGGCCAACGACTACCCCGCACTGCGCGGCGCGCTTGCATCAGCGATGAATGACAAGGACGCCGGGCCGATGCTGGCGTTGCTCGACGCTCGGATCGACCGAGGTCCGGAGGGGCACTACATCTCCAACAGCACCGACGCGTTCTATGGCGTGACGTGCCTGGACCGTCCGTTCACCGGCACGGTCAACGACGTGAAGAAGTACGCCAAGGAGTGGGCGGCGACAGCGCCGACCTTCGGGCCCTCCCTGGCCTGGGGCCTGCTGCCGTGCCAGGACTGGCCGGTGGTCGGTGACCCGATCAGCGAGACGAAGGCCAAGGGCAGCAACCCGATCCTCGTGGTCTCGAGCACCCACGACCCGGCCACGCCGTACCAGTGGGGCGTCGACCTGGCGTCCACCCTCGACAACGGGCACCTGCTGACCAACGACGGCTGGGGGCACACCGCGTACCACGCGAACGGCAACTGCATCTCCCGTGCGGTGGATGCCTACCTGCTGGCCGGGACGTTGCCCGCCGACGGGACCGTCTGCTCCTGAGCCGGTGTCCGCTCAGAGCGAACCTGGGCCGAACGTGTTTGCACGTTCAACTACTGCTCCGTTAGGTTTACCTAACCGCGTCTGAGAACTACGCTATTCAGACAAATCACCCCACAAGGGAGCACGGCATGGCCACGTTGGACCCCACCGAAAACCCCGACGTCGACGTCGCCCTTGAGGCTGAGTCGATCGCCCACGGCATCAGCGAGCCGGACCCGCGTCGCTGGAAGGCCCTGATGGTCATCGCGATCGCGCAGTTGATGGTCGTCTTGGACGCGTCCATCGTGAACATCGCGCTGCCGTCGATGCAGGCCGATCTCGGGATCTCCGACGCTGATCGCCAGTGGATCGTCACGGCCTACACGCTGACCTTCGGCAGCCTCCTGCTTCTCGGTGGTCGCATCGCCGACTACCAGGGCCGCAAGAAGGTCTTCGTCGTCGGCCTGCTCGGCTTCGCGTTCGCATCCGCGCTGGGTGGCCTCTCGCAGTCGCAGGCGACACTCTTCGCTGCTCGCGGGCTGCAGGGGCTCTTCGCTGCGCTGCTCGCCCCCGCGGCGCTCTCGCTCATCACGGTCACGTTCACCGAGTCCAAGGAGCGCGCGAAGGCGTTCGGCGTCTACGGCGCGATCTCCGGCGGCGGCGCGGCCATCGGACTGGTGCTCGGCGGGCTGCTCACGCAGTACGCGTCGTGGCATTGGACGCTCCTGGTCAACGTGCCGATCGCCCTGATCGCCGTCGCCCTCGCGATTCCGTACGTGCGTGACTCACGCGCCGAAGGCAACACCAAGTACGACATCCCTGGTGCGATCGCCTCGACCACCGGGCTGTTCTGCCTCGTGTTCGGCATCACCAAGGCCGAGACCGACGGCTGGGGGAGCCAGTCAACGGCCATGTTCCTGGGGATCTCCGTACTGCTCCTCTTCGTCTTCTTGTTCATCGAGTACCGGTCGAGCCACCCGCTGCTGCCGCTGCGCATCGTGCTGAACCGCAACCGCGGTGGCGCCTACCTGGCGTCGTTCTTCGTCGGAATCGGCATGTTCTCGATGTTCTTGTTCATCTCGTACTTCTTCCAGGCCGTGCTCGGCTACTCGCCGCTCACGTCAGGCCTGCTGTTCCTGCCGTTCTCCGCGGGCGTCATCATCTCCGCGGGCATCGCCAGCCAGCTGCTGCCTCGCTTCGGCCCGCGCTGGGTGACGTTCACCGGCTTCCTGCTCGCCACGGCGGGCATGGCGCTGTACCTGCGCCTGGGCGCAGACTCGACGTACGCTCCGAACATCCTGCCCTCGATCATCTTGATGAGCCTGGGCATGGGCCTGATCTTCGTGCCACTGTCGGCGACGGCGCTGTTCGGCGTCGGCAACCACGACGCGGGTGTCGCCTCGGCTGTGCTCAACACCGCACAGCAGATCGGCGGCTCGATCGGCATCGCGTTCCTCAACACGATCGCGGCGTCGGCGACGACGGCGTTCATCCTGGACAACTCCCTCCAGGGACCGACTCCCGACGCGTTGGTTCACGGCTTCACGACCGCGTTCATGTGGAGTGTGGGCATCATGATCGTCGCCGCCCTGACGTGGGTCACCCTCGTGAACATGACGAAGAAGGACATGGCGGCGCGAGACGCTGTTCCCGCTGCGCTCTAGTCATCCAGCACCGCTCCGGACCCCTGCCGCCCCCTCGGTCAGGGGTCCGGAGCGTTTTCGTCGTTATCGTTGGTGTCACAGCAGTGCTTCGCTTCGAAGGCAGGCCGGCATGGGCAGTGTGTTCCGACGCCACGTGATCGTCGCGGCCATCGTCGGCCTCGTCGGCGCCGCCTTCCTCTTCTTCGTCTTTCCTCACGGCCTTGCCCCGACGTTGGCCTGGGACGCGGCGGCGATCACCTTCCTCGTGCTCACCTGGCGGCACATCTGGCCGCTCGACGCAGAGGCGACTCAAGCGCAGGTCGGCCCCGAGGCGCCTACTCGGACGACGACGGACCTCGTGGTTCTCACCGCCGCGGTGCTGAGCCTGGTCACGGTGATCGGCGTGCTCTTCCGTGAGACCTTCGTCGGCGGGCTGCCGGACGAGTGGCGCGCCGTCCTCGGCGTGCTGGCGGTCGTGCTCGCGTGGTGCGTGGTCCACACCGTCTACACGTTGAAGTACGCCCGTCTGTACTACACCGACCCCGCTGGCGGATTCGACTTCAACGGCAAGGAGCCGCCGTCCTACTCCGACTTCGCCTACATCGCGTTCGGCGTGGGCATGGCCTTCCAGGTCGCCGACACCAACACGCAGTCGAACCTCGTACGACGGACCGTGCTGGCGCACGCGCTGCTGTCGTTCCTGTTCGCCACCACGATCGTGGCTGTGACCATCAACCTGATCGCGGGCCTGAAGCCCTAGGTCGCGTGGGTCGACGCGTAGGCGTCGATCTCGGCGAGCACGCGCTGCTTCACGTCTGCCTCGGCGAAGGACGCGCGCACGGACTCACGTGCCAGCTCGGTGAGTTCGGCGGCATCGAGGCCGAACACATCGTGGGCAATGACGTACTCCCGGTTGATGTCGGTGTCGAACATGCCGGGGTCGTCGGTGTTGAGGGTGAGGCGAACGCCGGCCTTGCGAAGGACGTTGAACGGGTGCTCGTCGAGACTGGCCACCGCGCGAGTTCGCACGTTCGACGTCGGGCATACCTCGAGAGCGATGCCGCGATCGGCGAGCTCGGCCATCAGTTCGGGATCCTGGGCTGCGGCGATGCCGTGGCCGATCCGTTCGGCGTGGAGGTGGTCGAGACTGTCGCGGATCGTCTGCGGCCCGGTGGTCTCGCCGGCATGCGGGACGCTGTGCAGGCCGAGGGCGAGCGCGCGATCGAAGTAGGGCGCGTAGCGCGGACGGGACCCGACCAGCTCGGGCCCGCCCAGGCCGAAGCCCACACTGCCTTCGGGCAGATGCCGTTCGGCCCAGGCCACCAGTCGCTCCGCCCCTTCGAGACCGTCAGCACCGTTGATGTCGTAGACGTAGGCGAGCTCGACGTCATGCACTGCGCGCACGGCGACACGTCCGAGCTCGAGTGCCTCGCGAAGGTCTGCCGGGGCGATGCCAGCCTTGAGATGGCTATCCGCCGTGACGGTCACCTCGGCGTAGCGCACGTTCATGGGGGCGAGGTCGCGGCCGAGCCCGACCACGAGGGCCTGCACGTCATCGGCCGACTTCACGAGCTGGTTCACATGGGAGTACACCTCGAGGAAGTGGATGAAGTCGGTGAACTCGTAGAAGGCACGCAGTTCCGACTCGCCCGTGGGAACGCCCTCCTGGGGGTGGCGCCGGGCCAACTCGAGGACCGTCTCGACCGACGCGGCACCCTGCAGGTGCAGGTGCAACTCCGCCTTCGGGAGCCCTCCCACGAAGGCGGACATGTCCCGTGGATCGACCATCTGCGGACTGTACCGAGGGCTCCCGGGAGTGGCCGCGGGCCGTCGCGAGGCCGTGCCGGGGGCACCAGCGGGACCTTGTAGCATTGGCAGGCTTCCGACGAAGGCCGCAAGGAACCACGTGGGAAGCACGCCGCCTTAGCTCAGTGGTAGAGCAACGCACTCGTAATGCGTAGGTCCGGGGTTCAAATCCCCGAGGCGGCTCCAGACAAAGCGGACGAATTACTTGTCCAGTAAACCGAGATTAAACGCTATGTCGCCCGCCTTCGGCTGCCGTCCGAACCAGAGAACACTCGCGAACGTGTTGGCTTGTGATCGCCGCGTGCTCACCCCTTAACCTTCAGTGGTAGGACGGGCCCGCTCTTTGTGGCTACCGGTCCGCCGGAACCCAGAGGTGCTTTCGTCGGACGCGAGGTCAGCCGCCGGTCCCAAGATCAACGTCCGGCGATTGCGACTGCTGAACGTCCGAATGCTCCCCGCGAAACGTTCTGCGCAGGCGCCACGTGCCGCGAATCACCAGACCAAGCCTTCAGTTGTCGGTACCACGTGCCGATCATCACCTAAGCGGCGATCGCTACTGACGGGGGAATGGTCGTGAGTGTCAGTGTGGGTATACGCAGGTTCGTAGCGATTTCTTTGGGGTTGGCCATCAGTCTGTTGCTGGCGCCAGCGTTGCAGCCCGTTGCTGCCGCGGCGGAAGGGCCAGACAGAGTCGCCGGTGCTCCCGATGCGCCGCGAGACCTGTCGGTGGCGGCTGCTCCGGACGTGCCAACCTCAGGGTGGATTAGCCCGCTTACAGGTCCGGCGGAATCAAGCTTGTATTCGTTGAGGGCGACTTGGACGGTTCCGGCCTCGCAGGGCGGTTCGCCCTTAACGGGCTACACGGTGATCGTGTCACGTCCGGCCGGCGGCCCCATTCGTCAAGATGTGCCTCTGGCGAAGTGCTCGGGGATGTTGTGTGCCGCTGATGTGGCGGCGGTATCTGCAGCGGGTGACTACACGGTTGCGGTCTTCGCGGTCAATGCGGTAGGTAACGGCGCGGAAGCGATGGTTGTGGCGACGACCGGAGTCCCCTCGGTGCCGAGGGACGTGTCCGGGGTTGTCCTGGCGGAGATGGCCACCGGTTGGGTAACTCCCGTCACAGGTAGCGCAGAGTCGGGTCTGTTCATGCTCCGCGTGACCTGGACCCCGCCGGCTTCGATCAATGGAACACCGCTTTCGGGCTACACGGTCACCGTGTCGAGGCCTGTCGGCGCACCCATCCAGAGGAGTGTCCCGGTGAGTGCCTGTTCGGCGACGGCATGCGCCTTCAACGTTCCCGCGGTCTCGTCGTCAGGGGTCTACACAGCGTCGATATACGCCATCAACGCTGCTGGTAACGGCCGCGCAGCGGAGGTAAACGTTGCGTCCGGGGTACCGAATGCCCCGCGGGATCTCGCCGGTGTGGCGCTGCCCACTATGGCTCCAGGATGGCTCTACCCAGTGACTGGTCCCGCGGAATCCGGCTGGTATCTCCTGCGTACGTCGTGGTCCGTGCCCACGCCGTCGAATTCGACCCCGATAACGGGATACACCGTGATGGTGTCCCGCCCCAAAGGCGCCCCGGTCCGCCAGGACGTGCCACTGAGTAAGTGCTCGTTGACGTCCTGTACGACCGACATCCCCGCACTCTCGTTCGCCGGTGACTACTTGATCACTGTCTTTGCTATTAACGCCGCAGGCAACAGTCCGGATGCCACCTCGGTAATAGCCATCGGAGCGCCTTCGGAGCCCAGAGACGTGACGGCGGTTGCGTCACCGGATGTCAGTTCGTCGGCTTCGCTGACCCCAATGGTGGGCTTGACGGAGTCCGGAACATTCTTCAAGGTGCGAGTGTCTTGGACGGTACCGTTGGCTTCCAACGGGGCACCCATATCCGGATACACCGCCGTCGTGTCCCGCCCCGTAGGCGGCCCCGTTAAGGCAGATGTTCCATTGTCCAAGTGCACTGCCACCTCGTGCACGACCGACATCGCAGCCTTGTCTATTCCGGGGGAGTACTCAGTCGTCGTGTTCGCGACGAACGCGGCTGGGAACAGTGCTGAGGCGAGCGGTGCTCTCGTAGTTCCAAGCAACTCAACTACGGGTGTTCAGCGGCCGCCCACGGTAACAGCGGTAACAGCCAGTCTCAGCTCGACGGTTTCCGCGCAAGGCCTTTACTGGGTGACGGTGGGCTGGGACATCCCCGTGCCAAGCGCGGGATCACTGCCCGTCAGCGGCTACACCGTGCTTGTGCGCCGCCCGACTGGCACTCCATGGGCGCTGACGTCTTCGACGTGCACGCCGGCGACAGGTCGGTGTACGTGGGCGGGCTACACGGTCAGTGCACCGGGGGTGTACTCGTTCTCCGTCCTCGCCACTGGCCCCAGCGGGAATGGTCCTGAGTCCCAACTAGCGGTCATACACAACAACCCACCGGAACTCCCGGCCGGCGTCACGGAAGCTGCGACAGGGGCCACGACCTCGGGGGGCGTCGGTCAGGTTCGCGTGGCCTGGGAACGACCCCCCGTGCCAGCGGGAACCCCCATAGGGGGTTACATAGTCACAGTCATCCGCCCTGGGTCAGCTCCCTCGACGTGGTGGGCCCCTGCGACTGCCTGCGACACGGCCGGTGCGTGTTCGTCGTTGGGTTGGGCACTCGATAGCACTGGCTCGTACTACGCCACAGTCGAAGCAGCCAATAGTGCCGGCAACAGCGTTGCCGGAAGCTCGCCACTCACGAGCTTCACGGTGAACGCGAATGGCTCGGGGTCGACGCTCACGCCACCGTCCCCTCCTCAAAACGCGCAGATCACGCTGGCCAACGGCAATCTGACCTTGTCCTGGGATGCCGCCGCCTCCCGGGGCGGCGCCACTGCGGTCAATTACCTGGTCGAATTCGAAGGCCCCGTGGGGACGCCCACCATGACGAGCATGCCGGATACCGCCCGTGCCTACACCGTGGCGGGCCTAACGTGGCCCGGCCCCTACAAGGCAACCGTCTGGGCCAACAACGCTGCCGGCAACAGCGCGCCAGCCACTCCGGCACCCGTCACGCTAAGCACGCCAATGGCCATCACAGGAGTAACGGGCAACATCACGGGTGGAAATCTCGCCCTGCAATGGGACGCTATGCCGACCGCCCGCAACGGCGGTGCGGCTGTCACCGGCTACACCATCCTGATCACGCCACCGCAGGGATCGCCGACCGTTCTGACACGGGCCGCCACAGCCACAAACGCCACATACGCAACAGCCATCCAGGGCGTGTACCGGTACGAAGTTCTAGCGACCAACTCGGCCGGTAACGGCGACCCGACCGCCGGCAGCGCGGCACTTCTCACGCCATCGATGCCTACTGCATTGCAGGCAACCATCTCAGGCGGAGAATTCGTCGCCACTTGGCGAGCACCCGCCACGGACGGAGGCTCACCCGTAACCGGGTATGTCGCTCTCTTCCTCAAATCCAACCAGCCGATCGCCTCGCGTTCCGGCGCTCAGGTGACTTCGACGATTGACCCCGCAAGCGGTCAGCTCGCTTACAGGGCAGCTGTCCCCGCGGACGGGATCGATGGGACCTACCGGGTCGATGTCACGGCCGCCAGCCAAGCCGGTAACAGTCCGCCCGCCACCGCATCAATCTCCGCCGATGTGCCGAGCGTGCCTCAGGCCGTGACGGCCGACATTAGTAATCGCACCGTCGTCGTGCATTGGTCTCCACCCGCAAGTGACCACGGCATTCCCGTCAGCAACTACTACATCACCGTCGAACGACCCAGGAGCACACCACTTTTCTACTCCGTGGTGGCCGACCCGAACGCCATCCGCCTGACCGCGCCCTCGTTCGACGCGGCCGACAGTGGCTCCTACTCCGTCACCGTGCAAGCAGCCAGTGCAGCCGGCTCTGGGCCCATCAGTGCTCCGGTAACCGTCGCGACCGGGACACCAGCGGCACCGCAGGCGCTTCACGGGTCGAGAACCGGCAACGGCACTCTGTCCATCACGTGGGAAACCCCTTTGACCGACGGCAACAGTGCCGTCACCGGATACACCGCGTTCCTCTTCCCGCAGGTCGGCGCCATGCAGGTGCAGTCCGTCCCCGTCGCTGGGAACTCCAGCGTGATCGCGACCCCAAACGACCATGGGACCACCACGTATTCGTGGACTCCCATGGCAACTGGCGCTGGTGAGTACCGGGTAGAGGTCGCCGCCAAGAACACTGCAGGGAATGGCTCGATCGGTCACACCAGTGTCGTCGTCACAGGACCCAGCAAGGTTCGTGGAATCGGGGTGTCCTATGCCAATGGCGTCCTGACCGCCACCTGGAGCAACCCTGCCGACAACGGCGGCGCGGCGATAACCGGATACTTAGTCACATGGAACCGTCCAGTCGGCGCGCCCATTTCGCATTTGGCTACAAGCTCGACCGACGGCCTGTCGACCACTCAACCGGGTACGTACACGGTCCATGTCACTGGAAGGAACAGCGCTGGCAACGGACCGGGCACGGGGCGCAACATCGCGGTGAACGCCGACGGCACGTTTTCGGTTGGCTCGGCCCTAACCAGCATGTGGGTTGAGGCGGGCCCCCTACCGGTGGGTATGTCGATTCCCGTCGTGTTCCACTTCGACTCCGTTGGTGACGGTCAAGTAGAGGCGCAGCAGGTCGTCATCACCATGCCAGACGGCCTGACCGTCACAGAGGTCGCGGACACGCCAAGCGTCGGATGCAAGGCAGCGGCTGACCAGTTGTCCGTGAGGTGCTTCCTCAACGGGACAGGTACTGCCGCCGACAGCACCACCGCGACGTTGCGAATTCACGCGGCATCCTCAGTGACAGCCATTCAGGCACTGCCAATTACCGCCTCACCAAGCACGATCATCGGTCACATCAGCATCACCCGACCAGACACGTTCATGGCCCCTTACAACGCTGTACCGGCCTTGCTCGACTCGGCGCAACTGTGCGCGGACGTGATCGTCATCGGCGCACGCGGCAGCAGCGAAGGTGTGGGAGCCAACGGTCTCGGTGCTCGAGACGAAGCCCTGGTCGACCACCTACACAACCTGCCCGGTTCCTTCACAACTATGTCGACAATCGGCGTGTTCTTCCTCGCCCCGGCTGTCCCGCCCGATACGCCCGTGAACGAGTACCTCCAAGCCGGCGATACCGGCGTACAGGACTCACGAGCCCGGCTCGACAACGTGATTCAGGCATGCCCGACGTCGAAGCTCGTGCTGGTCGGCTACTCCCTCGGGGCGTGGATCATGCAGACGGTCGCAACCACGCTGTCTCCTGAGCAGTGGGCCCACGTGGCGGGCGTCGCTCTTCTGTCCAGCCCGGGCTTGTCCCCGACAGACGGCATCTCCACCCGATTCGGGGCCTTGGCCCCGGACGACCACGCGCCGACCCCGGCAACGTACGGCGTTGGCGAGTTCGCGACGCGTGCACTTGAGGGGTTGCGGGTTGTGGCAGGCGGGAACGCCACAACGTGGCTTGCTCCTTCGATCGTCAACCCCGAGGCGGTTATCACATTTTCGGCGGCGAATGCGTTGGTCGCCGACATCGAGTCGTGGAACGTTGACATTCTTGAGCGGCACGCATGGGTGACCCCTTCCGCTCAGAATCGCGTCGTGCACATCTGCGACAACAACGACGCCGTCTGTTCCTTTGACGACCTAACCAATAGCATCTCTGCCATCCCCGACGACTTGACAACGGCCGGATCGATTCTCGTTGGTGGACCAGCCAGTGCGCTGTTGGCCCGGCTCGTCACGTCTCAGATGAGCGACGTTCACACCGGAGCCGCATACACGGACGGCTTGTCAGCCGACGTCGTCACGGAGTTCATGAGCGCGGTGGGGATTCGATGAAATTCCGCGTCCTCATGGGGGTCGGCCTGGCGCTCTTGATTGCGGGGTGCGGAGTCCGAGATCCGTCGTTCGATGGGGCTGTAAATGATGCGATTCGGGCGGCCGCCGAAGGCGTGGCGTTCCGAGGGATGGTGAGCCTGCCAGATGAACCAGGTTTCGTGAGGGTCTTTGACGGGGTGACGTCCTGCGCGAACTGGAAGATCAGCCCCGACCGCTACAAGGGCGCCGAATGCCCCAACCAGGACGCTGTTACTTGGTGGGATACGCCGCTGCGCCCCACCGAGGGCGGCGGGATGCCGGCGGCCGAATTGTGCGCCAATGCGGCACAGCTGTTGCGGCGACTGCCGGTGGACGAAGCGAGTATTGCGCTGGCGCCTGGAGACTGTGTTCGCCTCGTCGACCAGCCGGTCCCCCTCGACGGGGGACTCCGCCAAGCCGACAACAGTGCCAGCCGTGAGATCCTGGTTGCTTCCGCCACGGACGCCCACGACGCCGACACCAGGTGGTATGTGACGGCCGTGCGGGGGAGGTGGGGGGGCCTGATCCCCAACCCGAGCACCGCCGATGGCCGCCCGAAGGTGCTTGTCGATGGCTACCGAGACCGAATCTCCCTCTACATCAACCACAACGCCCAGGGAACCTTGGGCCAGCAGAAGTACAGGCAGATCCTGCAATGGGAGCATCCATACCTACCCCTTATCGACTTGTGCGGCGACCTCGCGAAGCCAGCATGTCCGAGCGAGCGCTACTACCTCGTCTACCCAAGCCCGACTCCCTCGCCCGGGCTTTCGTGACCGACTGTGACCTTGGACCCACGCAGATTCACATTTGCGTCGCAGGGTTCATCGCGCGGTTGCGGTTGAATTCCACTATGACTCGCCGAGCCTCGGTTTCGTAGTGGCCCTTCGGGTGCCGCGAGTCGTGCGCCAGGGCTTGCGCCTCTGCCAGAGTGGACTCCGCATCATTTAGCAGATCACGAAGAACCTAGTTCGAGGTAGAGGACGCCACTGACGTAGGCAGTGTCGCCGCTGGGGGTCGTGATCGTGGTTGCTCCCTCTTCCCCGACGATTTCGACGCCGCTCCGGTACCTCATTCGGGTGGCCCATGCAATCAAGGAAGGCGCCCAACAGCCCTCGTTCGGTCGAGCTGATTGAGCGCGCGTTGGCTGGGTGGGGCGATCGTCGATGGGCCCGAGTGGGCACCACGTCACGGATGTCAACAACGGGTGTGGCGCCGTCGGCCTGGGCTTCATCGGACCGGAACTGGACGCCGCATTCCCGGGCAGCGGAGACAGCAAGCTGAGGGCGCGGAATCTTCCTCCAAGGTCCCGGCTGGGTCCGCTGACGGGTTTGGCAACAGCCGTTCCGCCACCGGCCAGCGGATTTATGCCGAGCCGCTGGCGGCGAACGCAACGCAGGCGAGGACGGCGATCACGGACACCACAGTGAGCCATCTGCGAGCATTCCCGACCCGGCTGTGGAGTAGATCTCACAGGGGATTCGCCGCGCCGTAGGAGCGGAATGTAGGGCCTCGACGCGCCGCCCCATGGCCTCGTCAACGACCCACCAGGGGATTCATGCCGCGCGGCTCTTGGGCCGTCGGCGGCGTGCCTGCCACGTCCGTCTGGACCCAGATCGCGTCGACGCAATCCGGGTCCACGGTTGCCGTTTGCCCGCCTGAGCTTGGGTATCGACCCGCCACGTGGCGGCGATGTTGAACCGCCGGCTCCGCCGTCAGGGGCCGCTGGTATCCGGCCGTCGACAACTGGAATGCGAGGCACCGAGGGGGTGACGTCGTTGAACAGAGTGACGGCGTTTCCTTTTGGCGCACAACTTGCGTGACACGGGGCGGGCGATCGCGTTAACCGAGTGACAGAGAAGTTTCGCCGCCACTTCGGGCGGCCGGAGTGCGAGGACTGGGCATGACGACCGGAGCGGACGCGGGCGCGGGACGACAAGCGGCGGCATCAATCAAAGAGACGAACGAACACATGACAACCATGATACGAACGACGAACCACGATGAATGCACAAGACAGACCACGACAAGAAGCCACGAATCCAACAAGGAACCACACGACGACCAGAACGAATTCAAGGCAACTAACCAAAACCTGAATTCACATCCGGCTTGGAATCAGGATTCCCGTGGCCTCCTCGCGGGCGGTTCGGGCCGGTGAGCATCCACACGACGGTGACGACGATCTCCCACGGGCCGGTGGGGATGGGCCAGGTTTGGTACCGGGTGACCGGCGTCGCCGGGGTCACCACCGCGCAGGTCGCCTACCGGGCTGGGGACCACGATCCGGAGATCCGCCGGGTGCGGTTCGTCGGTGCCGGCGAGACGGCGCGGCTGCTCGGGTTCACCCCTGGCGCGGTCCTCGAGTCGGACGCGGACCTGCGGCTCGTGGCGCGGGCGTTCTCGGGTGAGTACCTGACGCATGGGGTGAAGACTGTCCGCTCGCGGCTGTCCCGGATCGCGGCGGCGCCGGTGCGGGACGCGGTCGTGGCGCGGCTGGACGAGTTGGGCTTGGTCGCGTCGGAGGTGTTCGCGGCGCGCGAGTCGGCGGGCTGGTGGTCGGCGCTGAACCGCGCTGCCGACCGCGACCGGACCGTCTCCCTGCTGACGGCACGCGGCGTGCTGCGC
>Ga0194063_10002029_pt1 | contig 12818 bp, 25 predicted proteins | sample SepL3720m_MetaG_FD_155459 | JGI IMG/M metagenome (GOLD analysis project Ga0194063, IMG submission 155459) | Anoxic zone freshwater microbial communities from boreal shield lake in IISD Experimental Lakes Area, Ontario, Canada - Sep2016-L373-20m | ecosystem: Environmental > Aquatic > Freshwater... | reverse complement strand
CCTCTTTCCAATGGGCTGATGATGAACTTTCCATAATTGCGGGCTTCCGCTTCTGCCGCACGTTCTATCTTGGGTATCTCCATTGCACTTCTAGCAACGACCACGGTTCACCTCACCTGTCATGAAATATAAAAAAGATTTACCCACCAGAAAGCACTTAGCGTGAATAGTATTCAACGATTAATTGCTCATCTAATATTCCGTCGATTTCAGAACGCTCAGGCAAACGCAGCACATCTCCCGAAAAAGTCTTGAGATCGCGGCTTAACCACATCGGAACGTTCCGGGCTTCGGCGACAGCAGGTAACTCTTTGAAGTAAGTCCTTGCACAAGAGCTTGGTCTCACCATGATCTTATCTCCAATGGATACCATCAAAGAAGGGATATTTGTCTTTCTACCATTGACCATGAAATGTCCATGGTTGACAAGCTGACGAGCCTGAGAACGGCTCTCGGCTAAACCAAGTCGGTAAACGACATTATCCAATCTAGACTCCAACACCTGAAGGAGATTCAAACCCGTCATTCCCCGACGGTGAAGCGACTCTACATAGTAACGATGGAATTGACGTTCCAACACACCATAGATCCGCCGCGCTTTTTGTTTTGCACGTAACTGACGTGCAAAGTCAGATTCGCGCCGGTGGCGGTACTGCTCACCCCGCCCATGCGGACCGGGAGCATAAGCCCTGCGATCGAACGCACACTTGGCTGAAAAGCACCGCTCTCCTTTTAAGAATAATTTTCCACCTTCCCGACGGCACAATCTACATACCGGCTCACGATATTTTGCCATATAAAAACTCTCCTAAATATTCACTCCACAATTAAACGCGTCGCTTCTTAGGCGGGCGGCAGCCGTTATGTGGCACAGGGGTGATATCCGTAATCGATGTTACGCGCATCCCTGAAGCCTGGACGGCGCGAATCGCAGCCTCGCGACCCGGACCAGGTCCTTTGATGATTAAGGTTGCATCTTGCATCCCTAATGACATAGCGGTTTTTACTGCCTGCTCGGCAGCCATACGGGCAGAGAACGGTGTACTTTTTCGCGAGCCCTTAAAACCCGCCGAACCGGAACTTCCCCAGCATACGGTGTTACCGATCGTATCGGTTATGGTAACAATCGTATTATTAAAACTAGCGAAGATATGAATCTGCCCCGAAGATAACGTGCGCTTAACTTTCTTTGTGCTTGTCTTACGCGCAGCCTGTCCCTTTTTAGCCATAGCACCTCCAAATAATATTCATTCTACTTCTTTGAACCACGTCGTCTTCCGCGCCCGGCAACTGTCTTACGCGGTCCCTTACGGGTGCGCGAATTAGTACGAGTGCGTTGGCCACGCACAGGCAAACCACGGCGATGCCGTAACCCACGATAACAGCCGATTTCAATAAGACGTTTGATGTTCATCTGTACCTCGCGGCGCAGATCACCTTCAATCTTAAAATGAGAAACAATATATTCGCGTAACTGATTTACTTCTGAGTCCGAAAGATCCTTTACTCGTATATCTGGACTGATCTTCGTTGCAGCCAGAATTTCATCTGCGCGCGGACGACCAATACCAAATATATAAGTCAACCCAACCTCTATGCGTTTATTACGCGGTAAGTCAACACCTTCAATACGTGCCATAGCCTACCCCTGCCTCTGCTTATGTTTTGGATTTTCACAAATTACATACAAGCGTCTCTTGCGCCGCACAAAGCGGCACTTGGAACAGCGCTTGCCAACGGATGCTGTAACCTTCATAGTAAACTTACCTCTCTATATCAACGGTCACTTTTAATAATATTTGCCAAAGTATTGATTATATCCCAATTGGTATATTTCGTCAATAACATGCATTTTTTGGTACTATCGTACCAATAAACGCTCCTCATATCCATGCATCTTCAACTCAGCGTCAATAAGGAAGAATGTATCTCTCACGACACCGACGACAATCAACAAACCAGCAGAAGAAACGAGTAATAATCCTGTATTATTTCCTAGCGGGAAAACCAATCCCATAAACCAGGGTAATATCGCTACAATACCCAAGAATACTGCTCCAGGTAAAGTGATTCGCCGTAAGACTTTCGTCAGATAACGTTGAGTGGGCGATCCACGGCTGACACCAGGGATCTGAGCACCGACCCGTTTGAGATTTTCGCCATAGTTCTGCTGGGTGAATAACACATCCGTATAGAAGAAGGTGAACAAAACTACCATAAAGAAATATAATACCCAATACACATCACTGCCACCGCCGAAGATATTCTGAACGCTCTTCGCAAAACCTGCTATTCCTGCGTTTGAAGAATAGACGAAATAGCTTGCAATAATCGACGGGAAGGTCAAAATCGACTGCGCAAAGATGAGCGGGATCATTCCAGCCATATTCACCTTTAGCGGCAGCGTACCCCTGACTGGCATAGACATACGATTACCAATTCTTCTTCCAGGATACATCACCGGTACATTACGTTGACCTTGCTGAACATAAACAATAGCAAAGATTGTCAAGACAGTAATGAGAAGCATAAAGAACAGGATCGGCCAACGGTTTGCCTGATCTGAAAGAAGTTTAGCAACATTAGCCGGAACACGTGAGACGATACCGGACATAATGATTAACGAAATACCCTGGTTGCGAATTCCATATTCTGATATTACTTCACCCAACCAGATAGCGAACATCGTTCCTGCAGTCATACTAGCGATAATGGCTACGGAGGGTAATATTTGAGGACCACTCCAACCAAAGTTAGGCAAAATATTTCCACCTGCCAATGAGGAGAAGATATTAATCTGCCCTATCGCCTGCAATGCTGACATAGGAACGGCAAGGAAATAAGTCCATTTTTCCATCCAGCGCTGACCCTCGCGCGGGTCTTCTTCCATCTTTTTCTGCAATGCGGGAATAATTGGAACCAACAATTGCAGAATAATCTGTGCCGTGATGTACGGATAAACACCCATTGCCAAAACACTAAAGTTCGACACCGTGCCACCCGAGAGCAGGTCAAGCAGATTGACCAGTGTACCGGCTGCGCCACCACCGCTCAGAATGTTGGCAATCGCGGCACGGTCAACCCCAGGTACGGGAACATGGGCTGCAAAGCGATAAACCACCAACAAAGCAAGTGTAAGAAGCAGTTTTCGCCGAATGTCATGTGACTTCCATAAATATTGCCAGGCAGAACGCTTCATAGTTAATTATGACTCCTTAATCGTATTACTCAAGCGGTAGAATTTCTACGCTACCACCGGCTGCCTCAATTTTGGCTTTAGCATTCTCACTCACTCTGTGAGCGCGCACTTTCAATGCCACATTTATCTCGCCTCTTCCTAAAACCGCCACCGGTAACTCAGGTTTACGCAGAAGACGAGCTTCTTCGAGCGTATAAGGAGTAACATCGCTGCCAGCAGCAAACTCCTCCAACCTGTCCAAATTTACTTCGTTATATAACGTGCGGTTTAGAGGGACAAACCCGCGCTTGAATGGCAAGCGACGGAAGAAAGGCAGGTTTCCACCCTGGTGATACAAACGGGTACCGCCACCAGCGCGCGAACCATCCCCTTTCGTGCCGCGTCCAGCAGTTTTGCCCTGACCAGCAGATATACCTCTACCAACTCGTTTGCGAGACTTCTTTGATCCTTCGTTTGGCTGTAATTCATGTAACTTCATTATTCACCATTCCATTATTTCTGAGGTACAACCTCAACTAAATGGTTAACCTTAAGCAACATTCCACGCAGCGTAGCACAATCTTCATGCTGCACGGTTTGATGCATCCGGCGCAACCCAAGTGCGCGGATGGTTTCCTTATGTTTCTTGGAATACCCAATTGGGCTTTTTACCAAGGTTATGGATAAAACAGTCTGTTCTTCCTTAGCCATGTTTTTCTCTCCGCTCCCAGAAGGGTAAAAATTCTTCGGCTGGACGGCCGCGGCGTTTAGCCTCTTCCTGCGGGGATTTCAGCATTTCTAATGCCTTGACAGTAGCATATACGGTATTCAGCATATTGCTTCCGCCCAAAGACTTGGTCAAAATATCTGAAACGCCAGCAGCTTCCACTACTGCACGCACACCACCAGCCGCGATAACACCCGTACCTGGAGAAGCAGGTTTGAGTAAAACTCTCGCCCCAGCGACTTTCGCTATTACCTCATGCGGAATTGTAGAACCGCTCAGGTTAATCTTCTTCATATTGCGGCGGGCACCTTCGCTAGCCTTACGCATTGCATCTGACACGGCATTCGCTTTGCCTACCCCGACACCAATGCTGCCTTTATTATCACCAACGACGACCGTGACTCGAAAGGAGAAACGGCGTCCACCCTTTACAACTTTCGCTACGCGATCAATACCAATGACGCGCTCGTCGTAACCTCGTTCTTCATATTCTGGACTTCCGAAATTCATAATCACTGCTCCTATCTGAATGCGAATCCAGTATCTATTAGAATTCCAAGCCGCCTTCGCGGGCACCATCGGCTAATGCTTTCACACGACCGATGTACTTATAACCACCGCGATCAAATACCACAGCCTTAATTCCCTTTGCTTTCGCTCGCTCTGCCACACTTATTCCTACCAGCCGAGCTTGCTGTGTTTTATTTAACCCTTTCATCTTCGAACGCAGTTCATTGTCAATCGTTGAAGCTGAAACAACGGTATTACCGCCTTCATCATCAATCACCTGAACATAAATATCCGACAAGCTGCGGAAAACATTCATACGCGGTCGCTCACCATTGCCAGATACACGCTTACGGATACGCTCATGGCGTATAATTCGCGCTTCTGAACGAGTCTTTTTATTAGCCATACGTTCTCACCTCTTTACCAGCCCAAGACATTAACCGGCCTTGCCAGCTTTACCAGCCTTGCGGCGGATTCTTTCTTCCAAATATTTGATACCCTTACCCTGGTAAGGCTCCGGCGGGCGCACGCTGCGGATGTTCGCTGCAATCTGGCCAACGACCTGTCTATCATAACCGCCGATTTTGATCAGGCGGGTCTTTGCCTCCACCTCGAATTTAATTCCTTCGGGGGGCTCGACTTTGACAGGATGTGAATATCCCACATATAAGACCAGGTTACTGCCATCCATTTCAGCACGGTAACCAACACCGTTGACTTCCAGTACTTTCTCAAAGCCTTTACTCACGCCGACCACCATATTATTGATGATCGCACGCGTCATCCCATGCAGAGCACGGAGCTTTGGTTCATCTGATGGTCTTTGTACATTTATTTCACCATCATCCTTCGATATCTTGATCACCGCCGGGAAAGTATATTCCAGTGCGCCTCGTGGACCTTTCACTTTCACATACGAGCCCTGGACGGTCACCTCAACACCCGAAGGAACTACTACTGGCATACGTCCAATTCTTGACACGCTAACCTCCACTTTCTCATGGTTCCAGCCTTTTCAGAGCTTTTACACTCTTTAAAAACCTTCTCCCACTACCATATCTTGCAAATAATCTCTCCACCGACACCCAGTTGTCTGGCTCTTTGTCCCGTCATCACTCCCTTTGGAGTAGATACAATCGCGATACCCATCCCTGATAATACCCAGGGGATATTGCGCTTATGTGTATATACACGGCGTCCAGGACGACTAATACGTTCCAAACCAGTGATCACAGAACTGCGTTCACGGCGCTCGCCAATATATTTTAAACGGACACGTAATATCTTATGGGCAGGTGTTTTACCTTCCATAAGATCATGACCACCAATAAACCCTTCTTCAGTCAAGATTTTTGCGATCTCAACCTTCAATTTTGAACTGGGCATGGCGACCACGGTATGCCCTGCCATGATTGCATTACGAACTCGTGCCAACATGTCGGCAATAGGATCAGCAACGCTCATACTTGCTTCCTCCAAACATTGTTCTTTTTTACCAAGACGACTTCACGACTCCTGGAATTTTACCTTCCAGAGCCAGTTCACGAAAACAGATGCGACACAATCCAAAGCGGCGTAAATAACCACGCGGACGACCGCATTGCTTACAACGATTTCGTACCCGCTCGGGATACTTACGTCTAATTTCACGATACATCATGCAAGTTTTCGCCATATCTGCTAAGCCTCTTTCTTAAACGGCATTCCCAATAACTTCAACATTTGCCTGGCAGCATCATCTGTCTTTGCCGTTGTAACGATTGTTACTTCTAAACCGCGAATCTTATCGATTTGGTCGTAATCAATCTCCGGAAAAACAAGCTGCTCGCGCATTCCCAATGTGTAATTTCCACGTCCGTCGAATGTGTCTGCCGAAACACCGCGGAAGTCGCGGGTTCGTGGCAAAGCAATGTTCATCAACCGGTCGATAAAATCCCACATTCGTTCACCACGCAGGGTGACTTTTACACCGATGGGTTTGCCTTCTCGTAATTTGAAGTTCGCGATGCTCTTGCGTGCTTTCGTAATGACAACTTTCTGACCCGTTATTTTGGTCAAATCAATTACAGCAGCATCCAGAGCTTTGGCATTGTCAATTGCTTCACCAACGCCAATATTCACCACGACCTTCGAAATTCGAGGCACCTCCATAACGTTGCTCACATCGAGCGACTTTTGCAGGGTAGGCATTATTTCTTGCTTATAGCGTTCTCTCAGCCAATTCATAATTTATACTCCTACTTACCAGGTTTGCCTATTCTTCATCCATCAACGCGCCGCAACTCTTACAAACGCGGATGACCTTACCCGGTTCCCGCCGGATTCCAACCCGACTCGCTTCGTGGCAGCTTGGGCAAACCAACATGACATTGGAAATGTCAATCGACGCTTCAAATTCGATGATCCCTGGACTCATGGTACGCCCGCCAACCGTTTGACCTTGGCGCTGGTGTTTCTTTCGCAGGCTTACCCCTTGAACAACCACCCGTCCATTGTCCGATAACACCCGGATCACTTCGCCGCGCTTACTCTTATCAGCCCCGGCAATTACTTCTACTGTATCACCTTTCTTAATTTTTACCTTCACAGTCATCACTCCTTTCCATTCCTACAACGCCTCTGGCGCCAAAGAGATGATCTTCATGAAGCCTTTCTCACGCAGTTCACGGGCAACTGGACCAAAGATACGCGTTCCTCTCGGATTTTGCCCATCTGTATCCAGAATCACCGCAGCATTGTCATCAAACTTGACGTAAGAACCATCTTCTCTCCGCCATTCCTTTGCACAACGGACGATAACTGCCTTAACGATCTCGCTTTTTTTGACCGTCGCCTGCGGAGAAGCTGACTTTACCGTTGCGACCACGACATCTCCCACAGCTCCATAGCGGCGAGTAGAGCCACCCATAACATGGATGACGAGCAATTCTTTCGCTCCGGTGTTATCGGCAACTTTCAAGCGACTTTCTTGCTGAATCATACCCAAGCCTCCTAATGTTCATCCGGGCTGATGCCGCGTTTGAGAACTTCTTCCACCACCCAGCGTTTGAGGCGCGAAATGGGTTGGCTTTCCACGATGCGAACTTGATCGCCTTCCTGGCAGCCCAACTCATCATGTGCCATTACACGCTTGCTGGCATGAACCACTTTTCCATACAACGGATGCCTGAAAGTGCGGCTAACCTTTACTACAACCGTTTTCTGCATCTTATTGCTTGTAACAATACCTTCTAACCGTCGGCGATTGTTCATCACTTACCTCCTACTTGCCTTTAACGGTCTCTACATTCAATTTATTGATTGCAGTCAGATACCGCGCGATCATCCGACGGGAATGCCGAAACCGGCTATTATCAGTCAGTTCACCGCTGGCAAGTTGAAACCGTAACTTCATTATTTCTTCTCTGGTATCGTTCAACTTGTTTCTTAATTCTATAGCTGACAATGCACTCAAATCTTCTTTTTTCATTTTCCTTCCCCTCCTAATTCAAGATCAGGATGATTCACAATCTTGGTTTTGATAGGAAGCTTATACATTGCCAGATGAAGCGCCTCTCGCGCTATATCCTCCGGCAAACCGCCTACCTCAAACAAAACGCGACCGGGTTTGATGACGGCTGCCCAAAATTCAACGCTACCCTTTCCTTTACCCATACGGCTTTCAGCGGCACGGTGGGTAATCGGTTTATCGGGGAAAACCCGAATCCAGATCTTACCGCGACGGCGCATGGCATGAACGATAGCACGACGCGCAGCTTCTAATTGCCGAGCAGAAATCCAACATGGCTCCAATGCCTGAAGCCCCCATTCACCAAAGTGAACTTCAGCACCCCGCAATTCTTTTCCCGTCATTCTGCCGCGCATTTGCTTGCGATATTTCACGCGCTTTGGCATTAACATAATTGCACCTCTATCTTTATCTGATTCAGGTTCAAGCACCTAAGTTCATGAACCATCCTCTACGATTTCCTTCTACTCGCTTACGTACACACCCTCAGTATTGGTTTCTGTCTCTTCTTCAACCTGGGGTACATATTCGCCCGTGTAAATCCAGACCTTAACACCGATTCTGCCATAGGTGGTCAGTGCTTCAGAACGCGCATAGTCGATATTGGCACGCAGTGTCTGGCGAGGTACACGCCCTTCACGCATTGAAACGCTACGAGCCATTTCAGCACCACTCAAACGACCGGAAACTTCTACACGCACTCCCTCTGCACCCTGGCGAATTGCCTGCTGGATGGCACGTTTCATCGCACGCTGGTAACTGATGCGGCGTTCCATTTGATCGGCTATGTTCTCGGCTACCAAATAAGCATCCAAGTCAGGATTTTTAATCTCTTTGATATCCAATTCCATCTTCTTACCGACCATTGCCTCAAGGTCCTGGCGCAATTTCTTTACACTCTCACCCTTACGACCGATGAGGACACCGGGTTTGGCACTATGCACAACTAACTTCACCTTTCCAGGGAAACGCTCAATCTCTATCATCGATACACCCGCCCGGTCCGTTTCCTTGCGGATAACTGCCCGCAATTTAATGTCCTGCTGCAACTGATCGACATAATCCGATCCCTCGGCATACCAGCGACCTTCCCATGTACGGTTGACCTTCAGACGAAAACCTCTTGGATCTACTTTTCTTCCCATATTCTCTCCTCTTTTTATGCTGCCTTTTCGCGTAGAATGACGCTTATATGCGATGAACGCCGTAGGAGCGGCTTAAAACGACCACGCGCTCCAAAATGTCGCCATTTACGGGTAGGTCCCTCATCTGCAAAGATGCGGTAGACATACAAATCATCCCGGCTTATACCAAAGTTTTCTTCGGCATTTGCAGCAGCGGAAGAGATCAGTTTACCCACTGGTTGTGCAGCCCCGTTGGGGGTGTACTTTAAGATATTCAGAGCATCATTAACTTTCCTACCGCGTACCAGACCTAGTACTAGACGTACTTTCTGGGCAGAAGTTGATACATGACGCATAAATGCATGAATATTATCTGTTGAGTCCATATCTTAAGCTCCCTTCTTGGCTTTCCTCTCATACACGTGCCCGCGAAAAGTACGTGTGGGAGCAAACTCACCAAGTTTGTGTCCCACCATATTTTCAGTGACGTAAATCGGCACATGGCGCCGTCCATCATGCACAGCGATGGTATGCCCGACCATCTGAGGAAAGATCGTGCTCGCGCGACTCCAGGTGCGTAACACCTTCTTCTCACCGCGCTCATTCATCGCTTCAACTCTTTTTAGCAATTTTGGATCTATAAAAGGTCCTTTTTTTAGCGATCGTCCCATCTTATTTTTTCTCCGTCCTAACGAATATTAGCGACCTTTACCACGGCGGCGCACAATATACTGGTTTGTGCGTTTATTACGTCGCGTTTTATAACCCAAAGTCGGCTTGCCCCAAGGGGTTTTCGGACTTGGCATACCGATTGGTTGGCAGCCTTCACCACCACCATGCGGATGATCGTTCGGGTTCATCGCTGAACCACGAACCGTCGGGCGGATACCCATATGCCGCTTTCGTCCGGCTTTACCTAACTTGATATTGCCATGATCCAGGTTACCCACCTGTCCGATCGTTGCCCAGCATGTCTGCCGAATAAGACGAACTTCCCCGGAAGGTAAACGCACCTGCGCATAATTGCCTTCTTTACCAAGCAATTGTGCGGCAACACCCGCTGTACGCACCAACTGCCCACCCCGACCTTCGTAAAGTTCGATATTGTGGATCATGGTACCTACCGGGATACTAGCAATCGGCAAGCTATTACCTGTACGGATATCTGCATTGGCTCCAGCAACGATCATATCGCCCACTTTCAAATCCACTGGTGCGATAATATAGCGCTTTTCACCATCTACATAGTTCAACAAAGCTAAACGCGCTGTGCGATTTGGATCATATTCGATCGCAGCAACCTTAGCAGGAATATCGCGTTTATCCCGTTTGAAATCTATAATGCGGATATAACGGCGGTGCCCGCCGCCACGATGGCGTACTGTAATCCTTCCGGATACATTCCTTCCACCATGCCCTTTACGTATGACGATCAACGAGCGTTCCGGCTTATCTTTTGTAATTTCATCAAAAGCATAACCGACCATTCCCCGTTGACCAGGTGTTATTGGTTTATACTTCTTTACTGCCATTACTTTACCCCTTCAAACGCTTGGATCGTTTGGCCCGGCATCAGAGTAACGATAGCTTTCTTATAGCTGCCGCGCCGAATCATTAACCGGCGGTTACGAATACCACGTCGACTGCTCTTCGCAGGCATGTTTGCTACGTTCACCCGCACTACGGTAACTTCAAATAATTTCTCTATTGCATCCTTAATCATGCCTTTTGTGGCATCCTGTGCGACCCGAAACACATACTGATGAAGCTTTATGTTTTGATGACTTGCTTTCTCAGTTACATGTGGATGGCGAAGTACGTCATAGATTTCCATAATTCCCTCTCCATTAGCCCAAATGATTGGTGATGACTTCTATGGCATCCAGCGGCAGGATCACCTTTTGATAATTGAAAAGGTCACGAATGTTGAGGTAGCTCGCCAATAATGCTTTCGCATCAGGCAGATTACTCACCGCGCGCGTAACAACATCATATGCTTCGCTCTTGCGCGGTACAACCACCAACGCCGTATCATTTCCAACCAACCGCTTCAACAACTGGGCGACCAAGCGGGTCTTCGGTTCTTCGAATTTTAATTCATCGAGAACTACGATACAATCTTCCGCCGCCTTTACGGATAATGCAGAACGCAACGCCTCACGGCGCATCTTGCGCGGCATATCCAAAGTATAGTCACGTGGTTTTGGCGTGTGGATTTTTCCACCACCAACCCACTGTGCAGAACGGATAGACCCCTGTCTGGCTCGACCGGTACCTTTCTGTTTCCATGGTTTACGTCCGCCACCAGAAACTTCCGAACGCCCTTTGGTTTTGTGTGTACCTAACCGAGCGTTTGCCATCTGACGGACATAAGCCTGATGCATCAAATCAATGTTCGGCAAGACTTCAAAAATACTCGCCGGTAAATCAACCGACCGAATCTTCTCGCCTTGCATGTTTAATACTGATACTTCCATAATTCACTCGCTCCCTACATCGTCCAGCGATTTAGCGCGTCTTACGCGCTTCTCTTACAACAACCAGGCCGCCTTTAGCTCCCGGAACAGAACCCTGAACGCCAAGCAGGTTGCGCTCTGCATCAACCAGCATCACCTTCAAATTCTGTGCGGTAACACGATCATCACCCATGTGTCCTGCTCGGCGTTTGCCCTTTAACACACGACCAGGAGTTGTGCCTGAACCGCTTGAACCCGGTGAACGACCACGGTCCGATTGACCATGAGTCTTTGGTCCACCTTTGAAATGATACCGTTTCATAGGACCCTGGAATCCTTTACCGATGCTGGTACCAATGACATCAACATGATCACCTAAGGTAAATACATCCGCCTTTAGTTGATCTCCTTCTTTGATATCTATATTTTTAATACGAAATTCGCGCAAAAAGCGCAAGGGGGGTATATTAGCACGTTTTAGGTGCCCCAATTGTCCGCCCGTCAGGCGCTTGGGGTGTGTTTCCCCAAAGCCCAATTGCACAGCAGAGTAATCGTCTCGCTCAACAGTGCGAATCTGGGTGACATAACATGGACCCACTTCGAGGACAGTGATAGGCACAGCACTACCACTCTCATCGAAAATCTGAGTCATGCCGACTTTCTTGCCAATTAGCCCTTTCAACATCTCAATTTTCTCCTTTACTTCATGATATCGTAATAATACAAGGGACTGTCAGCCTGGGCTTCGGCTGCATCATCCCACCAGCAGCGCAGTCAGACGATCTGCCGCAAAATTTGTTATTTTTGTTCGCGTGCAGGATCGCTCTTGCGCTGGCTGATGATTTCTAACTATTTTTACTACAACTTAAATCTTAATCTCAATATCCACTCCAGCGGGCAGATTCAGACGCATTAACATATCAATCGTCTTAGAATCTGGATCGAGTACATCGATCATACGGTTATGTGTACGAACCTCAAAATGCTCGTGAGAATCTTTATCGATAAAGGTAGAACGTCTTACAGTAAAGCGTTCAATCTTTGTAGGTAAAGGTACTGGACCGACAACCCGTGCACCCGTGCGCTCAGCAGTCTCGACGATCCGCTTTGCCGACTGGTCTAATACACGGTGATCATATGCCTTGAGACGAATACGTATTTTCTGTTTTGCCATAATGCACCTAATCCAAAATCTTCGTAATCACACCCGCACCAACGGTTAAACCGCCTTCACGGATGGCAAACTTCGACCCTTGCTCCAACGCTACCGGTACTATCAATTCTACTTCCAAGTTTACGTTGTCTCCCGGCATCA
>Ga0194063_10002027_pt1 | contig 12824 bp, 6 predicted proteins | sample SepL3720m_MetaG_FD_155459 | JGI IMG/M metagenome (GOLD analysis project Ga0194063, IMG submission 155459) | Anoxic zone freshwater microbial communities from boreal shield lake in IISD Experimental Lakes Area, Ontario, Canada - Sep2016-L373-20m | ecosystem: Environmental > Aquatic > Freshwater >... | reverse complement strand
CAGCGGTGTTCTGGACGAATTTGAAAGATGGATGTCCGAGGATGGTCAGGCCGATTGTGTGACGCTCGCGGGAGGCGGTGAGCCTACACTGCATTCCCGCTTTGGAGACGTTGTTGAGGCCATAGGCAGCCGGTGTTCGTTTCGCAAAATTCTTCTCAGCAACGGATCCCTTTTCACCCTGCCCGAAGTCCGTGACTCGGCTGCGAAGGCGGATGTAGTCAAGGCGACCTTCAGTGCCTGGGATCAAGCCTCCTTCGAGGCTGTGCATCATCCTCATTCTTCCTTGAATTTCGACTCTTTCCTGGGCGGGTTGAAGGCCATGCGGGAAGGGTTCAAGGGCGAGTATTGGCTCGAGGTTTTCGTGGTGCCCGGGGTGAACGACAATCCCGCCCAGATGGCACGCATTGCCGGCATGGCGGCGGACATCGCCCCTGATCGCATCCACTTGAATACGGCGGTGCGTCCCGCCCGGGACGGGGTGACTCAACCTGTTTCCATCGGCGTATTGAGGGAGTTGGCCGGTCTCTTCAAACCTGTTGCCGAAGTGACCGCCGTGACGACTGTCGGCCCGGGTTCCGGATCAGGGAATCAGGATCGGGAGGCTCTTGTTGAACGGATTCTGGGGTTGATTCAGCGCCACCCCAGCAAAATCTCGGACATTGTGATGACACTCAATCTGACGGATTCCGACGTTGAGTTGGCTCTGGCTGAACTTCTCAGAAGGGGTTTGGCGAGGCGTGAACTCAGGGGAGAGTCCTTCTTCTATTGCGCCGTTTGAGCCCCGTCATCTATTCAAGCATCGGATTCAGGTGGCCGGTGTTAGGGTCGGTTATCTTCTGAAGATACAGCAGCAATTCTCGGTCGTATTCGGTGTCGGCATCCAGTCCCATTTCACGGTAGATGCCGCGCAGGCGGTAGTAACTCTCTTCCGCATCGTGAGCACTCGGGTACCGGTGCGAAGGTTTGGGATGCAGGAAGCGCTTGAGGAGTTGTACCAATCGCTTGCTCTTGTTGAAATCGGACGGGAGCATGGACTCGACTCGATCCATCAGGGACATCTTAAACGCTAGGAGTTGCTCATCCGTCAGATCCATGCAGGATTGGAGATTCTCACCCCCCAGCATTTCGAGGCCGACCATTCCCGTGCTGAAGAGGTCGGTTTGAGCCAGTCCGGGTTCAAGGCGATGCGTCTCGGGCGCCATGTAGATGGGACTTCCGAGCAGAATACTGATCCGTTCGCCGATTTCCACGGCCCGCCCGAAATCAACGAGTTTTACCGAGCCCATGCGGTCGATCATGATGTTCGACGGCTTGATGTCGCCATGCAGGTATCCCGCTTCATGAAGAACCATGAGACCCAGGAGGATTTTCCGGAGGATATACAGGGCGACGCCGGGCTGCAGCATGAACCGAGCTTCCTTCATGCAGAACAGCGTATTCATGAAGTGGCTCCACTCCTCGTCCGTGGATTGGCTGCGGGCAATGGCCAGATGGGTTCCGCTCAGAAGATACTGCAGGTCAATCCCGTCAATCACGGCCATTTGAAGAAACCCGATGCCATTCGTTTCGTCATACGTTTCACGGGTCACCAGGTTGTCGCTGTGGACCGGCTGGAGTTTGGAGACCTGACTGGCCAGTCGTGCCATGTCGGTCCAGTATTTTTCAACTGACGAATAGATTCCAGGGTTATGAAGTTTGACAGCATGACGGGTCAGGCAACCCCGGCCGCCCTGCCGGTTGGCGAGGAATACAATTCCCTGCCGCCCCTTGCCCAATTCTCGGGCAAACTGATAGGGGACAGGATGCAGGATGACCCGAGATCTGATTAGACCGTTATAATTGTCAATCAGGGACTTCATTTCGACGCCGGACACCGAGGACGTCGGAGTTTCCGCGACGGTCTCGAGTTCGGTTTCATCCAAATTGACTGAATTCTTTGTCATCATGACGCTAGACACGTTATCACACTGTATTCGGGCTGGCAATCATGGCGGTAATCACCTAAAGTCAGCGGCTGGTTGAATCCGGTTTATCTTTCGATAGTCGCATTTTGTGAGGAATGAGGGATTAAGAGTATGCAGTGGTTGATAAAGAAAATTGTTGGCACCAAAAACCATCGTGACGCCAAAAAAATGCGGCCCATGGTGAGCCGGATCAATGAGTTGGAACAACAGTATCAGGTGTTGACAGATGACCAACTCAAGGCCAAGACCCAGGAATTCAGGGATCGTCTTGCCAAGGGGGCCTCTCTCGATGATCTTCTGTGCGAGGCGTATGCCGTGGTGAAGAATGCCTGTCGTCGCCTGTGCGGCAACACGTTTCAGGTGTGTGGTCATGATTTGACCTGGGATATGGTGCCTTTCGACACCCAATTAATGGGGGGAATGGCCCTTCACCAGGGTAAAATTGCGGAAATGGCCACCGGTGAAGGGAAGACTCTGGTGGCGACGCTTCCGCTTTACCTGAACGCTTTGGGCGGAAATAATGTGCACCTTGTCACCGTGAACGATTATCTGGCTCGACGTGACTCGCAGTGGATGGGGCAGGTGTTTACCTATCTCGGGCTCACCGTTGGATGTATCCAGAACCACATGAACTCGGAGCAGCGTCGCGCTGAGTATGCGAAAGACATCACTTACGGGACCAACAGTGAATTCGGCTTCGATTACCTTCGTGATAACGGGATGGCGTGGCGTCCCGAGGACCAGGTTCAGCGCGGGTACCACTATGCCCTGATCGACGAAATCGACAGCATTTTGATTGATGAAGCCCGGACTCCTCTCATTATTTCCGGCCCTGCGCCCGTTTCGTCCAATCAGTATATGGATCTTAAACCGCGCGTAGAGCGGTTGGTGAAACGGCAGGCGGAACTCTGCAATCGCCTCGTTACCGAGGCGCGTCAAGCCATTGAGGAAAAAAATGATTCCATGGCCATGGCGAAACTCTATCAAGTCCACCACGGGATGCCCAAGCACAAGCAGTTGATGCATATCCTGGAGGAGCCGTCCGTCCGCAGGTTGCTGGAAAAGGTCGAAGGCCAGATGTTGACCGATATGTACAAGGAACAGGCCCGGGAACTCCGCGAGGAATTGTTCTTCAATATTGACGAAAAGGGGCATGACGCCACATTGACGGAAAAAGGGTGCGAGGAAATGAGTCCTTCCGACCCCGATGCCTATGTGCTGCCCGACTTGGTCTCCATCATGTCCGATTTGGACGGAAACACCGCGTTAAGCGAGACGGAACGGGCCAGGCAGAAACAGGAATTTCAGGACAGGGTCGCCACGCGCAGTGAGCGCATTCACAACGTGGATCAGTTGATCAAGGCCTACTGTCTCTATGAAAAGGATATTCAGTACGTCGTACAGGAAAACCAGGTGCTCATCGTGGATGAATATACCGGACGAATCCTGCCGGGACGCCGTTGGAGCGACGGACTCCATCAGGCTGTGGAAGCCAAGGAAGGCGTCAAGATTGAGCGGGAAACCCAGACGCTGGCCACCATCACCATTCAGAATTATTTCCGCATGTACGCAAAACTGGGCGGAATGACAGGGACCGCGGAAACCGAGGCCGATGAGTTCCATCAAATTTACAAACTTGATGTGATGGTGATTCCCACGAATCGTCCTGTGCGTCGTGTTGACCGCAACGATGTCGTCTACAAGACGCACCGCGAGAAATTTAAGGCGATCATCGATGAAATCATCGAGTGCCATTCCCGGGGGCAACCGGTTCTGGTCGGCACGATTTCCGTTGAGACCTCCGAGTTGGTAAGCCGTATGCTGAGCCGGGCCAAAATCCCGCACAATGTCTTGAACGCCAAGAATCATGAGCGTGAGGCCGACATTGTGGCCCGCGCGGGTCACAAAGGGGGTGTGACGATCGCCACGAACATGGCGGGACGCGGTACCGACATCAAGTTGGAGGATGGGGTCGTTTGGATCCCCCGGACGGTTGTTATGTCTCAGACATCGCTCACCGACAAAATCGACGGAAAGACGCTGAAGGAGCAGTTGACCGAGAAACCCTGCGGGTTGTATGTGATCGGTTCGGAAAGGCACGAGTCCCGTCGTATTGACCGCCAGTTACGCGGTCGCTGTGCACGCCAGGGCGATCCCGGGATGTCGCGCTTCTATGTCTCGCTTGAAGATGACCTGATGCGTCTCTTCGGATCTGACCGTATCGCCGGCTTCATGGAACGGTTTGGCATGGAGGAGGGCGAAATGCTGGAGCACAAACTTCTCAACCGCTCCATCGAAACCGCCCAGCGCCGCGTGGAACAGCAGAATTTCTCAATCCGGAAACGGACCCTGGAATACGATGATGTGATGAATAAGCAACGGTCCATCATTTACTCCTTCCGCGGGGATATCGTGCGGAGCACCCAGACGCGCGAGCAGTTGCTGGATGTCATTTACGAAGTCATATCAACCCATGTTGAGGAAATGCTTCAGGGGGGCAAGGAGGATGCCTGTGAGGCGTTCCTGCTCTGGCTCCATGGTACGTTCCCGATAGCCGTGAAGCGCGAGGAATTGAGTTTCGGCAAGGACGACCTGGATGTTGTGACCGACAGGATCTTCGACAAGGTCAGGCACGCCTACGAAATCAAGATTGCCAACGAGGGCGGCGACTTGATGCAGAACGTCGAGAGACAAGTCATGCTGCAGTCGATCGACCTGCACTGGCAGGATTATCTGCGCAGCATCGATGGCTTGCGGCAGGGTGTTGGCTTGCGGGCGTATGGTCAGCGGGATCCGTTGGTGGAGTACAAGCGGGAAGCCTATGACATGTTTGCGACGCTGATGGATGATATCCGCGAGGATATTTGCGAAAAGATTTTCCGGACGTCATCCCAGATCCTTGCCTTTGAAAGGATGATGCGCCAGATGCCGATGCAAACCATCCATGACGGTGTGTCCGTGCTCGGACAGGGCGGGGGCGCTGATTCAGCGGAGCCGCAGCGTCCCACTGTGCGGGGTGGCAACGAGGTCATGCAGGCAGCCCTCAAGGCGTCGTCGGTACCGGTTCAGAGGCAGGTTCAGAAAGTGGGGCGCAATGATCCCTGCCCCTGTGGCAGCGGAAAGAAATTCAAGAAGTGCTGCGGGGAAAATGCCTGATGGCGTGGTTGATCCGCCAGTGGCGATCAGCGGCGGCCCTGTTGTCAGGGGCGCTGCTGGCGCTTTCCTTTCCCCCTTTTGAGATAGCCAACTTGGCATGGGTGGCGCTCATTCCCCTCCTGATCGCCCTATTTCGCCAACCGGACGGCGGACTTTCGACCAGACAGACCTTCTGGCTTGGGTTTGCAGGCGGTCTGGTCTTCTGGCTTCTCTCACTGAGTTGGCTTCTCCGCCTGTTTGAGACTTCGCCAGCACCCATGATCCTGATTGTTCTCGGCTGGTTGATCCTGTGCGCCTGTTGTGCGTTCTATTGGGGTGCGTTCACGGTAACCGCATCATGGCTTTGCCGCAAGATTGGAACGGCCAAACTCCGGCAGTCCGCCCTGTTGACGATCCTGTTGCCCGTTGTGTGGGTGGGTTGGGAAGTGGCCAGGTCTTATTGGATCACGGGTTTCCCGTGGAATCTGCTGGGGATATCTCAATATCGTAACACCGTACTGATTCAATGGGCCGAGTGGGCAGGGGTCCCCGGCATATCGGCGCTGGTGATGCTGGCCAACACCAGTCTGGCTTTCACAATCCTACGATATCTTCCGCCCTGTGATCGGAAATACAAACCCCACATCGAATTGTTCATTGCTCTTACCATGATGGCCCTGTGTTACAGGTCGGGTTACAGCCTAGTCCTCCAGCATAGTGGTGCTGACCGCAGTGTGGATATCCTGGCCATCCAACCAGCCATCCCACAAGTGCAAAAGTGGTCGCAAGACCAGATTGACCTCGTCCATTCCACACTTCGCAATGTGACATGTCATGCACTGGCAGCGGAACCCAACTTGCCAAACCTGGTTATCTGGCCTGAAACAGCGACCCCTTATTGCGTGACTGAAGAAGGCGAATCCAGGAATCTGGCGATCGAGTTGAGTAGGATTGGAGCCCCGCTTCTGGTGGGTTCGATGGACATTATCAACTTAAACGGCGAATCCCTTTGCTTCAACGGCAGTTTCCTGTTTGATACCAACGGGATTATGGTGAATAATTACTACAAACAGCATCTTGTTCCCTTTGGTGAATATGTGCCGTTGAGTGACTGGATTCCCTGGTTGGCGAGCCTCGCGCCCATGGGCTGGAATTGTCAGCCAGGCAGTCAAGCCACAGTCTTCACATTGGGACAACCGACCTGGTCTTTTTCGAGTCTGATCTGTTTCGAGGATATCATGTCCGAGTTATCACGCGCTTTCGTCAAGGCGGGTGCGCGGCTGCTGGTCAACCAGACCAACGATGCATGGTTTGACAGGTCTGCGGGTCCTGAACAGCACCTCAGTCATTGTGTGTTCCGGTGTGTGGAGAATCGTGTCCCGGCCGTTCGCGTGGCTAACTCGGGGATCACGTGCTTGATACTGCCCACAGGCGTCATCGTCGACCCCACGACGAATGCCCGGGGGATGCCCCCGCAGGTGGAATCACCCCGCTGGCAGGTGCCCTTGCCAGGTGCTGACTTCAAACCGACCGTCTACACGCGATTTGGGGATTGGACTTTCGGTATTCCCTGTGCGGTCATTGCCGTGGTGATTCTCCTGGTTTCCATCCCCTGGACCCGTCTCAGGGCGAAACAACCGTAGGTTTACGAGCGGTTAGGAGACATGTGCGTCGCCCGTGGCGATCTTCTCTTCCATGAATCGGCGGATTTCCTGATCCTGTGCCGGCAGAACGACGCTACGGGCGGGTAGTTCGCGCAACGCCTCAAGAACGGGATGGTGAGCCAAGTCCTGTCCTGTTGCATCCTGGATAGCCTGGCCGAATTTTGCCGGATGGGCGGTTGCCAGACAAATCATCGGAGCGTCCTTACAAAGATAGTGTTGGCCGACATGCACGCCGACCGCAGAGTGGGGATCCAGCAAATACCCATATCGGGCATGGGTATCCCTGATAACTGCCAGTGTCTGGGCGGTGTCGCCCGATCCCGCGACGATCAGGTCGTCACTCATCCCATCCGATCTCGGAGTGACCGAGAGTTGTCCCCGAGTTTCAAACTGTTTCATGGCATCCCGGACTCTGGCGGAATCGCAACTCAACCTGTAATAGAGGTAGCGTTCAAAGTTGCTGGCCACCTGGATATCCATGGATGGGCTGATGGTGGCGTGGACCGGGCCAGTGCGATATACGCCCGTCTTGAAGAAGCGGGCAAGAATATCATTCTCGTTGGTGGCCAGTACAAGGCGGCGGATGGGCAATCCCATTCTTGACGCAATATAACCCGCGAAGATGTCGCCGAAATTCCCGGTGGGAACCGTGAACTGGATCTGCTTTGCGCCGGTCAGTCGCATGACATGGAACGTGGAGAAGAAATAATAGACGACCTGGGCGAGAACACGGGCCCAATTGATGGAGTTCACCGTGGCCAGTGAATAGCGATCCTTGAACGCGAGATCGCTGAAGATGGTCTTCATCATCCGCTGGCAGTCGTCGAAAGTGCCTTGAACGGCGATATTGAAGACATTGGCATCGAGCACCGTGGTCATCTGCCGTTCCTGAAGCGGACTCACCCGGCCGTGGGGATGCATGACGAAGATGCGGATTCGGTCGCGGCCGCGTACTCCGCAGATGGCGGCGCTACCGGTATCCCCGCTGGTGGCTGCGAGGATATTCAGTTCGCTTCGGCTCTGTTTCAGCACATATTCGAAGGTATTCCCAAGGAACTGGAGCGCCACGTCCTTGAAGGCGAGGGTGGGTCCGTGGAAGAGTTCCAGGATGTGGACATCGCCGACACTGCGGACTGGGGTGATGTCGGGATGACGGAACGTCGAATAACTGCGGTTGATAATGTCTCGCAGGGCGCTTTCAGGGATGTCGGCGTAAAGCCGCATAATCTCCAAAGCCAATTCGGTATAGGAGAGTGACTGCCAGGACGCAAGTCGTTTTGAGACATCCGGAATTTCGGCGGGTAGCAGGAGCCCTCCATCCCGGGCCAATCCAGTCATGACCGCCGCCTGGAATCCCTGATTCTGGCTATCTCCCCTTGTGCTGATGTAACGCATGGCGGCACCATAGTCAGGGTGGCATGAACAGGCAAGAAGAAAGAACAACAGATCCTCTGGAAACGGTGCAAGAGTGGCTACCATCCATGCCGTAATTTCCCTGTTCCCCTTTAAAGGCCGCTGAGGTTGATATTTTGCGTCATGGGGGGTGAGGAAGTCAGGAATCGGGTGGCGCGTTCACGTGCAGTCGGCCACTCGGCTGCTCCTTGTACAGCCGTGAACAAGGTGTGGCCAAAACTATAATTTCGGGCGAAGTAGGGTGTGAAGAGTTTCAGTTTAAGCAAGGCTTTGCCAGGGACAAAATCATCCTCCAGGTAATCACAGAAGCGCTCCCATACTGCGGCTGGGTCAACTTTCAGATCGGGATTATGCCACTGGGCAAAGATCCAGGGACGGGCTGCCGCCATTCTTCCGATCATCAACCCGGCAGAGGTGCTGAATAATGCCTCGCGGTTCTGCATATACCCGATTCCGGTGATGTCTCCGCTGGCAATGACCGGCAACCGTGTCTGGCTGGTCAGTTCCGCATGAATATCATGACGGGCTGAGTATCGGTTCAGCGATTCCTCGGCGAAGCGCGGGTGCATTGTAATCGCATCAATCCCTTCGTCCTCAAACAGACGCAGCCGGTCACGCAGAACCTCGCGCCAGTCCGGGGTGGGGCGGCCCAACCGGATTTTGACCAGCAAGGGGCCGTTGAAACGTTGTCGGATGATCCGGATGATCTCGCGCAGACGCTCCGGGTCGTCGAATAGGTTCGAACCGCCACCTTGAACCTGGACGGTGGCAGCCGGACAGGCCAGATTGATATCAATTCCGTCGCCTGAAACCGGCGCCAGATGGTCGACACAACGGGCCAGGTTCAGGGTATCGACGACCAGCAATTGATAAATGACTTTGCCATCTCCCGGGCGACGCTTGAGCCAGGGTGAACTTTCAAGGGACTCATTGACGACCATCTTGGCTGCCAACATTTCGGTAAAGAGTGCGCCATACCCGCCGAAATCAGAAAGCAGATGGCGGAAGGCGCTATGAGTGATCCCCGCCATGGGGGCGCAGAACAGGGGTGGATCAAAGCGCACCCCCCGCAAGTTCAGTGGCGCCGGACAAAACACAGGATTCATGGACGCGCATGCTTTCACATTGGTGAGTCGACCTCAATCCTTTTGTCCCTGAGTCAAAACCGCATTGTCTAATCTCGACACCAGAACCTTATTTCAGTAGTTTGTCACCCTTTTACCGATCCAAATGGGCGTCGCGGGAGCGGGTGAATTATGACTATTCAGGATGTAATTGCGTTGAAGGAGCAGGGGCTTAACGAAGCCAGGCAGGCTGGAACCCTAGGAGACATTGAGGCGGTCAGGATCAAATACCTGGGCCGGAAAGGGGTGCTTCAGGATGTCATGGACAACTTGAAGTCCGTTCCCCCCGAAGGCCGCCGTGATTTCGGGCGCTGCGCGAATGAACTGAAACTGGAACTGAGCCTGTTGTTGGATGAGCGGAAGGCCCTATTAACCGCCGTATCCAAGGCTGCCGGGCAGAAGCAATTTGACGTCACCATGCCCGGCGCGTGGCGCCACCTCGGGACCCGGCATCCGGTGACACAGGTCATCGAGGAAGCCATCAGGATTTTCAGTATTCTGGGTTTTACCGTGGCCGATGGCCCCGACATCGAGACGGAATATCATAACTTCGACGCGCTCAATACGCCGGCGGATCATCCTTCTCGTGACACGCAGGATACGTTCTGGCTGGATCAGAAAACCTTGTTGCGCACGCAAACCTCGCCGGTCCAGATCCGTGTCATGGAGAGGTGCAAGCCGCCGATCCGTATCATTGCGCCAGGCCGATGTTATCGTCGCGATACCACAGATGCCACCCATAGTGCCAACTTTCACCAAGTCGAAGGGTTGTACGTCGATCACAAGGTGTCCATGGCCGATCTCAAGGGTGATATTACGTTCTTTGCCCACCAGATGATGGGTCCCAACGTCAAGGTTCGGTTCCGTCCCCACTTCTTCCCCTTCACCGAGCCGAGTGTGGAATATGATTTCTCCTGCCATGTCTGCGGCGGATCCGGTTGCCGGGTCTGCAAGAACAGTGGGTGGATAGAGATTTCCGGTGCCGGCATGGTGAACCCGAAGGTCTTTAATATCGTCGGTTATGACCCGGAGGCGTTCACGGGATATGCCTTCGGCATGGGACTTGAACGCATTGCGATGATCAAGTTCGGTATTGAGGATATCCGGCTGCTGTATGATAATGATGTAAGATTCCTGTCCCAGTTCTCCTGAGAGGTTGATCATGAAAGTTCCACTGAGTTGGTTGAAAGACTATGTTGATATCGATCTGACCCCCAAGGAACTGGCCTCGTTGCTGACGTTCTCCGGAACGGAAGTGGAGGGAATCAAGTCCATAGGCGGTGATTTCACGGGGATCGTGGTGGGCGAAGTGCTGTCTGTGGAACGTCATCCCAATGCCGACCGACTGACCGTGTGCCAGGTCAACAGCGGCACAGAGACCCTGACAGTGGTTTGTGGTGCACCCAATGTGGCCCCTGGGATCAAAGTGCCCATGGCCACCATCGGCACCCTGGTGCCCAACGGATTGAAGATCAAGAAGGCCAAAGTGCGCGGAGTTGAATCGTTCGGCATGCTTTGTGCCGCCGATGAACTTGGCCTCTCGGAGGATCATAGCGGACTGATGATCCTCCCGCCCGAGACAGAGGTCGGCACTCCATTTTCCGAAATTGCCGGTCCGCCGGAGACCGTGCTGGAACTCGAGGTGACCCCGAACCGCCCGGATTGCCTGAGCATGATTGGCATGGCCCGCGAGGTGGCGGCCCTACTGGGAAAACCCTTGAAGATCCCTGAACCCGTGGTGAAGGAGGATGGGTGCGCAGTGGACTCACTGGCGGGCGTCACGATTGAGGATACTGCGGGATGTCCGCGTTATACCGGCAGGGTGATTTCGGGCATAGCCATTGCGCCGAGTCCGCAATGGTTGCAGCGGCGTCTGTCGTCGGCCGGGATTCGCCCGATCAATAACATCGTGGATGTTACGAATTATGTGATGCTGGAATGCGGACAGCCCCTGCATGCCTTTGACTACGAGTTGCTGGAAGGGCGAAAAATAGTGGTGCGGCGGGCCAAGGCCGGTGAAACCATGAGCACTCTCGATGGTTTGGCCCGCGCGATTAATCCGGAGATGTTGATGATCGCCGATGGCAACCGGCCGGTGGCCGTGGCCGGAGTGATGGGCGGAGCGGGCAGCGAAATTCGGGACACCACGAAAAGCGTGTTGCTGGAAAGCGCCTATTTCAAACCCTCCGATATCCGGAAGACGTCCAAGACATTGGGGCTCTCGACGGATTCGTCCTATCGTTTCGAGCGCGGCGTGGATATTGAAAACGTGGACTGGGCGAGTCGTCGGGCGGCCCAGTTGATGGTGGAACTCGGGGGCGGTGTTGCGGCCAGGGGCGTGATTGATGTGTTCGCCTCGAAGCCGGTTCGCGGTCAGGTGACGTTACGATTTCAGCGCGCAAGGGATTTGCTGGGGATCCAGATTTCCGAGGAGCAGGTTGTGTCGATTTTCAAGGCGTTGGGTTTTGGCATCGTCTCGCACAGCGGGGGACGCTGCGTTGTGGAGATTCCTGCGTACCGTGTCGACCTCTCGCAGGAAGCCGACCTGATCGAGGAGATTGCCCGCATTCATGGTTTGGACAAGGTCCCGTCGCCATCTCCGGTCGCCAAAATCATTCCTGGAGCCGATGATAAACCGACCCGCGCCCTTCTGGCGTGTCGGGCGAACTTGATCGGACTGGGGTTGTCTGAAATCATGAACTACAGTTTTCTTTCCGGCCGTCTGCTTGATCTGGTCGGGCATGGCGATCCGGGGAAGCGTGTGGTCCTGCCGAATCCCATCAGCGCGGATCATACGATGTTGCGTGATTCGTTCATTCCCCAGATGGTTGAGACATTGGGCAAGAACCGGGCGAGGCAGGCGAGGGAAGCCGCGCTTTTTGAGATGGGCCGGGTGTTCTTCAAGGATGGCACTGGAAAGAATACCGAGGCCGACCGGGTTTGCATTGGTTTGATGGGACCCGTTGGACGCACCGGAATGCTGAAGACTCAACCGGTGAAGGACGAGGAGATGTTCCAGCGGATCTCGGGCATTCTGGAAACGCTCTGCCTTGCGCAGCATGTGCCAGAGATTGTGACTGGCGGATTGTCCCGCCTGGATCTCGTGCTAAAGCTTGATAATAGGCCTTGTTATGAGGATGGTCGGGGCGTCAGCATCTGGATTTCGGGGGTCTGCGTCGGGACGATGGGTTTGATTATCGAGCGGGTTCGCAATGAGTGGCGGTTGGTTGATCCCGTGGCGGTGCTCGAACTCGATCTGGCGCCGTTGCTGGCAAACGCTCTGCGTGTGCCCGTTTCCCGGCCCATCGGGACTTTCCCCGGCGTGGATCGCGATGTGGCCATGGTGGTGGGGGATGATGTTTCGCATGAAACCATCCTGGAGACCATCCGGGCCGTTGCTCCGCCGGAGTTGATGGATATTCGCCTGTTCGACGTGTATCGCGGCGAAGGGGTGGGTAAGGGCCGGAAAAGCCTGGCTTACAGTCTGACGTATCGCTCCATGGAAAAGACCCTGACAGATGAAG
>Ga0194063_10002026_pt1 | contig 12830 bp, 9 predicted proteins | sample SepL3720m_MetaG_FD_155459 | JGI IMG/M metagenome (GOLD analysis project Ga0194063, IMG submission 155459) | Anoxic zone freshwater microbial communities from boreal shield lake in IISD Experimental Lakes Area, Ontario, Canada - Sep2016-L373-20m | ecosystem: Environmental > Aquatic > Freshwater >... | reverse complement strand
GCGCTCTCCCGCGCGCAAGAGCGGCGGGAAAATGCTCGCCGCTCTTCGTGCATGGCCGATCTCTGACCCGAATTACAACGCCACCAAGCCGACGGGGGCCAACCGCGGCGGGATCACTTGACCCATTCGGCGGTCTTGAGGGCTTCGGTTTTTTGCGTCAAATGAAATATCTGCCGGGCGTTTCCGTGCAGGACGATGTCCACCAGTTCGAGGGCGTCGGTCAATGTCAGCCAGCCCTCATCCACCAATTCAAACAGAGCCTGGGAAACGATGACGCGGTGCCAATCCGAGAGGGTCTTTGGGTCGATGCCTGTGGCGGGTGCGTATTGGCGAATATTCGGCCCGGCAAACATCCCGACGATGCTGATGTCCTGCATGAGGAACGTGGGCATGTCCGATTCTTTGAAAGGTACGCCGGTGAGGCAGTTTACCTGGCAGGACTGGATCCCGGCGAGGTCGTGCAGGATATGGTGATAAAACCCGGTCCGGCGCGTCTTTTCGTAGCCCGCCTGAATCTTCGCAACGGTTGCGGCTGACACGTCATCGACCGCGTAGAGTTCGCGGCAGGCGATGCGAACGGCCTGGGCATAACCGGTGTTCTTGACCGCCCGCCAGTAAGGAGCGATCAGCTTCCACTTAGCCCCCGGCTCGACTTTTGGCGACAGGAACTGGTCCATGTCGGCCTTGGGCATGCCGGCGACCAGCAGGTCCGAGTTGAGGTAATGGCTCAACAGCAAAGCCCAATCATCACAGGGTACGTGCGAAGAGGATGTCACATCCAACCTCTGCTTCTCCTCGATGAGATGCTCGTGCGTGTCAATCAGCGGAGCTTTAAAGACATGCTCAAGAATGATCTTCCGGGCATCGCCGACGCGGGCCGGCTTCCGCGCCAGCGGGGTCGTGCTTTCCGCTGCTTGAACTTTCGTGGAGTCGGCTGCCACGAGCACCGCGCCGAGTGCGCCGAAGCTCTTTAATACCGCACGCCGCGAGATGGTTTGTTTCGTTTTCATAACGCTCCCGAAGCTTGGCGCGCCTCCGAATTGTTGGCAAGCGAGCTTTAGCCGGCTTACATCGCACCTCCTGCCCCTGACGATCTCGCTTCTCGGTCGTCCAAACGGTCGTCCAAAGCCGGCTTAAGCCGGCGCTCCCTCGCTTCTGGGGCCGACAAGAGTTGTTTCCGAAAGGCTTGATTTTCCTCAGATTTCTGCGAGGTAATAGCGGCGGTGCCAAAGCCAATGACCACAAACGCGGCGAAAATTGAGATTGCTCAGCCCAAATTGTTTACAATGGGGGCGGTGATCGTGACAAGCCTTTATGGGCTTTCGCTGGCCGTGCCGATTCTCGTTTCGGTGTTGGTGGTGAGCGTGTTGAAGTTCGGGATTTTGACCGCCGTCATCCCGTTGGTGGCGCTGGTCGGGACCGTTTATTTCCTTCCGTTCGGACTCGGAAATCCTCATGTGGCGAGACTGGTTCGGTCGCTGAATCCCGACGCGGGCAAGGCCGGGGAAGGGTTCATCGTTCAACTGGCACTATGGCCCCGAGTCCGGTCGGGATTGCGGGCGGTGCTGGAGGATGCCGACGATTTTGGGTATCTGAGTTTTACCGGGGCGGAGATGTGCTTTCAGGGGGATTCCGTCAAGTTAACCGTGCCCTTGGATTGCATTGAAGAAGTGCAGGTCCAGAACATCGGGCTGCGGGGCCTCTTTGTTTATGGACGACGAATCGGAGTGGTGGTTTCGGGCTTGCCGAACGTGGAAGCACTTGAGTTTACGGAACGTTCCTCCTGGCTGCTGCCGACCTCGAGGAAGATCACCCGGAAATTGCACGCACAGCTTTCAAGGAAATGAAGACGCCCGCTCTACCGTCCTGCGATTATCAGCCCAAAGCCTACAACGGCCCGTCGTCCGACGAAGTGATGGCGCTGCGCAAACAATTTCTGAGCCCGGGAATCTTCCACTTTTACAAGAAGCCGATCATGCTGGTGGAAGGCAAGGGCCAATACGTTTGGGACGAAACCGGCAAGCGCTATCTCGATGGCCTGGGCGGCATCGTCACGATCAGCGTGGGGCATTGCCATCCGCACGTGGTGGAGGCGGCGCGGGGACAGAACGAGAGGCTGCAGCATGCGACGACGATTTATTTGCATCCGAACATTGCGGAATATGCGCAGAAGCTCGCATCGAAGATGCCGGGCGACCTCAAGGTCTGTTACTTCGTGAATTCCGGTTCGGAAGCGAACGACCTGGCGCTGTTGATGGCCCGCGCCTATAGCGGCAACTTCGATGCCATCGCCTTGCGCAACTCCTATCACGGGGGGAATGTTGCCGGCATGGGGATGACAGCGCACAGCACTTGGAAATTCAACGTGCCCCATAGTTTCGGGGTCCATCACGCCGCGGTGCCGGATCCGTATCGTGGTCCGCACGGGCGGAATGACGCCGAGGCGGGCAAGAAATATGCGGCGGACGTAAAGGAGCTGATTGATTTCGCCACGCCGGGGCAGGTGGCGGCTTTCATCGCCGAATCAATTCAGGGCGTCGGCGGGGTGGTGGTGTTCCCGGACGGTTACCTCAAGCACATTTATGAACACGTGCGCGGTGCCGGCGGCGTGTGCATTGCGGACGAGGTGCAAGCGGGGTTTGGCCGCACCGGCACGCATTTCTGGGGGTTCGAGACGCAGGGCGTGATTCCGGACATTGTGACGATGGCCAAGGGGATTGGCAATGGGTGCCCGCTGGCGGCGGTGGTGACGACGCCGCAAATTGCGAGCGTGCTGGCCAGGCGGATTCACTTCAACACGTTCGGCGGCAACCCCGTCGTGTGCGCCATCGGCAAAGCGGTGCTCGAAGTCATTGAACGCGAAAAGTTGCAGGAGAATTGCCTCAAGCTCGGAAACTACATCCTGGCCGGCCTGGAGAAGCTCAAAGCCAGACACGATATTATCGGCGACGTGCGCGGCAAGGGGTTGATGCTCGGCATCGAGTTGGTCAAGGACCGCGCGACCAGGGAACCCGCCAAGGCGGAGTGCGCGCAGGTGCTTGAGCTGGCCCGCGACATGGGTTTGCTGCTCGGGAAAGGCGGGTTGCAGGGGAGCGTGATTCGGTTTGCGCCGCCGATGTGCATCACGCAGGCGGACGCGGATTTCATTCTGGAGGTTTTTGATGCGACGCTGAACCAGCTTGAGGTGGCCGCCAGCGAGACGGCGGGCAGATAAACGGTGAGCGCAGGGTGGCGGTTGTGTCGAAGGCGGTAATTTCGCAGAATACTTCTTGCCCTTCAGCGGGAATGGTGTATTTTGTAGTTGAGTCTAATAGATAGCTTGTCGCTTCCAGCACATGGTAAATCTTCAGGTGAACGTCGTTCAGTGATGATTTGAAACCCGATCCTCGGGAACAGTTTGGAGATAACAGGGGAATACTAAGGACATTTAAACATCATATGAACACAAAATTATTCGTGGGAAATCTTTCCTTCAATACGACTGAAAACGACTTGCAGGACGCCTTCGCGGCGCACGGCACGGTGACCGAGGCCAACCTGATGATGGACCGCGCCACCGGCCGGCCACGCGGGTTTGCTTTCATCACCATGGGAACGCCCGAGGAGGCTCAAAAGGCGATTGCCGCCCTCAATGGCTCGAACCTCGACGGACGCGACCTGACAGTCAACGAGGCGAAGCCCCGGGAAGAAAACCGCTCCAGCGGATCGCACGGCGGCGGACGCCGTGAATTCAGCCGCCGCTATTAAGCGAACGCTCTCAAGCCAGGCGTGGGGCAAAGGCCCCACGCCTTTTTTGTGGCGAGATTAGATCATGGAATTGTCTCAATTGCGTAACCGATCAAAAAAACGGCGCCGGGCGAAAGAGCAACCGGCCTCCGGCAAGCCGCGCCAGTTGCGTCGCACGTTTGTTGTTGGCGCCAGCGCCGACGATCGCGGGGACATGCCGCCGCCTGGCACTCGGAATAAAGGCGTTAAATCCGGTGCCGTTGCTCAAGGCAAAAGTGTCCCCGGCGGCAATGGCAGCAAAGCCGTTCCCAGCGCAGGGCCTGAGGCAAGAGATTTGTCGGAAACGGTCAAGACGCTGCTCCACCTGGCCCGTGAGCAGGGCCAGATTACCTACGACGACATCAACGATGTTTTGCCGGAGGGAATGTCGCCGGATGACCTGGATACGCTCTATGCCCGGCTGCAGAACCTCGGCATCACGATTGCGGCCCATGCCGAGGTCGAAAAGGCGAGACCCGAAGAGCGGGAAGCCGAAGATGAGCGCCAATTTGATGCGCTGAGAGACCCCGTTCAATTGTATATGAACGAGGTGGGGAGAGTGCCCCTGCTGACGCGCCAGCAGGAAGTCGAGGTTTTCCAACGGATCGAGCAGGCCGAACATGAGATGAAACGGCTCGTTTACGGCTTGGGCTTTGTTGGCAAGGAGCACGCTGCGATTGCCGCAAAGCTGCTGGCTGAGCCTCCGACTGAACGATTTGACCGCATAGTGGTGGACAGCAAGGTCGCCAGCCGCGAAAAGCACCTCGAGACACTGCGCGGCCTGGTCAAAAAGATCGCGGCGCTGGATACGCTGGCCGACGAGGGCTACGTCGAGTGGCAGAAGGCCGCGTCTGCTGCCCGCCGGGAGAGGATTCTTGTCGAGCTTCAAAAGATCGACCGAAAGATCGAGGAGACTTTGCCGAAGTTCTTTTTCAAGCAACGGGTGCTGGAAGACATGATCGTGGTAGCCGGGAACACGCACGGGAAATTCCAGACCGGCTTGCAACGCATCCAGGAACTGGAAGGCTATCCCAAATCCGCCCAACAGCAGAAGGCTCTCCGTCAGGAGCGCGACAAGCTCCTGGTCCTCGAACAATTTGTCCGCGGCCCGCAGCAGGAGTTTTCCGAAATCTACACCAAGTTGCACCGAGCGGAGGAGGTCGCCCGGCAGGCCCGACACCACATGGCCGAAGCCAATCTGCGCCTCGTCGTCTCGATTGCGAAGAAATATGCAAACCGCGGGCAGCCTCTGCTCGATCTGATTCAGGAGGGCAATATTGGGCTGCTTAAGGGAGTGGAGAAGTTCGAGTATCGGCGCGGCTACAAGTTTTCCACCTATGCGGTGTGGTGGATTCGGCAGGCGTTGACCCGCTCGATTGCCGACCAGGCCCGCACCATTCGGATTCCGGTCCACATGATCGAAATCATGGCCAGGCTCTGGCGGGCGCAGAAACAGCTCAGCCAGGAACTGGGTCGCGAGCCCTCGCCCGAGGACTTGGCCGATGAGATGCGGCTGCCGGTTTCGCGCGTCAACACGCTGCTAAAGATGGCGCGCCAACCAGTCTCGCTGGACGCCCCGGTGGGCGACGATGGCGACGTCAGCGTGGGGGATTTCGTCGAAGACAAAGGCGCCGAGAACCCGTCGGAAGCAACCAGCCAACGCATGCTCAAAGAGAAGATGGAACATGTGTTGACTCTGCTCAGTGAGCGGGAGAGGAAGATTCTTGAAATGCGCTTTGGCCTGGTGGATGGCTATGGGCATACACTGGAGGAAATTGGCAATTTGTACCATGTGACGCGCGAACGTATCCGGCAAATTGAAGCCAAGGCGCTGCGCAAGCTGCGGCACCCCTCGAGGGTCCACCACCTGCATGGTTTCCTCGAAACCAACCTGCAAAATGTCTCGCTGGTCGTTGCAGGGAACACCGCTTGAGGTTAGCACGGAGTCGGAGACTCCGTGGACCGGCAGGTCTCCGACCTGCCCCACGACCTGTCAAAATGAGGTTGGCGCTTCGGCAGACAAGTTGGCCAAGGTTGGTTGGCCAACTCTCCGTTATCTCTGTTATCTCCTGTTCAAACCCGAGTCATATTGAGACCGATATAACTATCTCGATTGAGCAGCCAGGCAACAACCGGCTGCCGCTCTACTCGTACCGCAAGGCGTCGATGGGATCGAGCTGTGAGGCTTTGCGGGCCGGATAAAAGCCGAAGAACACGCCCACGGCGGCGCTAAAGGCGAAGGCGATGATGATGGAATTAGGCGAGACGAGGGTGGGCCATTGTTTGATCATGGTGATGAGCTTGGCGCCACCGACGCCCGATAAGATGCCCAACAGGCCGCCAGTCGAGCTGAGCGCGACGGCTTCGATCAGGAATTGCAGGAGGATGTCCCGGCCGCGCGCGCCGACGGCCATGCGGATGCCGATTTCACGCGTTCGCTCGGTCACGCTGACGAGCATGATGTTCATGATGCCGATGCCGCCCACCAGCAGAGAGACGCTGGCGATGGCGGCCAGCAGGGCGGTCATCACTTCGGTCGTGGCGCTCATGGTCTCGGCGATTTCCTGCTGGTTGCGCATCATGAAGTCGTCGTCGCGACCCGGCTGAATGCGGTGGCGCTGGCGCAGCAGTTCGGCGATGCCGTTTTGGACTTCGGCCATTTGTTCGGCGGTGGCGGCCTGGACGTTGATGCTGCGGAGGGTGGTGACGCCGGCAAACCGTTTCATCCCAGTGGTGTAAGGCACAATGACGGTATCGTCCTGGTCGGAGCCAAACATCGAAGCGCCCTTGGCTTTGAGCACACCGAGAACCTTCATGGGCACGTTCTTGATGCGGATAGTCTTGCCCACCGGGTCATCTTCCGGGAACAGCTTGTCGGCGGTGGTCTTGCCGAGCACGCAGACCTTGGCGGCTGCCCTCACGTCGGCATCTGTGAACATCATCCCGTCTTCGATGTCCCATTGGCGAATGGTGAGGTAACCGACTCCCTCACCCATGATGGACGTGCTCCAGTTATTGTTGCCCGCCATGATCTGCGCGCCGCTGCGAACCTCGGGGCTGACGGCCGAGACGCCAGGAACCTCTTTCTCCATCGCCAGGGCGTCGTCCACCGTCAGCGTGCCGGCACCGCCGAAGCCGCTATAAACGCCGCCGCGGTTCACGCTGCCGGAGAAGACCATGATGACATTCTGGCCCAGCGCGGCGATGCGGGACTGGACCTGGGCTTTGGCGCCATTGCCGATGCCGACCATGGCGATGACGGCGCCGACGCCAATGATAATTCCCAGCATGGTCAGGACGGTGCGCAGCTTGTTACGGCGCAGGGCGCGGAAGGCGGCTTTGAGGATGACGAAGTAGCGCATATCATTCATCATTCAAGAGGGCTGCCTTCTGTTCTTCCTGCAATCGGCACAATTCATTTGCAGCATTAAAGCGGTTGGACACAGGCGTGTCGCCGACCACTTTGCCATCGCGCATGACGACCATCCGCTTGGTGTATTGGGCAATGTCCAGTTCATGGGTGACCATGACGATGGTCATGCCCAGGTCGTTGAGCTTCTGGAACACGCCCATGATGTCGATGCTGGTGCGGGTATCGAGGTTGCCGGTCGGCTCGTCGGCAAGGAGCAGGGACGGTTCGTTGGAGAGAGCGCGCGCGATTGCCACGCGTTGCTGCTGGCCCCCGGAAAGCTGGTTCGGCTTGTGGTCCGCGCGGTCCGCCAGGCCGACCGTATCCAGCGCTTTCAGAGCGCGTTCGCGCTGGCTTTTTCCGCTCAGACGCCGGCGGGTGTAGAGCATCGGCAGTTCGACATTTTCCAGCGCGGAGGTGCGGGCGAGGAGGTTGAAGCCCTGGAACACGAAGCCGATCTTCTGGTTGCGGATGTCGGCGAGTTCATCTCTGTCGAGTTGCGAAACATCAATGCCGTCCAGCGAATACTTCCCCTGGGTCGGCCGGTCGAGGCAGCCGATGATGTTCATCATGGTGGACTTGCCGGAACCGCTTGCGCCCATGAGCGCCACAAACTCGCCCTGCGCGATGTCCAGGGTTACTCCGCGGACCGCATGCACATCCACCTCGCCGGTATGGTAGGTCTTGTGAATTTCGTGAAGACGTATGACTGCGTTCATGGCCGGAGGATGCTGGAGTTCAGGCCGGCGCTGGCGGGTTGCGGCGAACCAGCAACCAGGTCACCAAGGCTGCCGAGCCGCACACCAATGCGCCGATGGCCACTGCCCACGGAACGCCGAGCCAGTGCGACAGGCCGCCGGCCTCGATGCCGCCCACCGGCATCATGCCGCCGAACACCAGCGCCCAAATGCCCATGACCCGACCGCGCATGCCGTCGGTGACACTGAGCTGGATCACGGTGTTGGTGGTGGAGAAGTAGAGCAGCATGCCCCAGCCGGCGATGGCCAGGAAGATGAGGGCCAAGTAGTAATTCCGCGTCACAGCCAGAAACAGGAGCATCAGCGAGAAGAGTCCCAGGCCGCCGAACACTGACAACCGTCGGGGCAGGCGATCTCCATAAGTGGCGGCGGTCAGCGCTCCGAGGAGCGCCCCGACGCCGTTGGCGCTGAGCAGCATACCATACTCGTGGCTTCCGACGCGCAACAGGTCGCTGGCAAAGGCGGGCATTAGGACCGAATAGGACCAGCCAAAAACGCCGACGATGGCAAAGAGCAGCAACAAGGTGCGCACGCGGCGGTGCTTGGCGACGTAGGCAAATCCGTCCAGGGCATGTTGCCAGTTGGATTCCGGCTGGACTGGTGGTATGAACCTGGGCAACCGCATCATCAAGAGACCCGCCAGGACCGCCACGAAACTCAGCCCGTTCAGGAAAAAGCAAGCCACCAGACCCGCTTGTGCGATGAGCATCCCGGCCACGGCCGGCCCAACCACGCGGGCGCCGTTGACGATGGAGCTGTTGAGCGACAGCGCATTCATCAGATCCTCGCGGCTGGTCATTTCGACCATGAACGCCTGGCGCGCCGGCATGTCGAAGGCCATCGCCACTCCCCCGAGCGCCGCCAACACAAGGATGTGCCAGGGTCGCACCAGCCCGCTCCAGACTATCGCGGCGAACACAAACGCCAGCAGCATCATGCCGCTCTGAGTCCACAACAGGACGATTCGCTTCGGATGCCGATCCGCCACCGACCCGCCCCACAGCGAGAACAGGAGCATCGGGGCGGAACCCGCGGCGGCGACGATGCCTAGCAGAAGCTTGGAACCCGTGAGTTGATAGACCAGCCAGCTTTGCGCCGTGGTCTGCATCCAGGTGCCGATCAACGAAACCAACTGGCCGAAGAAGAAGAGCCGGAAGTTGCGGTGTTTGAGCGCGGCGAACGTCTGCCGCCACGGCAACGCCCCATCCACCCGTCGTGGCTGGCCGGTAATCTCCTCGGGGACCGTGGTGACGTTGGCGGCCGCGTTCTCCGGTTTGGGCGGCATGACTCATCAGCGCATTCTCGGCGGCCCGCCAAACGGACTCTGGCCAGCGGGCGCCGGGGCAGTCGCTTGGACCGCGGGCAACTTAACCGCGGTGATAACGGGGTCCCCTTCCTGCAAGCCGTCGGCAATCTCGGTATAAGAGCCATCGGTAATGCCGGTTTGGACGCGGACGGACCGCGGCATCAGCACCGGGTCACCGCCGCCAGGCGGCGTGTTGGTGGACATGATATAGATATTGCGCCAGGCGGGCGCCGACCGGGGCCGCGAACCCGCTGCGCCGCCCATCGGTCCGCCGCCCGGCCCGGTGCGCTGCAAGGCGCCGCTCTGGAACAACTCGCGCAGCTTGGCGCGAATCTCCGGTGACGGCTCTTCTCCGCGGTCCCGCATCTCGCGCACTCGACGCATTAACACCTCCGGCGGCTCATTGCCGGTGAGGGGCAGGGAAACATTCTCAGCCGTCCCGACTTTGTTGGTGCCGCCCGCCTTCGCAACCTGCACCGCGTTTGTCGCGGGTGGCTTGACATCCTTGACCAAGCCTACCTTAGCCAGCAGCCGCGCCACCATGGTCTGGTTGGTGGGCGGCTCGGGGGGCTTGAAGCGGAACGCGGCGTTCGGAATCCTCAGCACGTTGGTGCGCTGGGCGGAGGTGATTGAGGTCGTCGCCGTCATCCCGGGCTTGAGCCTGAAATCGGAATTGGTGACTCCGATGACGGTGTCATAGGTTACGACGTTCTGGACCGTGATGGGGGAGTTGCGGATTTGGACGACTCGGCCGATAAAGGTGCGGTTTGGATAGGCATCCACGGTGAAACTCACATTCTGCCCTTCCTCGACGGTCCCGACATCTGCCTCGGACACGTTCGCATCGATTTGCATATTGCGGAGATCGTTGGCGATCTGGAACAGCACCGGCGCGTTCATGCTCGCCGCGACGGTCTGGCCCACATCGACGTTGCGCGAGATGACGATGCCGTCCACCGGCGCATAAATGGTGCAGTGGGCCAAATCCAGTTGCGAACGTTCCAGGGCTGCTTGCTTGATCTTCACCTGCGCTTCCGCCTGATGAAGGGTGGCGACCGTTTTGTCATATTCGGATTGCGAGATGAGTTTGTCCTTGGACAGCGCTTTGGAGCGCGTGGTTTCCGCCTGTTGCAGTTCGAGCGAGGCATTGGCATTGGCCAGGTCTCCCTCGGCCTGGTGAACGTTGGCCTGGAAGATCGCCGGGTCCAGTTGGGCGACCACTTGGTTGGACTTGACCAGGGAATTGTAATCGGCGAACAGCTTAACGATGTTGCCGGAGATCTGGCTCCCGACCTGCACGTTGAGGACGGGATTCAGCGTTCCGCTGGCGGTTACTGCTTGTATCAGATCGCCGCGCGTGACGGCCGTGATTTGATACTGTGGCGCATCGGCATGGTCGTTGTTGAAATACATCACGACGCCCGCTGCGGTGCCGAGCACTGCTAAAACCCAAATCAACTTCGACCAGCGGAATTTGCCGTCTTTTGCCATAATTCTTTCAACCGGACCGGTTGTCTCTAATGAGACATCTGCAGCCGCCAACAGGTTACCTGCTTTCTCTCCTCTGTCGATAGTGTTGATTGGAGCCAGGCTCTCAAGAATCGAGATGCATCCGACAAGTCGGAAACGCTTGGCAGGGAGGGCGGTTGCCTCCATTCTTTGGCAAGATGCAGCGGAACTCCGATACTGTGATCGACAAGATTCTGGTGATCGACGACGACGCAAGTTTTCGGCAGGTCATCATCAAGTTTCTATCCAAACAGGGTTTCGCGGTGGTGGCGGCTGCGGACGGGCCGGAGGGGGTGCGGATGGCTGCTGAGACGCTGCCGGAGTTGGTGGTATGCGACCTGAACATGCCCGGCATGGACGGTTACGAGGTGTTGGGGGCGCTGCGGCGCGATGGCAAGCTGGCGGGCATCCCCGTCATCTTCCTTACCGGCCAAGCCGAGCCCAGCCAGGTGCGGCAGGGCATGAACCTTGGGGCGGATGATTATCTGACCAAACCCGTGAATCTGGGAGACCTGCTGAGCGCCATCAAAGCACGGATCGAGCGCCAGAAGGCGGAGCGGCAACGGCAGGAAATGCAGATGGAACGGGCGATGCAGCTTTTCGGGGGCATTGTCCACGACCTGCGTGATCCGCTGTTCGTGGTGCTTGGTTACACGAACCTGCTCAAGAGCGGCGCCAGCCACAACGCCGGCCAGGAGGCCCCCAGCCAGATTCTCGACCGCATGCAGCAGGCCGTCCAGCGCATGCAGTCGATCATCTCCGAAACGATCTTCCTGACCCGCTCGCGGATGCAGCGGCTGCCCTTCGATCCGGGGCCGTTCGATTTGCAGGAGTTTTGCGGTCAACTGGTGGCAGACCACGAGGAAATCCAGCGGCTGAAATTCCAATGCGAGGCGAGGGATTTCCCCGTGGTGGCTGACGCCCTGCGGCTGCGCCAGGCGCTTGAGAATGTGCTTTCCAATGCCTTGAAGTACTCGGACGGGCCGGTCCTGGTCAGCCTGGCGGCCAGCACGGAGGGCTACCTGATCGCGGTCAAGGATCGGGGCATCGGGATACCGCCGGCTGATCAGGCCGGGATCTTCGAGCCGTTTTTCCGCGGGTCCAATACCGGCGGCAAACCCGGACACGGCCTCGGGCTGACCATTGTCAAGACATGCGTCGATCAGCACGGGGGCAAAGTCCGTTTCAGCAGCGAAGGGAATCAGGGAACGACGTTCTTTCTCGAGCTGCCCAAGTCACCGCCGCCCAGTGCCGAGCGCGGAACGTCGAGTGCGGAAAGCGCGCTGGCGACGCGAGGGTCGGGGGCTGCCGGCCGGGATGCCGCGCGCGAGGCGGCAGTGGCCGATGAGACGGCAGGAAAGCCTGAGAGGGCTGGCGGAGGGCCGGGTTCCGGAAGCGTGTCCTGCGAAGCGGCCGGGCTGAGGGGGATTATTGTGGATGACGACCCGTTGGTGCGTGGCGTGTTGCGGGATTTGCTGGAGAGCGTCATGGTGATTCTGGGCGAGGCGGGCACGGTTGCCGAGGCGATTTTGCTGACGCGGCAGCATCGGGTGGATGTGGTGTTTCTGGATGTGAATTTGCCGGACGGAAGCGGGTTCGATCTCCTGCCCTACCTCAAACCAAATGTGTCGGTGGTCTTTGTGACCAGCGCCGAAGACTACGCCGTCAACGCGTTCGATTGCGATGCGGTGGACTATTTATTGAAACCGGTGAGCCAGGAACGGCTGCAAAAGTCGTTGGAACGCGTCCGGCAGCGGCTGCGGGCCAGGGCCGAGGCGGCGGCGGCGGCGAGTTCCAAGCTGAGCGATACGTTTCTGGTCAAGACGCTGACCGAGCGGCGGGCGGTAAAGATCGGGGAGATCACGCGGATTGAGGCTTACGGCGAATACTCGTGGGTTTATTGGGGCAAGGGCGAGACAGGGGCGCTGCTGAGGAAATCGCTCAAGCATTGGCTGGCGGAACTGCCGGGCGAGCAATTCGTCCGCGTTCGGCGGGAGGCAATCGTGAATCTGGCGTGCCTGGAACGTATCGAGAAGGTCGGAGTCGGGCGGCTGCAGATCTGCCTGCGCGACACCGCCAAGCC
>Ga0194063_10002025_pt1 | contig 12832 bp, 14 predicted proteins | sample SepL3720m_MetaG_FD_155459 | JGI IMG/M metagenome (GOLD analysis project Ga0194063, IMG submission 155459) | Anoxic zone freshwater microbial communities from boreal shield lake in IISD Experimental Lakes Area, Ontario, Canada - Sep2016-L373-20m | ecosystem: Environmental > Aquatic > Freshwater... | reverse complement strand
GGAGTTTGTCCTCGACGCCGGCCTCGCCCCTCTTTTTGCCAGCACCGGCCCCAATCTCGCCGACGACTGCGAGCGCGATATTGTCGGCATCCTCGTCAACAAAACCCTCGCCAGCGGAAAGATTTCCGCTTGACTCCGAAAGCTGCAAACCGCAGGGAGAACAGACGTCCCGGCCAATGCAGTCGGCTTTGCTGGAGTGTAGCACAGACAAACCTGGCCTTTTGAACAACGTGCAGCGCGCCTTCTCTTGCATAACTTCCTCTTGTTTTCATGATTTGGCCATTTTAGGCTACAGACGATGTCTGCCACTCATGATTCTCCGGCCACAGCCTTGCTGGGAAAGCTAGCCCAGTGCCTCCAAGCCGATAAGCGAATTTGTGCCGCCTACCTGCACGGCTCGGCAGTTAAGGGACGATTGCGAGCGACCAGCGATTTCGATATCGCGCTACTGCTAGTGCCCGGGCAGGAGTTCTCGGTGTTGGCCCGTCTTGAACTGGCCGCAAACTTGGAGTGTGTTCTTGGGCGTCCCGTGGATCTTGGCATTCTCTCCACCAGAAACATTGTCTACGCCAAAGAGGTGGCTGCGGCTGGGCAGCTGATTTTCACCCGCAATAAATTGGCCAGCGATCGATTTATCGCCCAGGCTCTTTCCATGTATTCGGATCTCCAAAGCAGCCGCCGCGAAGTGCTTGAAGCGTATGCCGCCTGACGACATTCTTCTCAACAAGGCTGGCATCATCGAACGTTGCGTTCGGCGCATCAGGGAAGAATATGCCGCATGTCCGAATCTTGATGACTTCACCAGGGTTGATGCAATGACCTTGAACATCGAGCGCGCGTGCCAGGCTTCGATCGATATGGCGATGCATCGGGTCGCATCCGATCATCTTGGAATTCCACAAAGCAACGGAGAGGCTTTCACTCTTCTCGAAAAAGCAGGGATCTTACCCCCGACTGTCGCAAAAAAAATGCGCGCCATGTGCGGCTTCCGAAATATCGCCATCCATCAATACGAAGACTTGGATCTGGAAATTCTCCGCTGGGTGGCAGAGAAGGGTGGCGCAGACTGAGGCAGCTTTTGTGCCGCACTCGGCGTAGGAGTTCATCCCCTTTAATCCTTGCATAACCTCCACTGCATGGAATATTTGCAATGATGCAGGCGCGCCATGAAATGTCCGCTGTGGCGACACTGGCCGATCGAGATGGCGCCCGGCAAGATGCCTGACGCTGCGGCCAAGATGGCCGCGCTCCCGCCGGAAGTCCGGCGATGGGATATTTCAGACCTCCGCGACAACGCGCAGCCGTATTTGCACTTTTCGGAGATTCGCCCCCGGCCATGCTAGAGAAGAAACTTTACACCCGCACTCTCTGTTGCTAGGGTTAAAACAAGTCCTGTTGGACTCTATTGCTGCACCGCCTAAGCCTCCATGATCATTACGCGCACTCCCTATCGCATCTCATTTCTTGGAGGAGGAACCGATTATCCCGGCTGGTTCCGGCACCATGGCGGCGCCGTCATTTCCACCAGCATTGATAAATACTGCTACCTGACGTGCCGCTACCTTCCGCCGTTCTTCGAGCACAAGTATCGCATCGTTTATTCGCGCACCGAATCCTCCGCCCGGATCGATGACATCCAGCATCCGGCCGTAAGGGAGGGGCTGAAGTTTCTAGGCGTCACGCAAGGGATCGAGCTCCACCACGACGGAGACCTTCCAGCCCGGAGCGGAATGGGATCGAGCTCCTCTTTTGCCGTCGGCCTCATGCAGATCTTCCACGCCCTCCGTAACGAGATGGCGAGCAAAAATCAGCTCGCCCAAGAGGCCATCAATCTCGAACAGAATATCCTGAAAGAGAACGTTGGCTCCCAAGACCAGATCAGCGCGGCTTACGGCGGATTCAACCACATCACGTTTCTCCAGAACGATGAGTTTGTGGTGCGCCCGATCATCCTCGGACGCGAGCGCATGGCCAAATTCCAAAGCCACTTCATGCTCTTTTTCACGGGGGTCAACCGGACAGCTTCCGATGTCGCCTCGAGTTTTGTCCCAAACATTGAAGACAAAAAGCGACAGCTTCGCGTCCTGCGCGACCTCGTCGAAGAGGGGATCTCCTTGCTCACCGGCGGAGATGACCTTTCCGGATTCGGCGAAATCATGCACGAAACCTGGCTCGCCAAAAAGAGCCTGAGCGAACTGATTAGCAATAGCGAAGTGGACCGGATTTATGACTGCGCACGGGCGACCGGTGCCCTCGGCGGCAAGCTGATCGGCGCAGGAGGAGGAGGGTTCCTGCTCCTCTACGTTCCCCCGGCCAAGCAGGACGATGTCCGCCTCGCGCTTTCGGGCATGATCCATGTCCCATTCCAGTTTGAGTTCGAGGGAAGCCGGGTCCTCTTTTACGAGGTCGATCAGGACTATGCCGAAATTGCTGCGCGCCGCGAAAGCCAGGAGATCTCGTCGTTCCGCGAATGGAAACAGCCGGATGCTGGAACAGGCACTGCCTCCGCATGAAACCAGATGGCATGCGGCTCATGGGCCTAGCTGAGGAAATTGGCATGACCTTGATCGAATCCCACATTGCGCTTGACCGCAGATTCTCTTTGGCTTACGGAACCTGCTTGGAGTCTGAACCTCGCTTAATATCTGACGCTTTATGAAATTCAACAAAATGCGGGGCCTCTATTTGAAGCGGCGGTTGCAGGGCGGGATGCGCATTTCGCGAGGAGCTGGCTCGACGCGCGTGCACACACTGGTTGCAGCACTGCAGACGACGGCTCGACCGACCTTGGGGACAGGCCGCAGGCATCGGCTGCCGAGGAGCACTCAACTCAACACTCTTTCGAAATATCAATATGAATAGTTCTGCGATTCGAGCCGTAATCATAACGGGACCGGGATTTCAAGATGAAGAAGTAATCTACCCATATTACCGCCTTCAAGAGGCGGAGATGACCGTCGATGTCGCGACTAAAGACGGACAAGTTGTTTACGGGAAATATGGAGTTCCCGCGCGCGCGACAATGAAAACCGCAGACTTAAATGCTTCCGATTTTGACCTTGTCATCTTGCCTGGCGGCTTTGAGGCTCCTGACAGGGTCAGGTTGGATCAAAGTGTTTTAGAGTTCATTCGGGGGATGGACTCTTCTAAAAAGGTGATTGGCGCAATCTGCCATGGACCTTGGATTTTGATTTCTGCGCGCATCGTTAGAGGCCGCCGCATGACCTCCTTTGAAAGTATCGCGGAAGACGTGCGCAATGCCGGAGCCGAATATGTCGTTGCTCCGGTGGTTGAGGATGGAAACATCATCTCCTCACCGCACTATCGGGACAATGGGATCTTTATGAAAACTGTGCTGCAGCGCTTTGAATCAAAGTGATGACTAAAGATAACTACAGCGATGTTGTCGTGCATAAGCCTTGGGGGTCAGAGTATCTGATGTTTGAAAACGCCGATGTTGCGCTGTGGCATCTGCGAATCAAGGCCGGGCAGAAAACATCTCTTCACTGCCATCCCAGAAAAAAGACGGCCCTCGTTCTTGTTACCGGATCTGCGACAATCAGCTTTCTTAACAACAAGACACTTCTTCGCGCTCCGGCGAATACGATGTTGCGCCCGGGTCTGTTCCACTCAACTTCAGCGGACCAAGGGACTGATATCGATGTGATCGAACTGGAGAGCCCTGTTGACAAAACGAATATTGTGAGGCTTGAAGATGCCTACGGAAGAGAAAATCAGCCGTATGAAAGCCGAAACATGTCCACGCCAATTGATGAGACGTGTCTTCAGCTTCCGACACGGTTTCCAGACGGCTTGAGCGAGTTCGGTTTTTGTGGGCTCAAGCTCGTCCTGTTCCGGTTTTCAGACATTCGAAATGAGACTTCATCATGGGATGAACAAGATATTGTCGTCATTCTGGAGGGCGGGCTTCGCTCGGAAGAGGGCGAACCAATCCTTGTTGCGGGGGATGCGGTTTCTGTTGCTACTGTGAATAGGTTGGCTTCTGCATTTCGAAGCCCAGACGGGATTGCCGGAATGTGGATCCGCAAAGGGGCCAACAAGATTGCAGAGGGGGAGCGATGAGCTGTCGGGCGCCCGAGTTTGGTTGGGTTGAAGCCGCCACCGATTCATTGGCCGACTCCGACTATCTTAGGCTGTTTAAACAAATCTCCTTCAATCGCCATTTCGAGTTCGCTGTGGCTGGGCATTGCGACAGGAAGGAGATAAGAATTCCAATCTACTTGTCGGTCGGTCAGGAGCACATCCCCGCCGTGATTGCCAGTGTTACAAAAGATCTTAAGATTTTTGCGCAGCATCGTGCCCACTCATACTATCTGTCTTTCGGCGGCGACCCTCGCAAACTTGTTGATGAGCTGCGGAACTTGACGTCAGGGTGCGCGGGCGGCATGGGCGGGTCCGCTTCGATTCATTGCCCTGAGAGCGGGATGTTTGGCCATAGCGGATTGATGGGGGATCAGGTTCCGATCGCTGTTGGCTATGCGCTTGTAAGCAAGAATGCTACAATGGCCGTCGTCGGTGATGGCTCCGGCGAAGAGGACTATGTATTGGGGGCTATGGGATTTGCCGCAACTAAAAAAGTCCCTGTTCTGTTTGTTTGTGAAGATAATGACTTGTCAATTCTCACAAAGACGTCGGCCCGGCGTTCGTGGGGCCTAGCTGAAGTAGCACGGTCCTTTGGGATGGGGTCCGTCGATATTGCGGATGATCCGCTTTTGATTGCTCACCATGTTAAACAGGCGATGGACAATCTCCCGTTTTACATCAACATCAGAACATGCCGCCAGCTGTGGCATGCGGGAACCGGGCGCGACGGTTTGCCCGAATGGAATCGTTTTGAGATGATAAAAGCGCACCTTGCGGCCAAGGGCTATGGCGATCACGTCACAGCGTTGGAGCAAGAGGCAATTTCCGAAGTGGAGGCTTTATGGGTTTGACTGTCGCAGATGTGATTCGTGAAACGACGCGGGCGCATCTCCTTGCTGGGCGGGGCAAGCTATTCGGCCAGTGCGTGACTGCGGTTGGCTGGATTGGAGGCACTGTTCCAGAGCTTACGGAGCAAGAGGGGATCATTGAATTATCCATGGCAGATGTGTCCGGGGCAGGAATTGCCGTCGGGGCTGCGCTTGTTCCGGGCCAGCGTCCCATCTATGTGATTCGCTACCAGGGGTTCATGTGGTATAATGCCGCCCCGATCTTAAACTACGCGGCGAAATCCAAAGAAATGTGGGGAGTCCCCTGTCCGCTTGCTGTTCGCTCTATTGCGATGGAGGGGGCAATAGGTCCAGTCGCATCGGGCTGCCACCATTTTATGCCTCTCCACATGCCCGGAATTAAAGTCGCTGCACCCATGACCCCGAAGGAGTGGGCCTCCGTCTGGCAGGATTACCTCGACGGAGACGACCCCATCTATATCAGCGAGCACCGCCGGAGCTTCCCCCTGCAAGAGGAGATGCCGGACGTCATCCAGGACAGCGCCTCTGTCTCGCTGGTGGGAATTTCAGCAAGCCGCTTGGAGATGGTTAAAGCGGCAGAGATATTGTCAGCCGAAGGTATTGTTTGCAATCTGCTGCATCTTCTTTGGCTTAAACCGCTGGAGCTTTCAGAAACTATCTGCCGTGCGGTTGCGAAATGCCGTTTAGGGCTTGTGATTGATTCGGACTACGAGTTTTGTGGAGCCTCGGAATCTATCGCTCTGCGTTTGATGCATGCGACGGGCCGCCCAATTCATGCGCTTGGTTTGGAAGACCGGTCCGCTGGGTTCGCCCCTCATTTTGACAATCCGACGCCGACAGCCGAACGAATCGTCGCCAAAGTGAAATCTGTGTTAAACTCTACTGCAGCATGATTCAGCACTTGCTCTTTGATTTTGATGGTGTGCTTTTAGATTCTGCTCAGATCAAGGCGGACGGGTACCTTTCTGTCCTTGATGTACAAAGTCCCGACCGTCGGGCGGAAATACAGGATTATGTCGAAGTTCATGGAGGCGTTTCTCGTTTCGAGAAATTCCGCCATATCTACCATGCGATCCTCGGCGCGCCCTTGTCAGATGAGAAACATGGACAACTTTGCGACTCCTACGCGAACCTTATATTCGAAAAAGTGCTCGCTGCACCTGAGATCTCTGGTGTCACAGCTTTTTTGCGCGAGCAATCGCGAGAGCGTCAATGCTACGTTGTCTCCGGAGGTCCACAGACCGAGATCCTGGAACTGGTCCAAGCTAGAAGCTGGAGCCCTTTTTTTGTCGAGTGCCTCGGATCCCCAACTCCAAAGGACCAGCTTGTGGCCGAGCTGGTGGAAAGGCAAAATATCCGCCATGAGGAGGCTCTGTTTTTCGGCGACTCGATCACAGATTTCACTGCTGCTGACAAAGCAAATATCCGTTTCGTCGGAATCGGGAGCCCATGGCCTGATTCCGGTCAGATTTGGTTTCGCGACTTCACCAACCCCTCCTTGAAAGAACTACTAAAATGATTGACGGCGGCTGGCCACTCATGGCCAATAATGTAACACGCGAAGACCTCGATAGTCTTATCTCGCACCTTCAACAACCCGATCCCAGACTCACCCACGGGCCGGAAGTCCGCGCGTTCGAGCGCGAGTGGGCAGAGTGGACCGGAACAAAATACTGTGTGCTCGTTAACTCCGGCTCGTCCGCAAATGAGCTGACAATGCTCGCCCTGCACCACCTCAAAGGCACGGGGGAAGTCATCGTGCCGCCGCTCACATGGGTGTCGGATATCGCCTCGGTGATGTTCGCCGGGTTCACGCCAGTCTTTGCGGATATCAACCCGATCACGCTCGGCATGGATACGAAGGAAATTCTTCGCAAGATCACGCCGAACACGAAGGCGGTTTTCCTCACCCACATTTTGGGCTACAACGCGCTGACACGTGAGCTCGTCGACGAGCTCGCCAAGCGCGGGATTCCGCTTGTTGAAGACGTCTGCGAATCTCACGGCGCGACCTTCGATGGCAAACGATGCGGCTCCTGGGGATGGGCATCGAACTTTTCGTTCTATTATGCCCACCATCTCAGCACCATCGAAGGAGGTGCCGTTTGCACGAACGACGAGGAGCTCTACGAGATTTGCCGGATGATGCGCTCCCACGGGATGACGCGAGAACTCGAGAGCCCAGCGACCCGCGCCGATTGGCCCCGACGTCACCCGGACCTGAATCCCGATTTCATTTTTGCCTACGCGTCCCACAACATGCGGGCCACGGAGATCCAAGGCGTCCTCGGCCGCTCGCAGCTCCCACGCCTCGATGCCAATAACGAAAAGCGGCGAAGCAACTTGGCGGCATTTCTTGGCGGACTGGACAGCAGCAGGTTCTTCACTGAGTTTGACCAGACCGGGAGCAGCAACTACGCGTTCACCCTCGTGCTTCGTGAGCCGGATACCCTCCTGCGCGATCGCATCGAAGCTGCTCTGCGCGAAGCCAAAGTAGAATTCCGCCGGGGCACCTCCGGCGGTGGCAACCAGCTCCGCCAGCCGTATATCCGCCGGGCATTTCCCGACATCCGGCCTGAAGATTATCCCCGCGTTGAGCACATCCACTTCTTCGGCTGGTATATCGGAAACTACCCGGATCTCGATGCCTGTCGAATCCCGTCACTTTGCAATCTTTTGAACAATCTCTAGTGACACGTGCCCTTTTCTTCAATTAAGCCTAAGTCACGCTTAATTAGTTACACTACCCAATGAGTACCGATTTCCGCCCCATTGGGTATCTCGATGCCGACTCTCCGGAGGCAGCCCACTTAACAGAAGTGCTCGAAGAAGGATCAGATCTAGATTTGCCCCCTTCGAGATCGCTTAACGATAAGAAGCCTTACTGGGTTGGCTCGGAGGGCCATGTCGGTCGCACCTCTGCTTCGGGGCCAACACGAGTCATGCGTCTGAAAGATGCCAGCGTGCTGGTAGCAGAGGGTTCGATTTGCGTCATGACGAAGGAGAAGTTCGTTGTGAGAAGACTATCAGATACAAATACTGACTCAGGCTGCGGCCCCTCTTTGATGAATCGGGGCATTCCTGCCCCTGAGACACATTTACCAGGGACGACCCTTGTCCCGATGGGACGATACTGGCGCGATAACTACTGGCACTTTACAACCGGTGTCTATGCTCTTCTACTGCTTGCAAAACGCCGCAATCTTTTTGAAACCGATGCTATTAGCAGAATTCTCATTCCACATTTCACCAGGGAGGTTTTTGGCGAAATGCTCAGGCTCTGCAACCTTCCGCCCCCTGAACGGCTCGAACTCGTTTTTATGGCAGAAGGAGGACACGTAACCTGCGAGAATCTCGTAGCAATCGGAAATAACACTGGTGATGAGCATTGCATCCCAGAGTGGAAAAGAAATCTCGTCCGCACCGTCTTTATGCGCCACCGGGCAAATGTCCCAGTTTCTCCACTAAAAAAGATTATTGTCGTCCGCCGAAATGCCGGACGCGGGTTTAAAGATCAGGATATGGTTATGCGGATCTCCTCGGAGATGGGGTACAACCCTGTAGATCTCGAAGGAATGACGTTTCTGGAGCAGGCTGCGCTTTTCTACGGGGCCACTCACATTATTGCAGTCCATGGGTCAGCGCTCACAAATCTTTTTTACGCGCAGGAAGGGGCCCGTGTGATGGAGGTATTCAATCCATTTTATGTCGTTGATTATTTTACTACAATCGCGGCACGTAATACGGTGAGTCATTACACACTTGTTGGAAATGGACCAAAACCCAATACCAGAATATTTACACGGTCTAACGATCCCATTGCCTTGGACGAGGCGGCCTTTTCGTCCGCAATCGAAAGGTTTGAGCTTGTGTAAGTTTTTAAATCAGACTGCAACCGCTGCACGATCAAGCCGAATGCAGGCTTGTAAATATTTCTCTCTTAAATCAGCGTGGCGTGTAAAAAAATATATTTGACCCAAACAGGAAAACGGATAGACTTACGCCACCGATAAAGACGCAAAAACTCACATGTCCTGTCATCTCACGTCAGAGGCAATTGGCGAGGCCTCAATAATCGCACAAGGGCACCCCACAATCCGGCCTACGAGCACCGATTCCGGCACTTCTTTGCATTTCTATGCCGATTCTCTGGAGTTAAGATGCATTACAGAGATGCTTGAGGGCGGATTGAATTTACCGCCTTCAATGCGTCGCAAAGATGCCGGTCTTTCCAAAATATAAAACATATAACGGACTACTAAAACCCACAGTTATCATAAAATGAAAACAAAAGTTGATTTATTATTAATTAATCCCGGAAACAGACTGGAACAATTTTCTACGTTGAACGAATTGGCGACTGTTGCACAGCCACTTGGTTTGGCCATGCTTGCCGCATTTGCACGCCGTGAGGGATTCACTGTAGCAATCATCGATGGTGAAGCAAATTTCTGGACGCCAGAACAAACTGCTAAAGAGGCGGAAAACTATTCTCCAATACTAGTTGGCCTCTCTGCATTTACAACTAAGATGACTGCGGCAGGAAAGATCCTTAACCTCATTAAGATGAGCAACCCTTCAATCAAAACATTAATTGGAGGACATCATGCTTCTGCTTTGCCTGAGAAAACTCTTAAAGAGGAGGCTGTTGATTTCGTCATTCAAGGAGAGGGCTTTTTTCCAATAGTTAGATTGTTGAGAAACTTGAAGGCCAACATTGACAACTATGACATTCCTGGAGTTTGCTATATTAAAGATGAGAAGGTTGTGAGTAATGGACGCGCCGAAGGGATAAATAATCTTGATGACCTTCCGGTCGCAGCATGGGATCTATTGCCAATGGAAAAGTACCGCGCACACCACTGGCAAGCATGGGATTATAACTTAGACACGAGCGGCTATGCTATCATCTACACGTCGCTTGGATGCCCTTTTAGTTGCGACTATTGCTCTGTTAACGTTGTTTACGGCAAGCACTCAACTAGATACAGAAGCCCGGAGAGCGTCGTTAATGAAATTGAAATCCTAGTAAATAAATACAAAGTAAAGCATCTTGAGATTATAGATGATACATTCACCCTGAACCCCCGAAAGGTTGAAGGCATTTGCGATGCAATCATTGCAAGAAATCTTGGTCACAAACTAAACATATGGTGTTTCGCCAGGACCGACACCGTTAATCCACGTTTCATGAAAAAACTGAAACAAGCAGGGATCAATTGGATTTTTATGGGCTTCGAGTCTGGAAGCGATGAGGTTTTGCAGGGCGTGAATAAGCGCCAGACAGTCGAACAAATCAAAAATGCCAATTCAATAGTGCATGAAGCCGGCATCCATATCGGAGGAAACTATGTATTTGGACTGCCTGGCGATAATGTCAGCACCATGGGCGAAACACTCTTTTTAGCTAAGGATCTCAATACGGAATATGCCAACTTCTTTTTGCTAATGGCATATCCTGGAACAAAATACTATGAAGTTGCGCAAGAAAAAAATTACCCTCTACCAGAGAAATGGGGCCAATACGGATTTTTTGCTCCAGATGCATTGCCGATGAGAAACGATATCTTGTCTTCAAAAGACATTATTTCCTTTAGAGACAAGGCATTCGTTGAATATTTTTCCTCCAGCACGTACCAGGACATGATAAGCGCCAAGTTTGGCGGCCACGTAAAAGACTATATAAACAATCATATTCTTTCCAAAAAGATTCAGCGAATCTGACAGCTAGCAGCCCATTTCACACCAAAGCTAACTCCACTATAATACGATGCCATTCAATTCACTGGCATTTGTTAGAATGCGTATTCAGTCACTTCAAAGATAATAACATTCAGTATAAATATGACAAAGCCACTTGACGTTCTCTTTGTTAACGCTGACAACGCGGCAGCCGCCTACCAAGGCCTTGCAGCAACTTATTCCGCGATCGAACCGCCGACATGGTCGCTCCTTCTTGCCCAAAGCTGTCGCGCCAAAGGTTACGGCGTGGCCATTCTCGATGCGACGGCCGAAGGGCTTACTCATGAGCAAGCGGTCACGCGAATCGCAGAAATGACCCCGCGGCTGGTCTGCTTCGTGATTTATGGGCAGAATCCGAACTCAGGCACGACCAACATGATCGGAAATACCGCATGCTGTCAACTGCTCAAAGATGAGCACCCGGAGATGGTCACATGTTTCGTTGGCTCGCACACGAGCGCCCTTCCACTGCAAGTTCTCTCGCTGCCATATGTTGATCTCGTTCTCCTCAATGAGGGGGTTTACGCTCTCCACAACCTTCTTAAAACAAACCTGCGAGCCGGCCTCGATAAAGTCAATGGCATCGGTCACAAGTCCGGCAGCGGCCCTTCCCTTAACCCTCCTGAGCGAGTCGTTCCGCAAGAGCTCATGGACGTGGACCTGCCCGGCTATGCTTGGGACTTGCTGCCCTATCGAGAGAAGCCGCTTGACCTCTACCGCGCTCACTTTTGGCATGCCGAGTACAGCCACGAAAAACGCTCGCCGTTTGCAGCGCTGTACACATCGCTGGGGTGCCGGTTCAAATGTGACTTCTGCATGATCAATATTGTCAATCGCGTCGATAATAATGAGGGGATAGTTTCTGCCCACTCCGCGAATATGCGCTATTGGTCCACAGATTTTATTCTCAAGGAATTTGAAAAGCTCTGTGCAATGGGCGTCGAAACAATTCGAATATCAGACGAAATGTTCTTTCTCGACAAACGCTACTACGAGCCATTGTTGCATGGGATTCTGGATCGCCAGCTTAAGATCAGGACCTGGTCGTACGCACGAGTTGACACTGTTCGCCCGGCCTACCTCGAACTATTTCAAAAAGCCGGAGTTGGATGGCTAGGACTGGGGATCGAGGCGGCCAACCAAACAATTCGCCGCGAGGTATCGAAAGGATCCTTTGAAGAAGTCAATATCCGCCAAGTGGTCAAGTCGATCCAAGCCAGCGGCATTAACGTTGGGGCCAATTACATCTTCGGATTTCCAGAGGACACGATAGAGAGCATGCAACAGACTCTGGATTTATCTTTGGAGCTATGCACGGAGTTCGCTAATTTTTACCCGTGCCAGGCGCTTCCAGGCAGCCCCCTCTACAATACAGCTCTAGCAAATGGGTGGAAGCTACCGGCCGATTATGCCGGATACGCATTCCTTTCCTACGAATGTCAACCGCTCCCAACGCGGCATATCTCCGCAGCAGATGTCCTTCGCTTCCGCGACCAAGCATGGCATACGTATTTCTCAAACCCAAATTATCTCAAACTCGTTGAAACCAAGTTTGGAACGCAGGAACGGATTAATGTCGAGAAATTGTCGGAAATTAAGCTTTCCCGCAAGCTTCTGGAAACGAGCGTACAATGATATTTTTAAGCTCTCGGGGATACTGCACAAAAGAGATTTCTTGAGCTTGGCGAACCCTCCCGCTAGGGAGGAAACTAAAGACCTTACAAAGAACGCAACAAGCAACTCAATGACAATGAGCCAGGACTTGAACAAGATGGGCTTCAGCCGTAGACCGCGACACGGTTTCCTGTGACCCGAGAACTCTCGACCGCCTGGACAACCTCCATGTAGGCAACCCCATCTTTAAAAGTTGGGTGAGGGCGCGGGAGCGCGGGAAACCGCACCGCATTGACGAATTGCTTTTCCACCTGCCACGGCTGGCTGAGCGCAAGAGGCGTTTCAACCAAGGAATTCGTCCCGTCTTTTTGCAGCCGGATTTCATCGGTCAGGAAGTCAATGCTTAGCCGCCCCCCACACCCTCGTAGCGTCAATGTTTCCGACGGGCGGCCGGTGTGAATGTTGCTGAAATTCCATCGGGCAGGAAACCCTTTGGCGAAGCC
>Ga0194063_10002024_pt1 | contig 12835 bp, 12 predicted proteins | sample SepL3720m_MetaG_FD_155459 | JGI IMG/M metagenome (GOLD analysis project Ga0194063, IMG submission 155459) | Anoxic zone freshwater microbial communities from boreal shield lake in IISD Experimental Lakes Area, Ontario, Canada - Sep2016-L373-20m | ecosystem: Environmental > Aquatic > Freshwater... | reverse complement strand
GTGTTCGGAATGCGGCTGCTCTGATCGAGGCCTATCAGCGTTCTGCCGACTGGAGGTGTTGATGAAAGACCAACCGTATTACGATAAATATTGGTCTGGCGATGTGGCTGGCGGGGTGTTGAATGAGCCGCCCATCTGGACTGCGGATAATTTGGCTTGGCACATCGGCTTTTTCAAACCTTATTGCGGTGCTCGCGTGCTCGATATCGGCGCGGGGGACGGGACATTTCTGCATGTGCTGAGCACGCATTGTGAGCGGATTCAACATGCGGAGGCCTTGGAGTTATCGGAGGTTGCTATCCGGCGCGGCGCAGAGAAATACCCGAGGCTGCTCTTTAAGCAAGGGAGTTGTGACGCATTACCCTATGATGACGACACATTTGATTCTGTGTGTGCCATAGAAGTGCTTGAACATGTGCTGGATAGTGACCGCTGTTTGTCCGAAGTTTGGCGGATTCTAAAGCCTGGCGGTTTCTTTTTTGTGACAACAACAGACTTCAATCTGCCGAAAAAGTGGATCATCGCCACGTTCTTCTGGGATCGGTTTTTCTATCCGAACAACCCCCATATCCGCTTCTTCACCCGCAAAACGCTCTCGACCCTCGCTCAAGCCCATGGGTTCTCTCCGACTGTCTATCGATGGAACCGCAGTTATTGTGGGTTGATGCCCAAAGGACAGATGGCCATTTTTGAAAAAACTTCAAGGTGACAGGCCCTTCTCATGAGGGCTGTCGCCTCCAGCCCTCACCACGGAACGCTCCTTGGGGGAGAGGGACAAAACAATGTGTTTTAGTGGCCTTGTCGGCCGATAAGGCGTTAAAGTTGTAAGCGCTGTATCTGGATAATCCTGCTTGTTTACTATTCTTTCTATAAAGCATCGCGTTAAAAACCGCCTCGGGGAACTGTGGTGGTATACCATTGTTTTGTTTGTTGCCCAGCAACTGGGGTCAGTGATCAACGCATTCATTGGCCTCTTCTTAGTTCCTCTGTATGTTCCCAAAGAAGAGCTAGGGGCTGTCTTGCCGCTTGCCTCGATTGGCGGAATGATTGGCTTGCCCTTGACCATCCTGATGATGCCTTTCTTAAAGTTCTTAACCAAATATATGGTTCAGGGGGAGATGGGGAAAGTCAAGGCGCTCTTGCGGGACGTTTATATTCTCACGGGCGCGACCTTCTTGCTTGTTTCCGGCCTCGCCTATTTCTTCATGCCACTCGTTTTTGAGCGGTTGAGGGTTGAAGACGGTCGTCTTTCGATGCTGATCATCTGTTCTGGCATGATGGGCGCATTGGCACCAGTCTTCAACACGGCGCTACAAGCATTTAAACAATTCAGAATGATGTCGGTGCTGGGTTTTCTCGGGGCAACGGTTCGACTGGTCACGTTGTGTATCGCCCTCCCTATTCGTGGCTTGTCGGGTTATTTTGTCGGGCAGATTGTGCCCCTTGGCTTTGGAATGATGGTCTCGGTGTTTGCCCTTCGGCGCCACATTGGTAAACGTGTGAAGATGGATGCCTATTGGCGTGAAGACTGGAAACCGATTCTCGCCTTTACAGCATGGAACGCGCTTCTCTACTCTGTGAGTCAAGTGATGGGTGCGACAGAAGGTTTTGTTATCCGTCATCGGTTGTCGGAGTTGGACTCGGCCGGTTATTATATGATCTCTCGGTTTGCAGAGATCTCCTTTTTCATCAGCTCGGCATGTACGTGTGTGCTCTTCCCTTTGATCGCGGAGCACCATGAAAAAGGGGGCGAAATAGGGGACAGACAAGCGCATCGCTTGTTGACACAGTCAACGGTTATTTCGTTCTGTTCCGGGTTGCTTTTTGCATTCGCTGTCACGCCAGTGGTCTATTATCTCTTCTCCTCCAAATCCGACTGGAATATCTATCTTCCGTATGTTCCGCAGATGGCAGCGCTGGCTCTGGTGCATGTCATCCGAGGCTCAACGCACAGTTATGTCCTGTATAAGACGGCAAAGAACGAGTTTGGCTTTGTGCCCTATTATGTGGGTGTTCTTGGAATGGAGACGGTCATTCTATATTGTCTAACAGGGTATGACTTCTTCTCGCCATGGGTTCCCGCCTGCTGGATAGACATCCTCAGGGCTTTCAATCCATGCCGTTTGTCCGTCGTGGTCGGCGTCATGCTTGCACACGGGTTAGCCATCTTCGTCTACGTGGTTGTCGCAATCGTTAGAATCCGACTTCGTAGCCGGGTTTGTCCAGCAACCGTAAGTCCGCGTCCGTCATTATCTTGACCAATTGGTCAAACGTGACGGTGGCTTCCCATCCGAGCAGACGTTTTGCTTTGGCGGGGTTGCCTAAGAGTTGGTCGACCTCCAGGGGGCGGAAATAGCTGGGGTCGATCTTGACGACACATTTCCCGGTCGTCGTGTCAACACCTTCCTCGGCAACGCCTTTACCTCGCCACGTGATCGAATGCCCGACATGGGCAAATGATTTTTCGATGAACTCACGAACTGTATGCATTTCGCCTGTTGCGACGACGTAATCATCCGGTTTCTCTTGCTGGAGCATCAGCCACATCATCCGAACATAGTCAGGCGCATAGCCCCAGTCGCGAAAGGCGTCGATGTTCCCCATATACATCGTCTCTTGAAGCCCCCGGAGGATACGTGCAACCGACAGGGTGATCTTTCGTGTCACAAAGGCTTCGCCCCGCCGGGGAGACTCGTGGTTAAACAGGATGCCGTTGCTGGCATGGAGCCCATATGCATCGCGGTAATGCTGGGTGATGCTGAACGCATACTGCTTCGCGATGGCATAGGGCGATTGCGGTCGGAAGGGGGTCGTTTCGGTTTGTGGCACTTCTGCGACTTTCCCATAGAGTTCGGATGTCGAGGCTTGATAGAAACGGGCGGATTTGTTGGTCTCACGGATCGCATCGAGCAGCCGTAAGGTGCCAATGGCATCCACGTCGGCGGTATACTCGGGAACTTCGAAAGAGACCTTTACATGGGTTTGAGCCCCGAGGTTATAGATTTCGCAAGGGCTGACCTTCTGTATGATCCGGTTCAAGTTGCTGGAGTCGGTTAAGTCGCCATAATGCAGGAAAAACCGTACATCTTTTTCGTGCCGATCTTGATAAAGGTGCTCGATGCGTGTCCGATTGAACAAGCTTGAGCGGCGTACAATGCCGTGAACCTCATACCCTTTTTCAAGCAGCAACTCTGCCAGATAAGAACCATCCTGCCCCGTTATGCCAGTGATTAAAGCTCTTTTCATTGTTTGGCCTTTCTCGTCAATTGTAACTCGCCCCCCGCAAAACGCTGAGAAGGCAGAAAAATGCGTGCCGCGCGCGAGCAAGTAGCCCGTGTACCACGTGAAGGTTTGGAAACGGCTATGCGGTGAGAAACATATCCTTCATGTGCCAAAACATGGAAGAAGGCAAAGTGTCTTACACGCACGTGACCAAGACAGAGCATAGCCAGATTTGCGTGTCGCGGCAAGCTGGAAATGAAAGCATGGAAAGGAAATTCCTGAAGGCCTCGTTGATCGGTTGGCGAGAGGAGGTTGCCGACATCAGGAAGTTTTCGGCATTCAGCCACGTCCTCGCTCTGCTCTATGAACATCTTTCAAAGTGGACGCTCAGCTTTTCGCGCCTCGCCGGCCTCGTCAAGTCCGCAGTCTGGATGAAGGTCGAATTGCTCGACGCCCTGCAAACGTATGGGACAGCAGGTGGCCCCAAGCGGCCTGTGATTGTCGAGAAACAGCTCTATTTCCAAGAATTTGAGCGTTTCTCAAATGTGCCTATGGGATAGCACCTTGCAAAAATCCCTAATTTCGGGCATTTCTTCCATATCCGCCAGCAGATGCACTTTGGAAAACGTCTTTGAAATCACGAAAAAGCCCAATGAATCGATGGGGGAAAGGGGGCCGAGTGCCTGTTTTCAGCGCCTATGGGATGCCAGTGAAAACAAAATTATAAAAAATACTGGGGGTAGACAAACGCTTCAAAATATGGGAATATTCTGTCGTTTGTTTTAGCGCGGCATGGTGCCGCGTAAAAGACGATCCCGCCGCGCGGCAGCACCGCGAATGATCGATGGGGTAACTTGAACGCCCAACGTTCAACGCTCAAGTTTTCAGTTTCAAGTTATGGACGAGGTGGGTATGGCCGAAACGTTAGGATCGTTGTGTGATAAGCTTTCGATTGTTAAGCTGAAGCAGTATCATTGCGACACTGAGCAGAAAGCGGAGAGTTTAACAGCCCAGGAGAAGCAGTTAGTGGATGAGATGGACGCATTCATAACGGATGCGCTAGCGGGGCGGATTCCTCATGCGCGCCTCAGTTTCAACGCAAACAAAGTGTACAAGCATGCCGGGAATGAACTGAGTCCGGTCCCTGAAGATTCCCTGGGTTCCGCCTTTGCCGAACTCTCAAAGGTGAACGGTGACCTCTGGCATGAACAAGAGAAGGTGTATGCGTTCGAGGCTGTGCCGAACGAAGAGAAGAATGTGGTTGTCAAGCAGTTGGCGCTTTTGAACTTGCGTCGCAACCAATGCATAGATGCGATTGACAAGATCTTGATACGGCTGATCCAAGTAAAAGGGGTATGACGCATTGACTGTTCGTGGGAAAAGGTGCTGAAGAAGGATAACAGAATGTATACAGAAATCTCATCCTGCCGTATCTGCAAGCGCTCAAACCTGTTAGAGGTTCTGTCACTTGGCGAGCAGCATTTGACGGGTGTGTTTCCAAAGTCCGTCGAGACGCCGGTCACGAAGGGCCCGCTTGGAATGGTCTGGTGCCCCGACTGCGGACTGCTTCAGCTCAAGCAGTCGTACAGTCTCGCGGAGATGTATGGTGATAATTATGGATATCGTTCCGGGTTGAACGCCTCCATGGTTGTCCACCTGACCCACAAAATTCGTACGCTTGAACGGCTGGTCTCCCTTTCATCAGCGGATCTCGTCATTGATATCGGGAGTAATGATGCGACTTCATTGAAAGCATATTCAGGGCGACATCGCAAGGTCGGTATCGACCCGACAGGGAAAAAATTTGCGAGTTTCTATACAGATGATATTGCCCTTATTCCAGATTTCTTCTCTGCCGCAGCCTTCCGCCGGAAATTTCCGAACGACAAGGCCAAAATTATCACCGCGATCGCCATGTTTTACGACTTGGAGGATCCCGTGAGCTTTGTGAAGGATATTGATGCGGTGCTGGCGGATGACGGGGTGTGGCATTTCGAGCAGAGCTATATGCCCTCCATGCTGAGAACCCATTCGTATGATACGATTTGCCATGAGCATCTGGAGTTCTACTCTTTTAAAGTGGTCGAAGAGATGTTGGATCAGTGCGGTATGCGGGTCGTTGACGTGCAAATGAATGCCATCAACGGCGGCAGTTTCGCAGTCACGGCGTGTAAGAAATGCGCTCCCTATCGCTCCAACCTGCCCATTATCCAGTGGCTGTTACACCAGGAAGAGGATATGGGACTCTGCACCCCCCGCCCGTATCGGGAGTTTGAGGAGAGTGTCTTTAAACATCGCCAGAATCTGGTGCGGTTGATTGAATCGATCATCGGCGATGGCAAGAAGATTTTCGGCTATGGGGCGTCCACCAAAGGGAATGTGCTGCTCCAGTTCTGCGGCCTGACCTCCCGGCACTTGCCGTGTATTGCTGATGTCAATGAGCAGAAGTTTGGGAGCTTCACGCCGGGGACGCACATTCCGATTGTCTCGGAGAAGGAGGCTCATGCGATGCAGCCCGATTATTTCCTGGTCCTGCCCTGGCATTTTAAGCATACCATTCTTGAACGGGAGAAAGCGTATCTGGCCAGGGGGGGTAAGTTCATCTTCCCGCTTCCCGAAATCGAAATCGTGTAAACATGACGATCTCAGACCTTATTGAATTGTATCACCTCTATGGGTGGCGTGACTTCTATGGCAGGATTGCGCGTCGGTTAACGGACAGGTTTGTGCCTCAGCTCTCCTATGCGCAGGCAGGGGAAGATGCCGTTATCGACTTCTTGTTCGAGGGCGTGAGTATCTATCGTCCGACCTATTTGGAACTCGGGACGAATCATCCGCGCATGGGAAACAACACCTATAAATTTTATCGCAAGGGGGGGCATGGCGTGCTTGTGGAGGCTGACCCCTCCCTGATCAAATGGATCAGGCAGATGCGGCCGCGCGATATTGTCTTGAATGTGGGCGTTGGCACAGGCGAAGCCCAGTCGGCCAATTTCTATGTGTTTGATGCGTCTGCGATCAATACCTTTGATGCACAGGAGGCCCGCCTCCGCCAACAGGAGGGGTTGCGGTTGAAGGAGGTCGTCCGCGTGCCGCTCAAGACCGTCAACGCCTTGATTGCCGAGCATTTTAAAAAGACGCCTGATCTTCTTTCAATCGATGTGGAGGGGTTGGATCTGGCGATATTGAAGACGCTGGATATCCAGAAATATCCGATCCCTGTGATCTGTGTCGAGACGTGTCTCTATTCGACCACACATGTCAAAGGGCGCGACACAGCGATTGTCCAATTTATGGAAGCGATGGGCTACTTTTCCTATGCAGATACATTTATCAACACGATTTTTGTTAACAAAGAATGGTTTGCGACTGTGGCAAAAAAGTAACGACCACGGTAGGCGACATTTAAAACTATGACTAAGATACTGTTCATAAACACGAGGAAAGCTCAATGCAGCATCTGGAGTTCAGGTGAAATGGTCTTTCATGCCCTGAAGCGCTCTTCCTCATATCAGTTGGACTATGTTGAAATAGACAAAGACGATTCGTGTATTTCTGTTGACTATGACATATTCCTTTTTAATTATCACCCTGTGACCATGAGCTGGTTGAATCCGAAAAGCATCCGGCTGCTTCCTGGTCTGAAGTTTACGATGGTTCTGGAAGTTGCGCCTAATGACCCTTTCCCGTTATGCCCAAGAGATCTGTTTGATGGCTATTTAGTGCTTGACCCTACAATACGCTATCCAGATAAAAAAGTTTTTCCGTTTCCTCGCCCGTTGGAAAATATTTCGCCAGCAGTTCGCTTTCAGGAGCAGTTGGTTCCAGTGATAGGCTCATTTGGTTTTGCCACAGAGGGAAAGGGGTTCGAGCATGTTGTTGACGCCGTCAACAAGGAATTTGATCAGGCGATTGTTAAGGTGAACATCCCTTATGGAGCTTATGTCTATAAATCAGAGGCTTTTGCGAAACAACTGGCGGCTGCGTGCAAATCACGTGCAAAGCCAGGAGTAGAAGTCATTGTCACTCATCATTTCATGTCGAAACAGGAGTTGGTCGATTGGTGTGCGGCAAACACACTAAATTGTTTTTTGTATGACAGGAAATTGCCCGGACTTTCCGCAACAACAGATCAAGCCGTCTTGTCTGGACGTCCTTTATGTGTCAGTGACAATGACACGTTCAGGCATATTCTGCAATATATCAAACCATATCCAAGGTGGAGCCTTCGAGAAGCAATACAGAACACCATCACGGGTGTTCGGCAGATGCAACAGGACTGGCACCCTCAACAATTTACCCGTTGTTTTGAGGAGATGATTAGTCACTATGCCCTTTTGGAGAACCAGCAGCCAGGGGAAACATATCGCCTCAAACCGTATAGCCGTCTTTTTCTTTTTGTTCGCTCGGCTTTTCTTCATCTGAGAAGTCATGTACATAGAGGATTGGATTCGTGCATGGTGTTTGTGCGACTTCTCATTTTGAACTGTCTAAAGATTAAACAGGGAAATAAACGGCATTGTGTATCGTATGCGCAAGCGGGGGAAGATTTGATCGTTCGTGCGCTCTTTCGTTCTTTTGGTCAGGAACAAATCAAATACTTGGATGTTGGCGCTAACCATCCAGAGTTCATCAGCAACACATACCTGTTTTATACGACGGGCTCGCGAGGGGTGACTGTTGAACCCAATCCCAAGCTGTATGCAAAACATCGCAAGGTACGCCCAGAAGACCTGTGTATCAATGCAGGAATTGGTTATGATGATCGTACAGAAGCCGACTTTTACCTGTTTAACGGTATGGCAGATGGACTCAGTACCTTTTCTAAAGAGGCAGCAGAGCGCTTTGAGAAAAGTGGTGTTGCGGGTATCGGACGATTCAAAATCGCGAGTGTCTCCAAAGTGCCACTGAAACGGATCAATACCATTATTGAAGAGACCGGCATGCCGGATTTCCTTTCCATTGATATAGAGGGGCTTGACTTTGATGTGCTAAAAACACTGGATTTTTCCAAACACAGAATTAAATGTCTTTGTGTTGAGACTATTCGTTATGGTGAAAATTCGGAACCGATTCGTGACGTCACCCTTGTCCGATGGTTGATGGATAATGGGTATGTGGTTTATGCAGATACAAAAATCAATACCATCTTTATTGATTTAAGCTGGTTTTTGAGTTTGATGAATGAGAAATGAGTACATCCGTCATATTTGGCATTTCAGGGCAGGATGGCTTTTATCTGCAAGAACGCTTGCAGAGAGAGGGGCATCATGTGTTGGGTGTCTCGCGGTCAAACGGAGGGGATGTTTCCAATCGGTGTTATGTCAACACGCTGATCAGGGAGGTTCGCCCGGATTACATCTTCCACTTGGCGGCAACCTCTACGACGCGTCATGAGGCCTTGTTTGAGAACCATGAAACAATCTCCACCGGAACGCTAAATATTCTTGAAGCTGCTAAAGCGCACGCTCCCGCCTCTCGGCTTTTTATCACCGGCAGCGGGGTTCAGTTTGTGAACACAGGGCTTCCGATCTCAGAACAGGATGCGTTCGCCCCCCTGAGCGCTTATGCCGTGTCGCGCATACACGCGGTCTATGCGGCTCGCTATTATCGCTCCTTGGGCCTCAGGGCGTATGTGGGGTATCTTTTTCACCATGAGAGCCCCCTGCGCAAGTCCGGTCACCTCTGCAAGGCAATTGCTGAATTGGCTAAGCGCGCCAGGGAGGGCTCGAAGGAGCAACTGACAGTGGGGGATGCTTCTGTCCGGAAAGAGGTTGGTTTTGCAGGAGATATTGCGGCGGGTATCTGGAGCCTTGTCAGCCAAGACGCTGTTTTCGAAGCGGTGATCGGTACGGGGATGGCGTATTCGATTCAGGACTGGATTGAGATTTGCTTTTCAAAGGCTGGTTGTGACTGGCGTAAGCATATTATCCTTCGCGCGGATGGTTTTGTCCCTGAGTATCCGGTGCTGGTGTCAGACCCTGCAACCATTTTCTCTCTCGGATGGAGGCCTGTCGTCGATATTCATGCTTTGGCAGAGATGATGGTAATATGAAACGTATTCTCCTGATCCATTTAGGAGCCAATGGCGATTGTGTCATGGCGACAACCCTTGCTCGTCAAATTAAAAAGGATTATCCGGGTTGCCAGTTGACGTGGTGCATAGCAACTCGCTACGCCTCTGTGATTAAGAACAACCCCTCTGTCGATGCCTGCTGGGAATTCCAACTGAAGGAAGGGGAGACCATCGCCCCGGAGGGCTGGTATCGTTGCAAGGCAGAGGCCGATAGGCGCAAGGAGGCGGGGGAGTTTGACCTTGTTTTTAATACGCAAGTGTTTCCGGATAACATCAGAAATTTTGATGGAACGACACGTTCATCGACCTTTCGGAACTACCCGCATCCTGTCACGGTACCTGTCACTCCTGTGGTTTGCCTTCTTCCAGAGGAGGTGGCCAATGCCCAGGTCTTCGCCGAGCGCTACCGGTTGGCCGCTTATCAGCATGTGATCTTGATGGAATGCTCTCCCGGTTCCGGTCAGTCGGCGTTTAACCTCGAAACAGGGGTCGAGCTGGCAAGACGCTTGGCCGAAACGCGAAAGGATCTGGCGGTCATTGTTTCGACCCGCACCCCCTTTGTTTCGCCGCATGAGCGGGTCATTCCTGGGAACTCGCTCTCCTATCGTGAGAATGCGGCTTTAACCCATCACTGTACCTTTCTGGTGGGGTGTTCGAGTGGTATTACGTGGCTTGCCACATCGGATGCCAGTAAGCCGCTCAAGACCGTTCAGTTCTTGAGCCGCAACTTGGGCGCGTGCTTTGCTTCCGTGGTATATGATTTCAGCTTTTGGAAGCTTCCGACAGCGCATATTATCGAAAACACCACGACGGATATCCATGCTATGGAGCAGATAGTGCTCTCCGCCTTGGATAACTTTGAACAGGCGAAGAAGCGCTATCACCAGTCGCTCCGTCCGGTCTTCTGGAGCTGGTTGTGCTGTGTGGACCATCGACGAGGCTTCAGGGGAATGATCACCTCCTATAAGACCCTGTTTCTGTATATACGACGTAATGGCTTATCGGTTCTGGATGTCTTAGATGTGGTCTCGCTTTATCGCGTGGTACGCACCGCCTATCATGTTTTCTTTCCAAGATGCAAGAGCGTAAGAGAAAGAAAAGGGTTGTTGCTTTAGTGACCATGAATACGAACAAGCGGATATTGATGATCCATCTGGGTGCGTATGGTGATTGCATTATTGCGACAACCATCGCTCGGCAGATTAAAGCGGATTATCCGAAGGCGCATGTGACGTGGGCTGTGGCGGAACGGTTCTCTGGCGCCGTCGAGAACAATCCGCATGTCGATGAGATTTGGAAGGTTGATATTAAGACGGGTGAACCGTTTTTGTCGGTAGCATGGAGAGACCAGTTCCAGAGCATGATCGATCAAAAATATCCCGCAGGCTGGTTTGACCTTGTTTTCGATACCATGATTCATCCCAACAATCGGCACCACTACGATGGTACGATCCGCTCATCCACATTGAGCAACTATCCCAATCCCATTACTGTACCCCTCGACCCTGTGATCCGACTCTATGAGGCCGAGGTCGACCGTGTGCGGGCCTTTGCTGAAAAACATGAGCTGTCGAAATACGAGCATGTCATTCTTTTTGAGAGTACGCCCGGATCGAATCAGTCGGTATTGAATCTGGAAATTGGGCTGAAAATGGCGCAACAGATTGTTGATTGCCAGCCAGAGGCGATCATTATTATTTCAACCTATTTGCCAGTCCCCGCAACGCATCCTCGCATCCTTGCGGCAAACACGCTGTCATTCCGTGAAAATGTCGCCCTGTCCCACTACTGTACCTTTCTGATCGGCGGATCAAGCGGGCTCTCGTGGTTGTTAACCGCGTCGTGCGCGAAGAAGCTGAAGACCGTTCAATTCCTGACACGACAATTGTCTGCTGGCTTCGCCTCCATGGTCTATGATTTCACCCATTTTGGTATATCGGCAGAGCATATTCTGGAGAGCCAGGTCACGAACCCCGCTGACATGGCAATGATCGTCGTGGAGGCTTTGGACCATTTCTCGGAAGCGCGATCAAGGCACCATGAAACGCTTCGTCCCTACTTTTGGAATTGGCTCTATTTTGTGGATTGGCCCCATGGCATACAGGGGATTCTGTTGTCGTATCGCACCTTATTTGCCTTTGTCCGAAGGAATGGCTGTCATCTAAGGGATTTATTTGAGCTTTGGCCGATTTGGAGTGCCGTACGCGTCGCCTGGAGAATGTTTGTTGTGAGGGGATAAATGCTGTATTGTATACGAGGAACAAACCAATGAAACTGCATCTGGGATGCGGGCCGAAAAAGATGGACGGGTATGTGAATGTCGATCTTGTCGGCAATCCTGACAAGGTGTGCGATCTCGCCTCCTTCCCGTGGCCCTTTGAGGACAACTCGGCGGATGAAATATTTTCTGAACATTTTCTTGAGCACGTCCTTGATTATGATCAGACGATCTTGGAAATGCACCGGATTTTGAAACCGAATGGCAAGTTACATTTCCGCGTGCCGCACTTCCGCAACGCCTGTACGCCTTGGCATCTGCACAAGTGGGATTTCAGTGTCTTCACCTGCAAACGCCTCGGAGAAGCTTTCCCTTATCTGTGGGGAGGGAAGCAGTTGTTTGCGACAGAGTCCATCCGCATCCGCTACACCTTTGTGGGCTTCCTCCCGCGCTGTTTCTGGTCGCTCCTCGAGCATTTGGCAAACATCCATCCAGAGGGGTGGGACTACCTGGGCTTGCTCATCGATGAAGTGGAGTATGTCGGCCGAAAACTTGAGAATACGGTAGCCCAATGATTTATGATTGTTTTACCTTTTTCAATGAACTGGATCTGCTGGAGATCCGACTGAATGTCTTGAATGACGTTGTGGATCGTTTTGTCCTCGTCGAGGCGACAAAAACCCATTCCGGTAAGGATAAGCCGCTCTTTTTCAAAGATAATCAGGGGCGATTTAGGGCGTTTCAGGACAAGATCATCCATATTGTCGTGGAGGACTATCCTGCGGGTGCAAGCACATGGGTCTATGAGAATCATCAGCGTAATGCGATCTTGAGAGGCTTGAGCCAGGCGCAACCCGACGATGCGATCATGATTTCTGACATGGACGAGATACCCCGGCCAGACCTTGTGAGCGCCTATGCACAGACAAAAGAGGTCGTCCTCTTTGTTCAGAATCTTTATTACTACTACCTGAATTATCTCAATGTCTCCAACCCGGAGTGGCCGCTGGGGACGAAGCTCTTCCCTTATCGCTGTCTTCTGGGGGATGATTCAACCCTCTCTTTTTCATATAGTGAATTTTTACTTCTGGAGATCAATCAGGGCGTCACGCCGACCAAGATGCGCTTTGTTCAAAATGTCACGATGATCCGCAACGCAGGATGGCACTTTTCTTATCTGGGCGGAACAGAAGCCATTATCAAAAAAATACAGTCTACCGCGCATCAGGAGTTCAATCAGGAGAAGAATAGGGACTCCGACGACATTCTGGAGCGCATCCGGGTGGGTAAAGACCTCTTTGGCCGCGGAGACCGCTACT
>Ga0194063_10002023_pt1 | contig 12836 bp, 14 predicted proteins | sample SepL3720m_MetaG_FD_155459 | JGI IMG/M metagenome (GOLD analysis project Ga0194063, IMG submission 155459) | Anoxic zone freshwater microbial communities from boreal shield lake in IISD Experimental Lakes Area, Ontario, Canada - Sep2016-L373-20m | ecosystem: Environmental > Aquatic > Freshwater... | reverse complement strand
ACCAGTCCCGGCGAAAGTAGTTGCCCGCCGCCGCCCGGATATTCCAGTTGCCGTGCAAGAGCCGCTCGCGCTCTACCAGCGGCAACGCTTTCAAGTTGGACACATAAGCCGGGTCGCGTTCGAGCAAGAGCTTGTTGTCAGTGACCAGCGCCGGAATGAACGTGACGCTTTTCGGTTCGGCGTCGCTGCCAAACTTTTCGACAAGCTCGGCCCGTGTGTCGCCCCAGGTCAGAGCATCATCCCGGCGAACAAACCAGCGCAAGACGCCCGCCCGCTCCGCCATTGGCAGGCCGGTGTCCGGGGCAATCCACCAGCCTATGAAGTTACGGAGCCAGCTATCACTGTCCGGGTTGCACGTCGCGCGGACATAAGGCCGGACGCCACACGTTGAACGGTTCCGCGAGAGCAGGTAGAAAAACTGCCGTTCGCCAAACTGCGTCAACTCGTCAAAGCACAAGAGCGCAATTTCGCTCCCCTGCCAAGCGTAACAGTCTGCCTCCAGTTCCATGCCGGCGAATTTGACGACGCTGCCCGATGGGAAGCGCCATTCAAGCGACTGCTCCCGGGCTTCCGCTCCCAGGCGCGTGTAAATGTCCCGGCTGGCATCCCAAAGCCCGCCCGGCTGCCGAATCATGGGCTGCGTCCGCCGAAAGATAACGGCCCGGAATTTCCCGTTCTCGACGTGGTAACACGGCTCCAAGAGCAGGCTAAAGGATTTCCCGCCGCCAGCCGCTCCACCAAAGATGCAAATGTCCGCCTTGCTCTGCAAGAAAGTGGTTTGCGGTCCCGGTTGCGGTTTGATCTCAGTTGCCGACGCTTCCATTCCCGTTCCTTTCTGCCAGTGCCAGCGCCGGCACGGTGATAACAGGCGAGCCGTCCTGCTTCGGCGGTAGCAGAATCGCCACGATGCCCGCCAGCGGTGCCCCATTCGGCCCAGATACCTCGATTCGACTCTTTGAGAAATATTCCGGCGTGCAATGTTCGAGCAACCAAGCCGCCGCTCGCCAATCGGCTGACGATGCTCGCTCGATCTTGTCTAGGCGACGCTTCACGCCACACGCCAAGGCGTTCTGGATGCGTTCCTCAAACTCGGGGACTTCACCCCGCCATGCGCAAAGCCCAGCGGTTGAAAGGCCAGAGACAGCCGCCGCTTGGCCGAATGGCAAACCCTTGGCCACGCATTTGCAGACCATCGCGGCCCGCTCCGGCGTCCGTTTAGTTGGTGCGCCCGGCTTCCCCGGCTTCCGATTGACTGGCAAGCCGTTCATTGCGACCTGCCTTCCTCATCGGCCAGACGGTCAAGAATCTTGTTCACCTCCTGAGACTGCCGCGAGAGCGATTCAAGAATCTGGGTTACGGGATCTGTCGCCAGCTTCGCTTTCACCGCCGGCATCTCCCGGAAGGCTGGCCGGTTGGTCAACGCGCCCACAACGAAGTTGACGCCAGTAATGTGAGCCGGGTTGCTCTCACTTCCGCGAACAAAATCGGGGAACGTCCAATGTTGGTTGACGCACACTGCCGCCTCGAAATCTGCGTCTGTCGTGAACTCCGGGGACCAGCTCCGAAAGACTTTTCCATTAACTACTTCGCAACCGTAGGAGGTTGGCCTTCCGCCAGTGATGATCACGCCCTCGGTGCCGCCGATCTCGCCCCAGGAGAAAAGCGTTTCGCCCTGGGGAAAGCGAAGGCAAGCCTTCGAGGCAGCATGGTCCTCGTCGCCATACGGCTCCTGCTTCGGATGGGTGGCTGTCAGATGGTCGAAACTATCTTGCAGTTGCTGGACGGCTTCCTGGTCAACGTCAACCGTAATGCTGATCGTGTCGTGTTCGCGGAAGCCCGCCCGGAGCGAGTGAAGGCCGGCAGGTGCCCATACGAATGAGCAGGGCTCGCCTTCGCGCCAGGACTTGCCTGGTAATCGCACGCCTGCTGCTTCTCGGCACTGAATGGTGTTCATTTCTGTTCGCATATTTTGTTCTTTCTGTTGCTGTTTTTGGTTATTGTTTACCGTAGGGAGAAAAGAAGGTTTTGTTCATCGTACTGAAAGTCGTTTCGCAGCTTTGAGGCGCGGTAGGTGTCGCGTGAGGCGTCGGCCAACCGTTCCGCCTTCCATTCGAGAGTGTCGCGACGGTTCGCCAGAATCAGGAAAGCCGCTTCTGCCGTCTCGCGCTTGTCCGGGTATGCCTTTATGCCGTCAACGTCAGGCTTGGAAACGATCTCGAATTCCTCAAGGCCGCCGCCGTACAGCATCGCGTGAATCCAATCGAGAAACGTCGGCGGGGTCAGTTGGATGCTCGGTAGGGCTCGCGCTTCGTTTCGACAGCCAAGCAAATCCTCCGCCATGACGCCGGCCCATGAGACGGCCGCATTTTGAAGTCCCGTTCCTCTCTCATGTTTGCACGCCCCGCTGCCAACGCCCCCGATAGCGGATACCGGGTTCAGTCCGTAAGCGGCGGCAACAACGTGGTGCCCAGCCTCATGGACGGCGATTGAACGGTGTCGCTTTTCATCCGTCTCTAATTCGAGCCGTGTCAACATACAATCAAAGGGAAAGACTCGCGGCCCAGCCCGCCGGGCGCGGCGGTTTGCCCCCAGGCCGCGAGTCAAAATTGTTCACGTTGACGGGGTCGCAAACCGGAGCAGGGCTTGGTAGGTCCTGACAATCCAATCCCGGTCCACCGGCCCGGCAACATCGGCAATCGGCTCATGGGCGGGCAGCCGGCGAGAAAGAAACGACTCAGCGGTTGTGCAAAGGCTCTCAGGACCAGCTATCTCCAAGCTTTCGGGCGGAAAGAGCTTCACCTCGAAATAATCGAGCACGTTCCAAGTAGCATCCAAAAGCTGCCGCGTTGCGAGCGCGACATCATGCTGCAAATTCGCCCGCCGCCCGGGTGCGCTCTTGAGGTGGCGGCTCCAAAGCTCGGCAGCAGCGGTGTCGTGCGCGAACTGGTCCGCGCTCGCGGGGTTGCGCGGCGAGAAAGAAAGCGAGCGTTGGGCGGCGTCCCGGTGCCAGGCCTCAAAGTCCCGCTGGTCCCGCGTCGCTTGATCGTCACCATCGGCAACGGCAGAGAGCGCAGCCCGGACGCTGGCAATGGCAGAGCGGACGCGAGCAACCTCGGCGGTGGTGGCGCTGTATTTCACTGGACACCCCCAGCCTGCATCCGAAGCAGGGCGGCTTGGCACGATGGCCAATGAAAGAGGACGCGCTTCCCGAGTTTGATGGAAGGGATTATTCCCCGCTCTCGCCACTGATAAAGCGTGCGCCGGCAAACCGGGACCCGCTGAAGGAATCGAGTTTCGTTGATGAAGCCGTCCTCGTCAGAGCGTTCCGCTGTTCTGGTCGGTGTTGCGTCGCAACTCACTGTGCACCTCCATTCACAGCGTCGCCTCGCACGCGGTATTTCCGCCGCAACCAGTCGGCCACCTCCGCCAAATCAAACCGGCATCGGCGTGCGCCCAGGCGGAGAAATGGCATCCCCTTTTGCATTTCGCCGTCCACCCATCGCGTTGACATTCCACCGGCCAGGGCGGCGACGGCTCGCTTGTCTCCGAAGGCTTGCGGCAGGTTGTTGGTCACCGTTGACTTGTTTCCCGCAACGGCGTCAGGATGTATATTGCAGTCGTTCATTGGTGCCAAGGTGCGGCACCAATCACGCAACTGCGAATGATTCAAAGGTAAAACTCGCGGCCTTATTCGGCCTTACTGCTTACCTTTGGCGGCTCGTTTCCTGCCTGCTGATCTTCTCTTTCGAGCCGACAGCTTGTCTAGAATGGCGTTTACTTTTACCTGCTTTGCTGCTGCCCGATTGTCGGTGATAGGTTGCTTTGGAGAGAGCGACTCCCGGGCGCGTTTCACGCTTTGCGTTGCGACCGGAAACTTGCGACTGCTGAGAAACTGAGCGACTTCGCCGTCCTGCAATTCGGCCACCGGCATAAGCTTGACGCCCTTGCAAAGCGTCTGGCGGTCCTGCTGAAAATCGGCAGGCGTCAGAGCTTCAACCGCCATGAATTTCCCTGCTTTCTTCACCACGAATCGAGTGTGCAGCAGGAATGAACGCACCAGCCCGGCTTGCGTCTCCGCGTCCCGTTGCTTCTGATCCTCGCGCTCGCGCTCCCTTTCTATCAGCCGTTCCCGGGCGAAGCGGAGAGCCTCAATCACTTGGTCGGGGAAACGGCCAAAGAGGCGGGCAAAGTCTCGGCACTCTGCAAGCTCGCGCTCCGCCAGGATGCCAGGATGGCAAGCGGCATTGGCAACGGTCAAGTAGGGTTGTCGGCAAACCTGCTGCGGCAGCCTGCCCCATGCCGGGAAAAGTTCCATAAGCTCCTGGGCAAGGGTTTCCTCTTGCTGGCCCAGACGTTCGCAGTAATCCACTTTCAGAGCTTTCTTTGGTCTCATGGCAGGTCAAGCGTTGACGGCGGTTGCTGGCATCGGCAGGACATTGGCCGGGCTTTCGGGCTTGACGTCGAACCATGCCTCACCCTCTTTGCGAGTGGCGAGTCCTTTGTAATTCCCGTGCAGCATCGTCGGCGAGTTTCCGGCCATCTGTGCGGTCAAGTTCTCATTCCCGTTCGCGGCCAGATGGAAAGTGCAAAAGCCGTGCCGCAGTCCGTTGCGCTTCGGTGCGATCTTGAGCAAACCCAGGAGCGCGGCGAAATCGTTGTGGAACTTGTCCAGGGATTGAGTCCAAACATTGCCGGACTGGTTGCGGTAGGGTTCAAGCCAATCCGCCAGGGCAGGGCAGACGGGAATTAACCGCCGTGCCCGGGTCTTGGACTTCCCCCCTGTAATTTCCAGATGGTCGGCCACATGAAACACGTCGGCCCAGGCCAAGCGGCTCGCCTCTTGCAACCTCACCCCGCCCAGGGCAACCAAGGCGATCATCGGGCGCATGGAATCGTCGGCAGCCTCCAGCAGGGCGCTTAGCTCCCCGGCTGAGTAAAAAGCTATTTCGTCAGGCTCGTAAACCTCGCGCTTCATGCCATCGGCTTCCAGAAGTCGGCCATTTCGCTGAAGGTAGTCCCGCCGGGCGGCCCATTGCAGGAACATGCGAACCACGCCCCGCCGCTCGTTCCGGCTCTTGCTGGAAAGCTCGGCGAACTTTCTGAAGTACAGGTCCAAATGATCGGTTGTGAGATCGGACACGGCATTGCCGGGGAAGCAGTCGGCAAATTCCCGCAGCCACATGTTGAAGTTGTAATTGTAGCCGGCGGACAACTGCGGACGCCTCCCTTCTTTCGCCAGGGTCAATGGCTTTCGGACGTCAATGAACTCCTGGGCAGCTTTGGCAATGTCCATCCGCCGGACGGCAGCGACGGTGCCCAGGTATCCATCTGATGCAGTTGCCAGGGACACGTCCTTAAGCTTGGCGGCTGCCTCGCAGAATTGGGATATGCCTGCCAGGAGGGTAACGCTGCGCCCGGTGGTCTGGAAGTAGCCTTGCAGCCGCTCGAACGCCGCCAGGGCGTCGGCTGCCTGTCCCGGGGTCAAGACTGTCGTTTGCGATCCTTTGCCAAGCTCCCTTAGCATCTCGTGCGCATGGTCCAAGGCTGCGCTGTAGGTGCCAAAGGATTGCATCCGGCGCTGCCCGCCCGCCCGCCAGACTACCCGGTAGAACGGATACGGCTGGGTGAGGGTGCCGTCTTTCTTGGGATCGCCGCCCTTGCTCCTGCCGTAGATGACAACCTCGATCTTGGTCTTGCTGCTCCGAATAATCTTCGGGAACTTCATTTTGACTCCGTTCTCAGATTCAGCCGGAATCTGTGCGCCATCTGTGCGGTGATCGTTCTCACTGCCGTAGTTGGTAACGGCTGCAACCTCATCATTAGGCCCGTCTTTATTGGTCGGAAGAGTGGTCGGAGCGACAGGATTTGAACCTGCGGCGTCTTGGTCCCAAACCAAGTGCTCTACCAGGCTGAGCTACGCTCCGGCAACTGAGACAAGATTATGCCATAGTCCGCGTCGAATGCAATGACAAATAAATCTGACAATTTGCAGCTTCGGCGCAATCAATGCCTGCCGCCTTCCGCATCAAGTCCACGAGTATCACTCGATGGCGCTCTTCTGTCTTGCCAAAGAGGCTTGCGCTTCTCAATGTTGCGCTATGCAATCACATGAAATTCTGCGGGAGGTGTTCCAGCAGTGTAGTCCCAAGCAGGTGGCTGCGAGCTTGGGCCTCTCGCTCTCGATGATTTACAAGTGGGCGGAGCCGGCCGATGCCACCGCCGGCAGCGGCAGCACCAACCCGCTGGATCGCATCGAGGCGCTTCTGCGCTGCACCAACGACTGCCGGATTGTCCAGTGGATATGCCAGCGTTCCGGGGGCTTTTTCATCCTGAACCCGAAAATCAACAAGCCGCACCCTTCTTACCTGATTCCCGCGACCAATGAAATCGTGCAGGAATTTGCGGATTTGCTGGCAGTTGTCGCCGCCGCCGCCACAGACAATCAAATCACCCAGAAGGAGTCCGAACAAATCCGAGGCCGCTGGGAGAAGTTGAAATCGGTCACGGAAAGCTTTGTTGCGTGTTGCGAGGAAGGCAACTTTCGGATACTCAAAGAAAAGCAGGCGTCCGTAAGTGCGCCGAAACAAATGAACGCTGAGGGTTGATGACGTGAAAACTGCATTCTTTCGGACCAAACCGCTCAGCTTGTTGCGTGCCGCGCGCGGCGCTGCCGGGAACCCATTGGCTTCCCGGCTCTTTTGTCATGTCGGGTGGTTAAGCCTCTTTAGCGCATTGGTCACAGTCTCGCCAAACGGTCTTTCCGCACAAAACTCGATGGTTGCGAGCGAAGTTATCGAAGCCGACGTATGCGTTTACGGAGGCACGGCTGGCGGAGTGGTGGCGGCGGTGCAAGCGACGCGCATGGGCAAGACCGCGTTGCTTGCCGAGTCGGGCGATCATCTTGGCGGGATGACTTCCGGGGGGCTCGGCGCCACGGACATCGGCAACAAGGCAGCCATCGGCGGCATCGGACGCGAGTTCTACCACCGTGTTGCACAGCATTATGCGAAGGATGACGCGTGGCAGTTCGAGAAGCGCGAGGATTACTTTGGACCACGCGGCGGCCGCCCGGCTCTCAACGAATTGAGTTCGTCCGACGCAACAATGTGGACCTTTGAACCGCATGTGGCAGAAGATATCTTGTTCCAAATGCTCAACGAGGCAAAGGCGCCGGTTTATTTTCGGCAACGCCTTGCCGCCGTTAAGAAGGAAGGCGCCCGAATCGCCGAAATCATCATGGAGAATGGCAAGGTATATCGCGCCCGGATGTTCATCGATGCGACGTACGAGGGGGATTTGATGGCGAAGGCCGGGGTCAGTTATTCCGTCGGGCGCGAGGCCAATTCCAAATACGACGAGACGCTCAACGGGGTTCGGGCCGTGACACCCAAGCATCAGTTTATGGCTCCGGTGGACCCGTACGTGAAACCCGGCGAGCCAGCGAGCGGCTTGCTGCCGTTTATTCAATCCGGCGATGGCGGCCAACCCGGCGAGGCTGATCGGTGCGTGCAGGCTTACAACTACCGTCTTTGCTACACGCGGACTCCCGCCAACCGTCTGCCGCACAGAAAGCCGGCGAACTACGATCCGGCCAGATACGAGCTGCTTGCGCGCTACCTCGAAGCTCTCGTGGCGGCCGACCGCAAACCACAGCTCAATGCATTCTGGAATCCCATTTGGTTGCCCAATGGCAAGACGGACATTAATAACAACGGTGGTTTCTCGACTGATTTCATAGGTGCGAACTATGCTTACCCGGAAGCCGGCTACCCCGCTCGCGAGATAATCTGCAAGGCCCACGAGGATTACATTCTCGGCTTCGTCTATTTCCTCGCCACCAGTCCGCGTGTGCCCCAGAACATGCGCGATGAGATGCAGGGCTGGGGCCCCGCCAGGGACGAGTTCTTGGACACAGACCACTGGCCCCATCAAGTCTATGTGCGCGAGGCGCGTCGGATGGTTTCCAATTACGTTATGACTGAGCGCAATTGCCGTGGCCGGGTGACGGCCGAGGATCCAGTCGGGCTGGCCGCATATACGATGGATTCCCACAATTGCCAGCGAATCGCCAAAGGCGGACATGCCGAGAACGAAGGCGACGTGCAAGTCGGTGGATTCCCGCCCTATCCCATTTCGTATCGTTCGATTGTGCCCGAGGCGGCTGAATGCGAGAACCTGCTCGTGCCGGTCTGTTTGTCAGCGACGCACATTGCCTACGGCTCGATCCGCATGGAGCCGGTGTTCATGATTCTCGGTCAATCCGCTGCCACAGTCGCCGCCCTCGCGCTGGATGCCAAGGTGCCTGTGCAGAACCTGTCCTACGGACAGCTCCGCGAACGCCTGGTGGCTGACAAGCAAGTCCTGGAATGGAAATCGGCGGCCTCCGCGCCCAAACGCGGCACCTCAGATCCCTCAAAATAGCCCCGGAGGTTAGATCGGCCACCACCCAGAAGTTAAATATTTTGTAATCTGCATCAGGGCCGAATGTTCATGTTTCTGAGGTCTATTGCTGATGGAACGGCACCACGATTGGTGCCAATCCGATAAACGAAACAATAATTAACAAACGAAAGATCAGTTATGAAAATCAAAGTTATCATTGGATGCGTCACGGCGGGTTTGCTCCTGAGCGTTGCCGGCACAGAGTTGTTCGGTCAAAATGGTCCCGGCTCCCAGGGGCGTGGTTACGGCGGCCCGCCCAAGTCCCAGGAAGAACGCGCTGCCCGCCAGGCATCGTGTCTCCAAACCAATGGCGGGGTCTGCCCCAACGGCGGCTCGCGGACAAATTGCCCGGGGCCCGGGATGGGACAAGGCAACGGCAACGGTGCCGGCCAGGGGCGGCATGGATTGCGTGATGGAACCGGCCCGCGCAGCGCCAATGGCACCTGCCCGCTGAACAACTCGGCACAAAGTCAGAAGTAACCCCGGCCCTAAGGCGCGCAGGCGGCGAGATAGCCGCCTGCGATGCCCCGAGGAACGTGAGCAGGGTCGTCGCGTGATGACTATCGCCGCGTGCCCTGTCGCGGCGTAGCGGAGCGAAGACGGAAGCGACGCAACGTTCTTTTGTTTTGTGCGATTCTCTGCATTGACGCCCAAAGCAGCGGCGAGAAATTGAAATGGCGTGCCGCCAGGCACTCGTGCTATGGTTGGCTCGATGAAAACGAAAAAGGCCAGTTCGTCCGCTGAACTCAAGACCGCCGCCAGCCGGCGGGCGGAGCAGTTGCGGACGCGCTGCAACCCGCTTTCCGACGCCGAGCGCCGTGAGTTGATGGACGAGGGTATGCGCCTGTTTTATGCAACCGAAGTCCGGCCACTGCCTGCTCATCGCCGTTGACACCAACGTCCTGCTCGAATTGGCGGATGATGTCGAGGAAGTGGTAGAAGCTTTCGATCTGATTCAATCCCGTGTTCCCGCGCATCAGTTCGTGATGCCCCCCACCGTGGTGCATGAACTCGCCTTCGAAGCGAGACACTCCGAGGCGCAGCAGTTGCGGCTCCGCGGCCAGCGCGCGTTTCAGAAGGCACGTCGGTACGACATCCGGCCTGTGGACTTGGTCGCAGTCCGTCACGGCATTGCCGAACAAGTCAGCCTCCGCCTGCGTGAGGCGGGACTCCTGCCTGCCGAAGAAGTCAACGACGGCCTTATCCTCGGCGAGACTGCCTTGCTGCGTTGTGCGATCCTGTTGACGACCGACGGACACTTGCGAGGCATTCCGCACCAACGTCTCACGCTGGCTTTGCAGGCGCTCGACTTGCACACTCCCATCATTGCCACGCCGCGTGAACTGGTGCGGAAGTTTCTGCCGCGCTGAGGCGGAAGGCCACGACACCACGACCCGCAAAACCGCTGTGGCGGTTCGGTCAGGCCGGAGTCAGTCACAACCACCAAGCCACCGGCTCGCCCCCGTGGGATAAAACCTCCCGCATCCGGCTGGGTTCCGGTGGAGCGTATCCCTCGATTTGTCGGTGATCCCTGTGGCCGCGCGAAAGCGTCAGTAAAGTCCTGCCAATGTGGCAGGCCTTCATGCACACCACTCTCCGTTTCTTGCGCCTGCGTTCTGGCGATGTCATTGAATATTGCCTGTGACAGCGAGATAGCCGCCTGCGATGCCCCGAGGAACTTCAATAGCTCATTTTGTCCAGCCTCACTTTACCCCGGAATATCCAGTAGATGCTCACGGTGTAGGCGAGCACGATGGGCACGCCGGTGAGCGCGATGGTGAGCATGATGCCCAGGGTCTTGTGCGAAGAAGCCGCGTTGTGAATTGTAAGGCTGTTGGCCAGGGCGGGATTGCTGAGCACGAGGTTCGGATACATCTCCAAGCCGAACAACCCCATCAAGGCGATCATGGCCACGCACGAGGAGACAAACGCGCGCCAGTCTCGGCCATGATAAATCTCGCGCGGGATGTTTGCGATGGCCAACATGTTGGCCAGGGCAATGCTGAACAACCCCGGGTTGGCGCGCATCCGCGCCGCCATCTGCGGCACGTAGAGGAGGGTAGCCATCGTGGTCACGGCGTAGCAAATGATGAAGAAGATGATGCAGTTATTGATCCAGCCACGGAGTCGGTCGTGCAGCGGCCCTTCGGTTTTCATCAACGCGTAAATCGCGCCATGCATCATGAACAGCGCCACGGTGGTGACGCCAATGAGGAGGGGATACGGCCCCAGCAAACTCAGGAACGTGCCAGCAAATTCACCACGGTCATCAATCGGCACGCCCCATGCGATGTTCCCCATAGCGACGCCGATGAGCAGGCTGGACAGAATGCTGCCAACGCTGAATCCGATGTCCCACATCTGCCGCCACCAGCGCATCGGCTGCTTGCTGCGGAACTCGATGGCCACGGCGCGAAAAATCAGCGCCACGAGCAACAGCACGAAGACGAGGTAAAACCCGGAAAACACGGTGGCATAGACGTTTGGGAACGCTGCGAACAAGGCCCCGCCACCCGTGACAAGCCACACTTCGTTGCCGTCCCAGACCGGGCCGATGGCGTTGAGCATGATGCGGCGTTCCTCGTCGGTCTTGGTAAGCAGGTGGAGGGCTCCGACGCCCAGGTCGAAGCCGTCGAGCATGGCGTAACCGGTGAACAGCACGCCGATGAGGATAAACCAGGTCGTGTTGAGATCGAGCGAACCGAAGTTCATATCTTGTTCCTTTTTGGCAGCGCCAGTTTGCCGGACGGAATCAGGTCAGCGTCGTCCGGACCATGCTGGATTTTGTCGTTGAGCAGGTACACAAAGACCGCGAAGAGCAGGAGGTAAACGGCGCTGAACAGGATGATGGCGGTCAACACCGTGTTGGCCTTGACCACGGCGGACAGGCCTTGCGAAGTGCGCAACAATCCCTGGACAATCCACGGCTGGCGGCCCACCTCGGCGGCAAACCAGCCGGCCTGGTTGCCGATTTGCGGTCCGATCACCGACAGCACCAGCAGCCATAGCAGCCAGCGCGCTTCAAAGAGCGACCCGCGCCAGAAGTAGAGGAATCCCATCGCGGCGATCACAATCATGCCGAAGCCGACGGTCACCATGATGTGGAAGAGTTGAAACGTGAAATTGACGGGCGGCCGGTCTGCCGGATTGGGCGCGGCCTCACGCAGGCCCGTGACTGGCTTGCTGACGTCGTTATATGCGAGGAAACTCAAAAGTCCGGGAATGTGGGGTCCAATGACTCTTTCGCCCTTTGCATCCACCCAGCCAAAGAGCGTCAGCGGCGCATTGGTTTTCGTTTCAAAAAGGCCCTCGAATGCGGCGAGCTTGACCGGTTGATTTCTTGCCACACCCTGGGCGCTGCTGTGGCCGCTCAGAAGCTGGAGCAGGGAAGCCGCCAGCCCCACAATCAAACTAATCCGCAGTGAGGCTCGTGAAAAATCCGGATGACGTCGCTTTAACAGGTACCAGGCGCTCACGCTGACGACCAGAAACGCCCCCGCCTGCCAGGCGCCGCACAGGGTGTGAAACAGCCGGTCCATCGAGGAAGGGTTGAACACCATCGCCCAGAAGTCGGTGATTTCGGCGCGGGCCCTCATGCCCTCGCCCACGATGTGAAAGCCTGCCGGCGTCTGCATCCAAGAGTTGGCCACGACGATCCAGATGGCGCTGAAATGCGCGCCGAGACACACCATGCAGGTCGCAAAGAAGTGCATCTTCGGGCCGACTCTGTCCCAGCCGAACAGGAGCACAGCCAGGAAACCGGATTCGAGGAAAAACGCGAAAATGCCCTCGGCGGCCAGCGCGCTGCCGAACACGTCGCCAACATAGCGCGAGTATGTGGCCCAGTTTGTGCCGAACTCAAACTCCAGGACGATGCCCGTCGCCACGCCAATGGCGAAGGTGAGCGCAAAGACCTTGGTCCAGAATCGCGCCATCTGATGATAGACTGGTTTGTGCGTCCTCAGCCATAAGCCCTCAATGATCACCAGCAGCACGCCAAGCCCGATGCTGAGAGGGGGATAGATATAGTGGATCGCCGTCGTCAGCGCGAATTGGAATCGGGACAGAGTTAGAACGTCCATAAATTACCGGGTGGATAACAGCCAGGGGGAGCGCCGTCAAGAAGTGGACATCTCTTGCAGCAATTCCATAAAGTTCATGGTCTGTGAGCAGGTCCAAACGGAACAGGAAACTCACTTTGAACGGGAGGGTGGGGGGCAAAGCGCATTACCTCGCAGAACCCGGCACGGAGGGGGAAAGGGTGTTAACAGCGAAGGCGGGAAGGCGCGAAGATGAAACCAGTGTGGATTCAAGAAACCGTAGCCGCCGACGGCAGTCGGTTCGTGCGCGCCCCGGCGTGGAGCAGACCTCAGGTTTTGGGGGAATCGGGGCGA
>Ga0194063_10002022_pt1 | contig 12838 bp, 10 predicted proteins | sample SepL3720m_MetaG_FD_155459 | JGI IMG/M metagenome (GOLD analysis project Ga0194063, IMG submission 155459) | Anoxic zone freshwater microbial communities from boreal shield lake in IISD Experimental Lakes Area, Ontario, Canada - Sep2016-L373-20m | ecosystem: Environmental > Aquatic > Freshwater... | reverse complement strand
GAGTTGTTGCAGTAAAAACTATTATTTCCTAAGTCTGTATTACTCCTGGATTAAACTTTGGAATATCAGGATTGTTGTTCGCAATTTGTATACAATGCGAAACAACTTCACGCGTTTTTGCAGGGTCTATTATGCTGTCAACCCATAGTCTTGCTGCTCCGTAAAGAACGTTCGTCTGTTCTTCGTACCTTTTTATTATTTCGTCAAGGAATTTCTTCTTGTCATCTTCGTGTATTTCCTTGCCGAGTTTTTTCATCTGTCCGATTTTAATGTCAAGCAGTACGTTAGATGCCTGCGCTCCGCCCATTACTGCTATCTTTGCGTTTGGATAAGCAAATATAAACCTTGGGTCGTATGCTTTCCCGCACATTGCGTAGTTTCCCGCGCCATAACTGTTACCTGTGATGATTGTAATCTTAGGAACTGTGGAATTCGCAACTGCATTCACCATCTTTGCTCCGTCTTTGATAATCCCGCCGTGTTCAGATGTTGAACCAACCATAAATCCGGTTACGTCCTGCAGGAAGAGTAATGGAATCTTCCTCTGGTTGCAGTTTAATATGAAACGCGTTGCTTTATCAGCTGAATCAGAATAGATGACTCCTCCGAACTGCATTTCCACACCGCCTTTTGGATTCTTCTTCTTTACTACTTCTCTCTGATTTGCAACTATACCAACTGCCCAGCCGTCAATGCGCGCATAACCTGTAATGATTGTCTGTCCGTATGTAGGCTTGTACTCATCAAAATCACTGTCATCAATCAATCTTGCTATTAAATCGTATGTGTTGTAAGGTTTTGCACTGTCTTCTGGTATTACTCCGTAAATTTCTTCGATGTCATGAACCGGTTTCTTTGACTTTGCTCTGTCAAACCCTGCGAATGAATTATGTCCAAACTTGCTTACAAGACTTCTTATTTTTTCTATCGCTGTTTTATCGTCGGGTACTTTTTCATCTGTGATTCCTGAAATGGAAGTGGAAACTTCTCCGCCGCCAAGTGCTTCTGTGTTCGTTACTTCGCCAATTGCCGCCTTAACAAGATGCGGACCTGCAAGGAAAATACTTCCTGTACCTTCAACTATAATTGTTTCGTCACTCATTATCGGAAGATAAGCACCGCCAGCAACGCAGGGTCCCATTATTGCTGCAATCTGCGGAATACCCATTGAACTTATAACTGCATTGTTGCGGAAGATTCTGCCGAAGTGTTCTTTGTCAGGGAAGATTTCATCCTGTAATGGAAGAAATACGCCTGCAGAGTCTACTAAATATATGATTGGAAGTTTATTCTCGATACATATTTCCTGTGCACGAAGGTTCTTCTTGCATGTGATAGGGAACCAGGCACCTGCCTTAACAGTTGCATCGTTTGCTACTATTACGCAGTCGCGGCCTTCTATCTTTCCTATACCAAAGATTGTTCCTGCCGAAGGTGCACCGCCATAATCCTTGTACATTTCGTATGCCGTGAACTGTCCTATCTCGAGGAATGAAGAGCCCTTATCTATAAGCAGGTTTATTCTTTCTCTGCAATGAAGTTTGTTCTGTGAATGAAGTTTCTCTATGGCTTTTTTACCTCCGCCGAGCGAAATAGTTTCTGCTTTTGTTCCTAACTCACTTAAAAGTTTCTTATGAAACGCAATTCTGTCGTTAAAGGCTTTCTCTTTCTTTAAATTCGATTTTACTAATGCCATAGAAAATTAATTAATGTTATTTAATGTATTATATATTATAAGTTTGCAATATAAACAGAATTGAATGAAAGAAAAATAGCGAAGTATCTTAAAAGATGAAATTCTACGCTAATGCTTTCTTATTCGGGTTTAAGTAAATTGGCTCTTTCTTCTCAAGCACAACTTCTTTTGTAATAATGCAATTAGATACATTTTCCTTCGATGGAATCTTGTACATTATATCTATCATAATGTTTTCCATGATAGACCTTAAAGCACGTGCCCCGGTTCCTCTCTTGATTGCAATATCAGCAACGCTTACTAGTGCATCTTCGTGAAACTCGAGTTCTACACCTTCCATACGGAAAAGTTTCTTGTATTGTTTTATCAGAGCATTCTTTGGTTGTGTAAGAATTGATAACAGTGCTTTCCTGTCAAGACTCTCTAATGTGGTTACAATCGGTAGACGCCCGACTATTTCCGGGATTAAACCGAATTTGATTAAATCATCAGGTTCTACCTGTGCAAGTATCTCATCTTTTTTAATATCATCTTTTCCGAAGACTTCTGCTCCAAATCCAATTGAACCTTTTGCAACTCTGCGTTCGATTGTCTTTTCAAGTCCGTCGAATGCACCGCCGCAAATAAAAAGTATATTCTTTGTGTTAACACTCAATAATGGCTGCTCAGGATGCTTGCGTCCGCCTTTTGGTGGTACTGTTGCAACTGTTCCTTCGAGTATTTTTAATAATGCCTGCTGAACACCTTCACCCGATACGTCTCTGGTTATAGAAACGTTTTCACTTCTTCTTGATATTTTATCTATTTCATCAATATAAATAATACCTTTTTCGGCATTTGGAATATTATAATCGGCATTCTGAAGTAATCTGACGAGCATCGATTCAACATCATCACCAACGTATCCTGCTTCTGTAAGAGTTGTTGCATCTGCAATTGCAAAAGGAACTTTCAGGAGTTTGGCAAGTGTCTGTGCTAGATATGTCTTTCCTGTTCCTGTTGTGCCGAGCATTAAAACGTTGCTCTTTTCAAGTTCAACATCATCTATACTGATGGACTTCATCGAATCAATTCTCTTGTAATGATTGTAAACGGCAACTGCAAGAGATTTCTTCGCACGGTCCTGTCCGATTACGTATTCATCTAGGAATTTCTTTATGTTAGAAGGTGTTAAATTGCCCTTAAACCTTTCAACACTTTTGTTGACAGTCGGGTCTGAGTTCATTTTTATTATATGAACTGCTCCGTCTACACAAATTTCGCAGATAAACGGTGCTTTACCAAACCTGTCAACAGGCCCTTTAATCAGATTAGTTACCTTATCTGCATTTCTTCCGCAGAAAGAACATCTTGGGCCGCCCGTACTTGTAGTAGTTGATTTTGTTGCCATAATTATTATTTATTGTGCGCGATAAGGGAGTCGAACCCCCACGAGTTGCCTCGCTAGATCCTAAGTCTAGTGCGTCTGCCAGTTCCGCCAATCGCGCTTATTTAAGAAAAGAAATATAAACAAAAAATCTAATTGTTTTAAGTCATAAGAAACGGTCTCTTTAGGTCAGAAAATAAATCAAACTGATTATTTAAAAATAAATAGAGTTAAAATAAAGTCTTACGCCTTATAAACTTAACACTCAGGGGGATTGGTATTAATTCACTTATTAATGAAACTTAATGATTGGAATTTAAAGAGTTGAATGTTGTCAGTTATTCGCTGTTTCCCAGAAAATCTCCGAGTAATGAATCGTCAGAAATAAATAGTTTCGAACAGAATTCTCCGGAAAACTTCCCTGTCTTTACACAGTTATAATGTTTTTTTCTTATCTCTTTCTTGTTCTTGGAACTTTTACTGAATGCAAAATCTTCAAGTTCGTCTCCGCATTCCGTACAAAATGTTCCGTTGTTCTTTGGTTCAATCTTATTCATTTTGGAATTTTTAGAATTCTTCCTCATTTAAGGGTATTAAAATTATAAAATCATTCATTCTACTATCTACCGCTTCATATGCGATGTATTAATTAAGAACAATTTTTAAAAGTAAAAGTTCAAATAAATTATTATAAATTAATATTTGAATTTAAAGATTGAATAAAAGTATATGGGTCAGTTTCCTTTGAATATATTTTCTCAATGTTCTTTGAAAGTATTTCGGAGTTCTCTTTGTCCCAGAATGTTTTCTGTAAATTTAAATTTACTATTTCAATTATTTCATTCGATAAATGTTCTTTCCGTTTTATGTCTAAATACCCGGTACTGCTAAGATGTTTCTTGTGATCAAATATTTCTTCAATCAGTTCTTCTATACCTGTATTTTTCACTGCTATTGTTTTAAGAACTTTAATCTCGCGGTTGTCGCCTTGCGGTGAACGTAAATGCAGAATGTTTTTCAGGCTTGTTACTATTTCGTCTGCTCCCTGTCTGTCAGACTTATTCAGTGCGAATATGTCTGCGATTTCCATGAGCCCTGCTTTCATCGCCTGTACTGAATCTCCCGACTCAGGAACAAGAGCAACAACTGTTGTGTCTGCAGTTTGTGCTATATCCAGTTCTGATTGTCCTACACCTACAGTCTCAATGATAATAAAATCTTTTCCTGCGGCATCAAGTATTTTACAAACGTCATTTACGTTTTTACTCAACCCTCCAAGGCTGCCCCTCGTTGCCATCGAACGTATAAATACATTCTCGAATAAAGTTGCGTCAGTCATTCTTACCCTGTCCCCAAGAAGTGCCCCTCCTGTAAAAGGACTCGTAGGGTCTACTGCTATTACACCTATACTGAAATTCTTCTTCGTCAGATTCTTTATAAGGCAATCTGTTATAGTGGATTTGCCTGCTCCCGGTGGTCCTGTAATCCCTATCTTGTATGCCTTGCCTGTATATTTGTACAGTGCCTGTAATAATTCAATCTTTTCTTTATCTTCATTTTCAACTACAGATATTGCTCTGGAAACCGCTCTCTTGTCTCCAGAAGTTATTCTGTTAATATATTCTTCTGAAATACTCAATTCTTCTGTGAGTTATCTTTGAACCAGTTACAGGTTAATTTTAATCCTTCCTCAAATGAGTGCAATGGCTCCCAGTTAAGTATTGTCTTTGCTCTGGCGTTTGAAAGTAAACTTCTTTTCTGTTCTCCCTCAATCTCATCTCCGAAGATAATTTTGGTGTCGGGATTCAAATTTAATATTATATTCTCTGCAAGAGATCTGATAGTTGTTTCTTTTCCTGAAGATATGTTAAATACATCATTCCCTTTGAAATTTAAAGCAAGCAGGTTTGCGTTAACAATATCCTTTACGTACACAAAGTCTCTCGTATTCAATCCATCCCCGAATACTACAGGTTGCTTTTTGTTTAATATACTTTTACAGATAATTGAAATTACTCCTGCTTCACCTTTGCTTCCTTGTCTTTCACCGTAAGCATTACTGTACCTTAAAATAACATAATTCAATCCGTAAAATTTATTGTAGAAGAGAATATAATTTTCAATAGTGGATTTTGTTATGCCGTATGGGGAGATTGGTGCTATAGTATGTTCTTCTGTTGCAGGGAATTCTTTTTGCTCGCCGTAAATCGAACCGCCTGATGATGCAAATATGAATTTCTTAATCTTGTATTTAACGGATAAATCGAGAAGCTTTAATGAACCCTCTATGTTTATCCTTGCATCAAACAATGGATTCTTTATCGAATACCTTAAATCTATCTGTGCTGCAAGATGATTAACAACGTCTATCCCGTTCTCTTTGAAAATAAACTCCAGGTCATCTTGGTATATGTCTTTATTAAAAAACTTTACGGCAGATTTAATATTATTCTCTTTGCCGTTAGAAAGATTATCAATTACAAATACATTATGCCCTTCGGCGATGTATTTGTCGCATATGTTTGAACCTATAAATCCTGCACCGCCTGTTATTAGAATGTTCATAAAGCCAGTTTGCCTCCGATATCCTTCCTGAAATACATATTCTCAAAAGTTATTTTCTCAATATTACTGTATACTTTATCCCGTGCATCTTTAAAAGATAAATCGCTTACACCGACTACGGATAAAACCCTGCCGCCATTCGTTACAACATTATTATCCGATTCTTTTGTACCCGAATGAAATACTAGACATTCGGTCCCTGCTTTATCCAGCCCTTCAACCACGTATCCTGTTGTATGCTTGTCAGGGTATCCTCCCGATGCAGCTACAACACATAATGAATATAAATCATTAACCTCAAGATTGTATTGATTGATTTTATCCCCTGATGATGCTATAAGCAATTGCAGGAAATCAGATTTTATTAATGGTAATACAGATTGCGTTTCAGGGTCTCCGAATCTGCAGTTAAATTCTATTACATACGTTTGATAACCGTCATTTTCTTTTACTATCATTAAGCCGCAGTACAGACAACCTTTAAATTCTCTTCCTTCTTTCCTCATATTATTCAATGTCGGAATGATTACTCTTTTTGTAATCTTATCGTACGTTTCATCATTAACTAAAAAATTTGCAGGGGCAAATGAACCCATACCGCCTGTATTCTTACCTGTATCTCCTTCACCGATTTTTTTGAAATCCTGTGCAAAAGGCAGTATCTTAAAATCAGTACCGTCAGTAATCACAAAAACAGAAACTTCGAACCCTGTTAAGTACTCTTCTATAACAAACCTTAACCCAGAGGTACCAAAAATTAAATTGTTGTGAATGTCGTTTATGAAGGTCATTGAGTCCTGAATGTCTCTTGCAATATAAACACCTTTTCCTGCTGCCAGTCCGTCAGCTTTTATTACAATAGGAAAAATAACATTGCTTAAATATTCCTGAACTTCCGGATAATTATTATCGTCGAAAACCCTATATTTTGCAGTTGGTATATTATTGCGTGCCATAAAATCTTTTGAAAACACTTTGCTGGTTTCTATTTCTGAGGCAAGTCTTGAAGGTCCGAAAATTGTCAGACCATTGCCTTTGAAAACATCTGCAATCCCAAGTGAGAGGGGTACTTCGGGCCCGACAACAGTAAAATCAACATTGTTGTCTTTCGCAAATTTAAGTAATAAATCAATTTCGTCTGGTTTGATTCCGATAGGTTCTGCAATTTCATTAATCCCTGGATTGCCTGTTGTACAAAAAAGTTTTGAATTGGATTCTTTAAACGATAACGAGTTGAATATTTTCCAGGCGATTGTGTGCTCTCTCCCGCCATTACCAACGATTAATATATTCATATTAGTCTACGTCAAGTAAATAATTAAATTCCTTGGCAAGTTCTGATGTAAGTAACTTTCTGTCGTAGATCTTAATCATTTCTTCGTTTGCTACAGGCATTGCATTTGCTTCCCATAGTTTATAATACTCGCTTATTGAGTTTGCAATAAGTTCGGTATTCTCTTCTGTTACAAACTTTATTGCGTTATACTTCTCTAATATTTTCTTGGTAACACCTTCAGGTATGCAGGCAATTATATTCTTTCTGCTTCCGATATATTCTCCTACCTTACCGGGCATTGCTGCATCTTCATTCTCTCCGCGGCTTATTAGTAAAAACAAAACGTCAGAGGCAAGAAGGTATTTTACACACTCAAAATGGTTTACGTATCCGGGCAGATTTAAACTGTCAAGTATGTTCAGGTGCTTTGCGTGATTCATCAATTCCTTCGTGAATATTCCCAGAAACAAAAATTCAACTTTGTTCCTTGCCTGAGGGTTCATGTCAAAGAACTTTCTGATTGCGTTAAAATAGAATTTAGGATTCCTTGTATAGAAACTGCCTGAATATGTAACTCTCATTTTGTTCGTTAAAGGAAGTTTCTTTGTTAATGCATTCTCAAAGTCTTCACTGTCGAATCCGTGTGTGAAAATTTTGACATCGTTGTACTTCGTGTCATGGTACCTGCGGATAATCATTTCCTTGACCCGTCTGTTTGTAGTCAGTACTATATTGGCATCTTTCAGTACTTTTCTCTCAAGTTTCTCATTGGATTTTCTGTGAAAAGGTGTAGGGTAAAAATTTAAAACAGGGCTGTCTACCCATGCGTCTCTGTAGTCAATAACTAATGGTATCTTATACTTTTTCTTCACTTCCTGTCCAATAAGAAAGTCTGTGTAAGGAGGAGCTGTCGCAAAAACTAAATCAAAACCACCGTATTTAGTCCAGAGTTTATCGATTTTACGTAAAGCTTTGTTTTTCCAGAGAATTTTACTGTCAGGTATAAAGAATATCTGTGCTATCCTGCTTCTTATTTTTCTGAATCTTTCTTTAGGGACTCTCGTTACTATTTTTGAGAGATTTAATTCTTCTTTGCCTGTTCTTTCGATTATTACTCCGCTGTTTATTGCTTCCTCAAGCAGGTATTCGTCAATAGCAAAGTATTTCTTTGGGTTTATTGTCAGAACGATAGGCTGCCAGTTATATTTTAATAAATATTTTGCGAATTTCAGAGTTCTTTGGACTCCACCCATTCCCATCGGCGGGAAATAATAAGATATAATTAGTACTTTATTCAACGTGACTTAATATAGTTTTAGATTCAAAAATTATTGTAATTTAACTGTAATAATAAAGTTAGTTAAATTATGAAATAAGTTCAATTCAAGTATTAATATAGATTTTCAGATTGTCTAAAAAAAGAGCATTAATGAATTAAGATATTTTTGTTATATTGTATAAGAAGTACCTTATTTCAAAAATTAAGTCAGTAATGGGTAAAGCCGATATACTAATAGTAGAAGATGATATTATAACAGCTACTGTAATTAAGAAATATCTGGAAAAGAATAACTATAGTGTTGTTGATATAATTGAAAATGGTGAAACTGCAGTTGCGGTTGCAAAGGCAAAAAGACCGGATTTGATTTTAATGGACATTTTTCTCAAGGATAGTATTGACGGGATTGAAGTAGCCCAGAGGATTAAAAAAAGTGTCGATATTCCGATTATATACCTTACTGCGGATTCAAGTACATCTACTATTGAAAGAGCAAAAATAACAGAACCTTTTGGTTATCTGGTGAAACCTGTCGATAGTGCTGTTTTAATAACAAATATCGAGCTTACTCTTCAAAAGCAAATCTCCTACAGCAGGAAAATCCTTGATGCATTAAAAAAGGCTAACGATGAACTTGAAAACAGGGTGAAAGAAAGAACAGATGAATTGTTTAATACAAATATTGAACTTAAAAAGGAAATGGAGCAAAGAATCCTTATCGAGGATGAATTGAGAAAAGCAGATAAACTGGCTACTATCGGGAAAATGTCTGCAATCCTTGCTCACGAAATAAGGAATCCCTTGAATTCAATCAGAATAAATGCTGATATATTAATAGATACTGTAAATTTTACCGAGAATCAGAAAAAAAGAGTTAAACTTATTCAGAAAGAAGTTGAAAGGCTTAATAACCTTGTAAAGGATGTCTTATTGTTCTCAAGACAAGGGGACTTAATGCAGGCTGATTTTGTTTTCAAAATCTTTATTGAGGGGCTCTATAGCCAGCTGAGAGGTGTACTGGAAGAGAAGAATATTTCTTTTGAATCTGAGTGCCCTGAAATAAAGGTTCGTGGCGATGTGGAAAAATTAAAACAGGTATTCCTGAATATCCTGTTAAATGCTGTTGATGCAATTTACGAAAATGGGAAAATTAAGATTATGGCTGTATTGAATGCCGATCATAATATGCTGATCATTGACGTGATTGATAACGGAAGCGGCGTCCCATTTCCTGATAAATTATTTGAACCTTTCCATACCACTAAAAATCTTGGAACAGGTCTCGGTTTGTCTATTTCTCAGAATATACTTAAAAATCATAAGGGTGCTTTGTATCTTTTAAGAAGTAAACCAACTGAAACTGTATTTAGAATAGAACTTCCATATAATCAAACAACACAATAATGCAAAAAATATTATTAATAGACGACGAAATAGGTGCTTTGGATTCTTTGGCTTCCTGGTTTGAAGAGTTAGGATACAATACTCATAAGGCTTCTACCGGGACAGAAGGTTTAAGACTGGTTAAAAAAATTAATCCTGATGTTGTAGTAACAGATATAAAAATGCCGGATATTTCGGGTATGGATGTGCTAGCTCAGATTAAAGAATACGACGAAATGATACAGGTCATTATGATGACAGCCTTTGATGATATGGAAACTACAATTAAGGCAATGCAAATGGGGGCTTATGATTATCTTGCTAAACCTCTGGACGTTAAGCGGCTCGAAATGACTGTTAAACGTGCTCTCGAAAACAAGAAGATGAGCCAGAAGTTGGAACTCTTTTCCCCTGAAAACTCAGAAGAAGGTGATTTTAAAAATATGATTATAGGGAAAACACCTATAATGACTGAGATTTATAAAAAGATTGGTAAAGCTTCAGCAAGCAGAGTTACAGTCCTTGTTCAGGGCGAAAGCGGAACAGGAAAAGAACTTATTGCAAGAATAATACACTCAAGCGGAGTCACTAAAGACCAGCCTTTTGTTGCTATAAACTGTACTGCTTTACCGGAAAATTTACTTGAAAGTGAATTATTCGGACACGTTAAAGGTTCGTTCACTGATGCAATTAAAGATAAAAGAGGGAAGTTTGAACTTGCTGGTGAAGGTACTGTATTTCTTGATGAAATATCCGAAATGTCATTCAACCTTCAGGCAAAACTTCTCAGAGTCTTGCAGGAGCATGAGTTTGAAAGAGTCGGTGGTGAAAGTATTATACCTTTAAAGGCAAGAGTTATTGCCGCTACGAATAAAGAACTGCAGAAAATGGTTGAAGAAGGTTCTTTTAGAGAAGATTTATACTATAGGCTGACGGTATTCACAGTCTTCAGTCCGCCTCTCAGAGACCGCAAAAACGATATTGAACATCTTGTGAAGTATTTTATAGAGAAGATTAATAAGAAACTTCATAAGAATGTTCGTAAGATTCCTAAAGATGTTGTAGAACTATTGAAAAATCACGAATGGAAAGGCAACGTCAGAGAATTGGAAAATACTCTCATGCAGGCAATCGTTCTCTCAAAAGGCGATGTTCTTGAAAAAGAGAATATTCTGCTCAGGAAAAATAATTCCGATGAATATAAAGACCTTATTAAAAATGCAAACCTTCCACTTGAAGATCTGGAGAGAACTTATATTAAAAGAATATTGGATAAAACCGACTGGAATGTAAAAGACGCTTGTGAAATTTTAAAGGTAAGTAAAGCTACAATTTACAGAAAAATTGAACAATACTGTTTAAAACAATACGAATAGATCTGGAATTATAAAGTTTTAACCTTAATATCAATGTCAATTATTGATGTCACTCTAATTATATAATATGTCTTATTTTGAGACATATTATATGTATCCTAAAATTTTCTTTGGTTTCTCAACCATATACTGATTTTCTCCTTCTTATACTATGCATTCCCTATAAATCACATCTGTCCAAAATATTTCCTAAATATTCACGACTATATTTTTCTCAATAAAATTAATTTCTAAAAACCCTGAAAGGGTTTAATATGAATAACCACCGGCGTAGCCGGTGGAACACACAAGCACCATACAACCCTGAATAGGGTTGAACATTCAAAGTTAAAATATACACTACAAATCAATCAATGTATTGTGAAGTATCTTAAATTGGGTTTGTATTTTAATAAGACAAATCTTCGCTTCAAAATAACTAAATTTGCTCAAATTTAGTTATTTGTTAAAGTTCACAATTTATTTTGGACAGCTGTGGGAAATTTCAATAATTCGTGTACTTTTGGCATTTCAAAAGTTATTTAAATTCGTTAAAATGTACTTTGTTTAGAGTATGCCTCTCAGGGCTTTTTATTTTCATGAATTTATCGGAGCGAAAGAGATTATTAAAAAGGATTTAAAGAATATTAAGTTGATTGTTTCGGATGTTGACGGAACGCTTACTAATAACAATAATGAAGTTGGCGAAGAGACCATAGATTTAGTTAAAAAACTCGGACAAAAGGGAATACTTTTCACTTTTGCCACTCAAAGAATACATTCCTCAGTTATCGATTTTGCCAGAAATCTTGAGATTGATATCCCGATTATCTCAGTTAACGGTGCTTTAATAAAAGACCTGAAGGGTAATGTTATCAGTAATTCTCTTATAAAACCGAAATATGTGAAGAAGGCAATTGACCTGGCAGAAAAATATTTTGTGAGGATTGCATTGTGTTACGGTGAAGAGATTGTCTATACAGAAAGTAATTCTGTCCTTCGTGATTTTATGTACAGGCTCGGCACAGAATACAGTCTCGTGGATAATTATAATAATTATCTTGATAATGTTCTTGAAATAATTATGCTTGGTAATGAAAAGCAGACTATTAAGCATATACAGAAGAAGATGAATTTCCCCGCAAAGATATTCCATACTGCAAAATATTTCCGCTCAAGTTCGAAACATGGTGTTTATCATCTTGAAGTCCGCAAGTCGGGTACAAGCAAGAAAACAGGTATGCAGAAACTTACAAAGCATCTTGGGTTTAAGAGAAAACAGGTTGCTGCACTCGGGGACTGGTTTAATGACAGGGATTTATTCGAATACGGCGGTTATAATGTTGCTCTGCAGAATGCTGTTGCAGAATTAAAACTTAAGGCGGATTATGTTACAGAAAGAACGAATGATGAAGATGGTGTGGCGGAATTTCTGAAACTGGTTTATGATGCGCAGTAAGAACAATTATGAATTATAGAGTTACGAGTGAAAATCCGCCGCGGCGGACAAAACGGCAAAGAAATAGAAAAGAAAATTGGCACACTGATTTACACTGAAAGAGACTGATTTTCACAGATTAAGAGATTTTTCAGGCATAAAAACTGTAGTTCAAACATTCTTGTTTGAAACAATATGGAATAGAGCAAGAGATTTTTACAAGAATGCACAAACGACACGAATAAAAGAAGAAATGGCACAGCATAAAAGGCGATTAGAGCTGATTTTCACTGATTGTTTTTTAGGGTTAAAGATAAGAAAAGATAATTCTGGTTTACCAAAGTATGAATTAAACAGTTACGAGTGAAAATCCGCCGCGGCGGACAAAACGGCAAAGAAATAGAAAAGAAAATTGGCACACTGATTTACACTGAAAGAGACTGATTTTCACAGATTAAGAGATTTTTCAGGCATAAAAAC
>Ga0194063_10002021_pt1 | contig 12842 bp, 11 predicted proteins | sample SepL3720m_MetaG_FD_155459 | JGI IMG/M metagenome (GOLD analysis project Ga0194063, IMG submission 155459) | Anoxic zone freshwater microbial communities from boreal shield lake in IISD Experimental Lakes Area, Ontario, Canada - Sep2016-L373-20m | ecosystem: Environmental > Aquatic > Freshwater... | reverse complement strand
TCTTCAAGCGTGCGGCTGTAGCCGTCCTTGAGGCCGAAGCGTTGTTCGAGGACCTCGCGCTCACGTTCGGTCAGAGTGTCGAGCACGTCCTTGATCTTGTCCTTGAGCATCGAGAAACCGGCCTCTTCCATCGGGTTGTCGGCGGCCTTGTCTTCGATGAAGTCACCGAAGGAAGTGTCGTCCGAATCGCCGACGGGCGCTTGCAGCGAAATGGGTTGCTGGGCCATCTTGAGCACGGCGCGGACCCGCTCGACGGGCAAGTGGATTTCCTCGGCGATTTCTTCCGGAGAAGGTTCGCGGCCGTATTCTTGGACCAACTGCTTTTGCACGCGCATCAGCTTGTTGATCGTCTCGATCATGTGGACTGGAATCCGGATCGTCCGTGCTTGGTCGGCGATAGAGCGGGTGATCGCTTGGCGAATCCACCAAGTCGCGTAAGTGGAGAACTTATAACCGCGGCGGTATTCGAATTTTTCGACCGCCTTCATCAGGCCCATGTTGCCTTCCTGGATCAAGTCAAGGAACGAGAGGCCGCGGTTGGTGTACTTCTTGGCGATGGAAATCACGAGGCGAAGGTTAGCTTCGACCATTTCGGTCTTTGCCTTCAGCGCCTCTTTCAGCCAATGGCGCAGGAGTTTATTGGCCGCTTCAAAGGTTTCTTGGGTGTGCCAAGTGCACTGCTGGAGTTCACGCAGTTTGGTGATGAACTCCTTGTCTTCGGGGTTTGTCTGTAGCTTGCGGCCATACTTCCAGAACTTCTGCGTGCATTCGTTCACGGGTTCACAGAAGTCTTCCACGACCTTTTGCTTATAGTAAAAGCGCGTGTAAACGCGGTTAAGCGTCTGGAGATTCTTTTGGAATTCCTCCTCCAGCTTCTTCTTGCTACGGGCATTTTTCGAGGAAATCTGGCGGAAAAGGTCTTCGTTCTCGATGTGAAGCTGTTTGAGTTGATCGCAAAGCTTGGGTAGGCCCTTCATGTAGCGCTCACGCGATTCGATCTTCTTGTCGAGGATGACGCGGTCGAAGCGCTCCTTGCCCTTGATCAGCTTATCCGCCAGTTCGAGGTAGGACTCAGTCACGAAGCCAAACAGATGCAGGTGGCGGGCAACTTCGATTTCGGCATCCTCGATGCGCTTGGAAATTTCAACTTCTTGTTCGCGTGTCAACAGCGGCACCTGGCCCATCTGCTTGAGGTACATCCGGACCGGGTCGTCGAGGATGTCGAGCTTTTGGTCCGTCTTGATTTCTTCTTCGTCACCGTCTCCTTCATCACGCTTCTTATCCTTGTAGCGGTCAACCTCGGAGGCGTCGATGATATCGAACTCCATGTTGCGCAGACGCTCCATGATCGCCTCGACATCATCCGGGTCGACGAGATCGTTGGGCAGAATCTCATTGATGTCGTCGTAGGTCAGGTAGTCCTGCTCCTTCGCCAGTTTGATGAGCTCGCGAATCTTCTCCTGGATTTCAGGGGTGTCGATGCGGCGCTTGTTGGTATCGGCAGGCTTGGCTCCCTTGGCAGTTTTTGTAGCTGTTGGGGTTTCGGTCAGGACTGCAGTCTCCTTCTTTGTTTTGTTTGAATCGGTTTTTCCGATCTGCTTGGCCGGAGTCGCCGGAGCTTTGGCGGCTGGCTTGGCCGGAGCTTTGGCGGCTGGCTTGGCCGGAGCTTTGGCGGCTGGCTTGGCCGGAGCTTTGGCGGCTGGCTTGGCCGGAGCTTTGGCGGCTGGCTTGGCCGGAGCTTTGACGGCTGGCTTGGCCGGAGCTTTGACGGCTGGCTTGGCCGGAGCTTTGGCAGCTGGCTTGGCCGGAGCTTTGGCAGCTGGCTTGGCCGGAGCTTTGGCAGCTGGCTTGGCCGGAGCTTTGGCGGCTGGCTTGGCCGGAGCTTTGACGGCTGGCTTGGCCGGAGCTTTGGCGGCAACGCCTTTCTTTACGCTAGCGGTCTTTGGGTCCTTCGAGCTGCTCTTGGCTTGCGGAGCACTTGGCACCTTAACCTTGGGTTTTACGGTAGGTTTCTTAGAAGGAGTTTTGGATGAAGACATGGAGAATAAATACGCTTGAGTCAAAATAGAAGATACACCCCACCTAATCTAGGGGCGCTGCAAAAAAAATCACAGGCGAAGTGCAATCAAGGTGCGGAAGGATTACAGGTCAAGAATTTTTCTCTCGATTCGAAATTCTCCAGCACAGAATAGCAGACCATCTTGAATCGGATTTCGACCACTGCAAGTGAAGAAATCACCCATGAGCTCGAATGGCTCGATAAATATCACTTGCCCCTGGCCGCAAAGCGGTGCATGTCTACTTCCGTCTTTTAGGTCTATCCATTCGTTTTCGATCGCGTGCGCAACCGTGCTGTTGCCCGCAGTCGAAAGTTTTCATCTTGTTTTGTTCGATTTTTGGCGAACAATCTTCCTTTTTAGATCCTGAAATACACATGAAATTATTTGGAACCGACGGCATTCGTGGCCGCGTGAACGAATTTCCCATCACTGCCGAAGTTGCGCTGCGGATGGGTAAAGCCGTGGCCAAGGTGCTGCGCTCTTCTGGACCAAACCGCAACCGCGTTCTTGTCGGCAAGGACACCCGCATTTCCGGCTACATGCTCGAGACCGCACTCACCAGCGGCCTAGTATCGATGGGGATGGACGTCTTCATGGTCGGTCCGTTGCCCACTCCAGCCATCGCGCATTTGACCAAATCGATGGGTGCCGCTGCTGGCATTATGATCACGGCCTCCCACAATCCCTATGAGGACAATGGCATCAAGATTTTCGGCCCCGACGGCTTCAAACTTTCCGATGATCTTGAAACCCTCATTGAGCGCCACATCTTAGGCGACGAGCCCGAAGCCGCCCCGCTGCCGCCCCGATTGATCGGCAAGGCGCACCGCATCGATGACGCTCGTGGCCGCTACATCGAATTTGCCAAACACACCGCCGACAACATCCCGCTGCACGGCCTGAAGATCGTTGTCGATTGCGGGCACGGCGCTGCCTACTTCATCGCGCCTTTGATCTTCAAAGAACTTGGCGCGGAAGTGATCACCACCGGCATTCACCCCGATGGGCTTAACATCAACTGCGGCTGCGGCGCACTTTATCCTGAAGCCGCCGGTGAACTCGTCCGCAAACATGGTGCGGATCTGGGTATCTCATTTGATGGTGACGCGGACCGTGTCATTTTCACAGACGCCACCGGGCAAGTCGTCAGCGGCGACCGTATTCTCGGGCTCTGCGCCATCGGTCTCAAGGAGCAGGGCCGGCTCAAGCACGACACGCTCGTCGCCACGGTGATGAGCAACCTGGGACTCATCGAAGCGATGAATCAGCACGGCATCAAGGTCGAGATCACTGCCGTGGGCGACCGCAGCGTCATCGAGTGCATGCGTAAAAACGGCTACTCCTTCGGCGGCGAAAACTCGGGCCATCTCATCTTTGGCGACCACGTCACCACGGGCGATGGCATTCTCAGCGCACTCCAGGTCCTGCGAATGATGCGCGAGCGCAATGCCACTCTGGCTCAACTGGCCGCCATCTTACACGAGTACCCGACGCAGCTTGCCAACATGCCTGTGCCGTCCAAGCCGCCGCTCGATTCCTTGCCTAAGCTTCAGCAGCTCATGAAAAAAGCCACCGCCGAGTTTGGTACCAGTGGCCGCCACCTGATCCGCTACTCCGGCACCGAAAACAAAATCCGCGTGCTTGTCGAACACCGCGAACTGGCTGAAGTCAACGCCTGGGTCGCCCGCTTCTCCAGCGCCATTCACGAAGAAATCGGCTAAATTCCGCTCATGTCTTTTGATCCTGCTGACAGCTGGCCTTTCTCACCGACGCGTAGTATCGAGGATTTCCCGATCGCCAATCTCCCTCTTGCCATACACCAGCAGCAGGTCATCGGAACCCAGCCTGTTAGTATTCATCCCCACGTTTGGTTAGATCCCTCGGATTTCGCCGACTTCATCGCCAGCGGTAAAAGCACCCTCGTCGATGCGGCCAAGCTCCCGCTCGCATGGCGTGGGGTAGCCGCAGACCTAGACAGCTGCCACACAGCCACCCATTCGTTCATCATTCACTACCCATGGGATTTGCTGCGTGCCAATGAACAATTCGTGTCCGCGCTTTCAGCGGATTCCATTCAAGGCAGCGTCCACCCTCTGGCGGTCGTTGAAGGAGTGCTCCATCTCGGCGCAGGCACGAGGATCCTGCCCGGTGTGTTTATCGAAGGCAACGTGGTCATCGGCGAGAACTGCAAAATTGGCCCGAATTGTTATATACGCGGAAATACCAGCATAGGCGATGGCTGCCACATCGGCCAGTCGGTCGAAATTAAAAACTGCCTGATTCTCTCCAAGACCAACGTCGGCCATCTCTCTTACATCGGCGACTCGGTGCTTGGTGAAAAGGTGAACCTTGGGGCAGGCACCACCACCTCCAATCTCCGTCACGATGGCAAAAACCATCGCTCAATGGTCGGCGATGCGCTCGTCGATACCGGGCGCCGCAAGTTCGGCACCATGATTGGCGACCACGTCCACACGGGGATCAATACCTCGATCTACCCCGGCCGAAAACTCGGACCCCATACCCACACCCGTCCTGCGGAAGTTGTGCAACACGATCTCAAATTCTAAATTTTAACTCTCTAACTTTAAATCACCATGTGCGGAATCGTCGGATATATTGGAAAAGCAGATGCGGCCTCGGTCCTCATCAATGGATTGCGTCGCCTTGAGTACCGCGGCTATGACTCGGCGGGCCTCGCCGTCTTGGATGACGGACAGATCGTCGTCGCCAAAGCCCCTGGTAAAGTGGCCAAGCTAAACGACCGTGCCCATGCCGATTGGACGCCCGAGCGCTTTCGCCGTGTCACCACCGGCATCGCCCACACCCGCTGGGCCACTCACGGCCCGCCGACCGAAGTCAACGCTCACCCCCACCTCGATCAAGCCGGCGACATCGCGCTCGTCCACAACGGCATCATCGAAAATTACCGGGCCGTCCGTGCACGACTCGAGGGCAAGGGTCACCACTTCTATTCTGAAACCGATACCGAAGTCCTCGCTCACCTCATCGGCGAATGCAACAAAGGCGATCTCTTCCAAGCCGTTTGCGATGCGCTTCATCAAGTCGAAGGCACCTTTGGCATCGCCGTGCTTTCCGCCCTTGAACCGGACAAGATCATCACGGCTCGCCGCGGCAGCCCGATCGTGATCGGCATCGGCGAGGGTGAAACCATCATTGCTTCAGACGCCTCTGCCATCCTGGCTCACACCCAACGCGTGATCTATCTGGACGATAACGATATTGCGGTTATCACGGCCGATTCTGTCGATATCCGCGATCTGAACAACATCCCTGTTACCCGCGAAATCGCCGAGCTCGGATTCGATGCGGCCGCTGCGGAAAAAGGCGGATTCGACCACTTCATGCTCAAGGAAATTCATGAGCAGCCCGACTCCTTGGGCAACGCCATCCGCGGCCGCATCGACCACAATCTGGGCTCTTCCGTGCTCGCGGGCATGGGCACCTCGCCCCGTGAACTTGCCGAGATCAGCCGGGTTGTCCTGCTCGGTTGCGGCACCTCGCTGCATGCGGGCTTGGTCGGCGAATACGCCTTCGAAGACCTTGCCGACATCCACGCCGAAGTCCAACAAGCCGCCGAGTTTCGCTACCGCAATCCCATCCTCGGTAACCGCGACCTCGTCGTCGCCATCTCCCAATCGGGCGAAACCGCAGACACCCTCGCCGCCGTTCGCGAAGCCAACCAGAAGGGCGCGTTTGTGATGAGCCTCTGCAATGTCGTAGGTTCCACCATCGCTCGCGAAACAGGCAGGGGGGTCTACCTGCATGCCGGACCTGAAATTTCCGTCGCCTCCACCAAGGCCTTCACCTGCCAAGTCGCCGTCCTGCTGATGATGGCGCTCAAGCTTGGCCGCGGTCGTCGATACTCCCGCGAAGACGGCATCAAACTTGCCCGCGAAATCGAGTCCATTCCCGAGCTCATTGCCAAGGTCATTCTTCAAAACGACCGCATCGCCAAAATCGCCGCCGACTATACCCAAAACGAGCACGCCTTCTTCATCGGCCGCGGCCCGATGTATCCCGTCGCGCTCGAAGGGGCCCTCAAGCTCAAAGAAATATCCTACATCCACGCCGAAGGCTACCATGCCGCCGAGCTCAAGCACGGTCCCATCGCGCTTTTGGAACAGGGCACCCCGGTCATCGCCATCGCCTGCGACGTCCCTGGCAAGGATAAAACCCTCGGCAACATCGAGGAGTGCCGCGCCCGCGGGGCTCGCATCCTCGGTATCGTCACCGAGGGCGACCACGAAACTGCCGAGTGCATGGATGACTTCATCACCATTCCGCGTTGTCACCCGCTGGTCGCCACCATTCCGGCTGTTGTGGCCTTGCAGCTTTTCGCCTACCACGTTGCACGTCTCCGCGGCTGCGAGATCGATCAGCCGCGCAACCTCGCGAAGAGTGTCACGGTGGAATAATACCGCTCATTTCCCGCGCAGTCTTCTTGCTCTTGCCCTGCCGTTAAAAGGTGCGGACCGCTGAGAGTCCTCCGTCGGGCCGGAGGACTTGGCCGGTCATGAACTTCGATGCGTCGGAAAGCAAAAAGGAAACGAGATGGGCGACGTCATCGGGATCGCCGATTTGTTGGAGCGGGTGGCGTTTGGCAGAGGCTTCTTTTTTCGCGTCGGAGTTGAGCAAGGTGCCCGCCAGCGCGGTGTCAGTCAGCGATGGGGCGATGGCATTGACGCGGATTTTTGGTGCGAACTCGGCGGCGAGCGAGCGCATAAGCCCCTCGACCGCACCCTTGGCAGCAGCGATGGAGGAGTGGAACGGCATGCCCTGTGCCACCGCTACCGTGGAAAATAACACGACCGAGGCAGTCGGCGCGGCCTTCAGGGCAGGTAGCGCTGCCCGCAGTGCGGCGACAGCACCTAGGCAATTGATCCGATAGTCATTGAGGAAATCCTCGTCCGTGAGCCGCTGGAAGGGTTTTAACGTGATGCTGCCCGGGAAATAAACCAGTCCGTCCAAGACGGGCGGCAGTGCCAGCGGGCCGGGATTGAGTGCATCAAAGGGCTGAACGGGCACGCCCAGAGCCGCCAGCGGCCCAGTGCTGCGGGCGGCAGCAATGACGGAATTTCCCTCCGTCTGCAACAAGCGTGCAGTGGCCAGGCCGATGCCTGAATTCCCACCAATGAGCAAAAAAGTCTGTGCCATGCTCCGAAGATGATCAGCGTTGCGAACCGGTCAAGATCTGGGCGATATTTTTTTGGTCTCGTGATGGTCAGATAAAGACGAATGCAGGTCTTGCATTCGCTGGGCAATGCTTCATAATGATAAAATAAACGTTAGTATGTCTCTTCCCAACTCAGATGATACTCAGCTTCTGATTCGCTGTCCATCGTGCAAACAGCGGTTTAAGATTGGCCAAGACCTTCGCGATCGCAATGTCGAGTGTGGAGCCTGCGACCATCGCTTCAACATTCACGGTGATGTCATCGTTCGGGGCCCTAAGTCGTACCCGGGGGAGAGGGAAGCTATCGCGCTCAACTGCTACCAGCGGGTTCCCTTGCCGGCAGAAGATCATTCGGTGGCGATGGAGGAGAAGCGCTATGGGGTGATTCCGGGTCCTGCTATACTTGAGCCGATCTCACCGCAGCGGGTCATCGCGGGTTCTCTCGGGGTCGCTCTCATGGTGATGATGGGCCTGCTTTTGATGTTCGGTAATGCTCCCGGTGGGATGCTGTATGGCATGGTCTTTACCAGCCGAATCATCATGGCGGTCTTCACCGGTCTGCTCGGGGTTGGCTTGCTCGTTTATGCAAACCCCCATGCACGGATCAAGTCGGGGCTCCTCGCTTTGTGCTTGGCTGCTGCTCTCGTCTCCACGCCGTTCGTCTTCCGGGAAGGTTCAGACATCCAGCACGGCGATGGGTTGAATTCGTCGTCGTTGCCCCCTCTCGCGACAACGGCGATCTCAAAGGAAACAGAAGTCCCCGGCGTGCTCGGCTTGCGCAACCAGATTGGCACCGGTCCGCTCGTCGCCGAAAATAAAAAGCTCTCGGATTCAGGAACCGGCAAACACGCCATCGGTTTGTGGCTCAGAGGTATGGGTGCGAGTCACCGCTTTCTCGTTCGGGATTATATTCTCCGTGTCTCTGGCGCCGATTCGTCTTCCCATTATTACCCGCGTGATGGCGGCGATTATTTGCTGGTTGTCACCGGAATCACTCAAAGCATAGGAGAGCTCGCTGACTTGACTTCTAGACTGGGCAAGGTCGATCACCTTTATCCAGAGCTTGCAGTGATCGAGATGCGAGTGAATCAAGCGCTCTTTGTGGAACAAGCGATCGACATCCTTTCCAACAGGCAGGACCCCAACTTCTATCGATTGAATAAGGAAGAGTTGGAAAGTATCGACCTAGATCGAGTCAAAAGGGCGGTCCAGCGTCTGGCGGAGGTTGAGCCGAAAGTCTATCGAAGCGACATCAGCGGCAAGCTCGTCTCGCTTCTTGGCGAAGACGGGCTGGATTTCTACGACGGCATTTGCCGTGCATTGGTGGTCTGGACGCTAGAGCCCGGTCCTGCCAGTGCAGCTGCCTTGAATAGGGTGAAAAAACTCCTCGATTCGAACAACATCGTTCCACCCGAAATCATCTCTCTCATCGTGAAGGAGAAAGACTTAGGGGTGATTCCCTTCCTCGATCGTCTCTGGTTCAAAAGCCCGAGCGATTGGGAGTCACTCTACGCCGATCTTGGACCGCCCATTGAGACTACCGTGATCCAGCGTTTTCCCGAGACCCAAGGAATGACTCGTCACTCCGCGGTGCGGGTTCTGGGCCGTGTCGGTAGCGCCGAGAGTCTGCCTGTTCTGGCCAACGCCGCCGGGAAAGCAGACCCCGAACTGAAAGTGCTCTTGGATAAGGCCGAGAAGTCGATCCGTACGCGTATCGGCCAGTAAACCAAAAAAGCACCGCGTCGGTGTGCACCCGGATGGTTCGGGTGCGGTGACGCAGTGCCTTTGAAACACAATCGATGATTCAAACGGATCAGTGACCCGCCACGCTCGTCGGTTTGTAGCCTTTGGCTTCATGGCTACCCTTGCCAAAGTCGAAACCGAAAATGAGCCAGCACTCCGCGTTGGGGGCGGAGTGGGTAAGGCCGGCCAGCGCGACTAGGTCCAAGTGGGTGTTGTCGGTGGGACGCCACTGGATCGATGGCCCGAGAATGGCCTCGTAGGCTTCTTCGTCAGGCTTGGTCCATTTGCCTTCGATGCCTACCGAGAGCAGATTGTCGACGAGAGTCTTGGAGATGCCGCCGGAGATTGCCCACTCGGGAGCCTTTTCCCCCCACACCTGGGTTTCATGGATCAGGTTCACTCCCCAGTGCCAACCCGCGCCGAAGTCGTCCCCAAAGAGAATCTTCGGCTCAATGATGTCGCTGCCTTCGTGGGCGAAGGCGTACTCGAAATAGAGCGTCGGGTTCAGAGGGAGCACCCCCCAATCCGCGAATGCATACCGAAGCTCCACCGCGAACTCGTCTTGTTGCCAGCCTTTATCGTCGCTGTTGTCGTGGATCGCCTTTTCGTAAACGTCCAACTGCATGCGGTAGGGCAGGCCCATTTCAAATTCCGTCTGCGAACGCTGGGTCACTCGGCCTCCATCATAGGTCCTGACGCGATACCACTCCTCGACGCCCATTTCCCATGGGTTCTTCTGCAAATGAATGCGGGTCGTGCTGAAGCGCCGTTGCTTGACCCACTCGGGTTGGCCGTAGACGCCGACCGGCTTGTCCTCTTCGAGCTTGTAGTCTTCCACCACCAGACTGCCAACCAGCTCCGGCTTGGTGGTAGATTGGGCATGAACGGATGCAGCAGCGACGAGCGTGGTCACCCCGAGAAGGGAGAATGATTTAGAATGGATCATGGTCTCTAATCAACGGCCATGGTCACGGAATCTTAGAAGAATTTTCGGATTATTTTCCCACGGCACGAAAAGTGACCGAAAATGCCGCCATAACAGCCGAATAAGTCGCAAAAGCGACCACCTGCGTGCAGCACGGCGGGACGTGTCGCCTCGGCCATGCCGACTTGTGGGACGCATCCGCATGCTCCCCCAAGCCGGTTGGTTTGAGCCGCGCGTTGAGGTGCTACGACACCTGAATCTCCCGCGGTTTAGCTTCTTCGCTGACAGGCACCTTGAGCGTCAAAATCCCATCTTCGTAGCTAGCGGTGGTTTTGCTGCCGTCGAGGCGGGACGTCAGGCAGATATTCAGGCCGTAGTGTTGGGCGGCGTTGGTGTCGCGAATGGTTTTCCAGTTTTCGGGCACACTGTCGCCGCGCTTGCCCTCGATTTTCAGGCTGGACTCTTGGAAGGTGAGTTTCAAGTCGTCCTTGTGAACCCCCGGCAGGGCGATTTGGAGGGTTGCACCGTCGTCGTTTTCTTCCGCATGGAAATTCGGGCGCTGGATGGCCTCCGAAGCTTCAGTCAAGCGTTCGGTTTCCGTGGGTGTCATGCTGGCATTCATGGGGAATGGGGGAGTTGTGGGTTATTGGATGGGGATGAGGGTGGGCTCGGCGGTGGCCTGCGGTTTCTTAGGCAGATTGAGTTCAAGCACCCCGTCTTCGAGGCGAGCGGAGATGCCGGATGCGTCGACCTCTTCACCCAAGCGCCATTGGCCCTCGAATTTGCCGCCCATCGGCTGGTCGGCGGCCGTTTCCGCCGCGACTTGCAGGGTGTGGTCATTCATCGTCAGCTTGATCTCTTGCTTGTTGTAGCCAGGCAGGTCGAGGCGCAGAATCCACGCATTGTCGGATTCCAGGAAGGCCTCGCGCGGTCCCATCGTGAAGTCTGGGTTGCGTAGGGTTTGGTCGAAGAGACGGTCCAGTTCGCTAACCCAAGTGAGGGAAGGTTGATATCTTTGAATGAAGTTCATGAGGTGGGTGGGGTTGGGGTGGTAGGGAATGCGCATTGCTTCAAAAAATGGGCAATGTGGCTTTCCACTGCTCCTATTCGCAGGAACCGTGCTAAGTGCCCTAACGGTTATTTTAAGTCCCTGCATTCCAGCGGCGGATGACCCAAAATGTAGCTCTTCGACTTTGGCACAGCCCCAGAATTCGGAGCCCTTGGGGGCGATTTGCACGATTCAGCCGTGCATCTTTAACGTGTCCGGCGTGTCGTAAGCGGCGAACTGCGCGGCATCTTCTGAATGGGAAGATCCATCTTCTCAATGGGAAGATCCATCTTCGGAAAGGGAAGATCCATCTTCGGAAAGGGAAGATCCATCTTCGGAATGGGAAGGTCCATCTTCGGAATGGGAAGGTCCATCTTCGGAATGGGAAGGTCCATCTTCGGGATGCGAAGATCCATCTTCGGAAAGGGAAAATCCATCTTCGGAAGGGGAAAATCCATCTTCGGAAGGGGAAGATCCATCTTCGATATGCGAAGATCCATCTTCGGGATGCGCTTAGCAGACGCAAGTTACCAGCTCAATTGGTAGCGTGCAGGCCGTGAAACTCCTCGTCTTAGAGGAAGCCTCCCTACTTGACATAAAGCCTGAGATGGCTATTTTGTTTTATGCAAACTACGATTCGGATCGACGAGAACCTTTACCGCGAGGCCAAGGCCGAAGCGGCGGGGGCAGGGCTGAGTTTGACTCGTTTTCTCGAAGAATGCCTGCGTTCGCGATTGGAGACAGAAGTGTCGCAGAGCGGCGCTCCGCATGGGTTCCGGACCTACGCGGGCGAGAAAGCCGATCCGCGGACCTGGGACGAAGTTTGCCAGGTGGCTGACGACGCGCAGGAAGCGCTGGATTTCGCTAAATTGGGCCTGAGTGCTTCCCAAGCCTAATGGCACTGTTCCTCCCTGATGCCAAGGTCCTGATCCATGCGCTGCGCAAGGATTCTGCGGAGCATGAATGTTGTCGGCAATAGCGCGGACGCGGAAGCGATCGCCGCGAGCTTTGGCAAGAAGTCGGCCAAGCGCAGCCAGCAGGTGGCGGAGATTTTGGAAACGCTGCGAGGGTTGGGAACGTTGAATACCGAACGCTAACTCTCGAAGGTCGAGGGGTTCTGGACCGCGACCTTGCCTCGTTGGAGCAGTTGGTCGTATTGAGTAATTTGGAAAGCCTGAATTCATTTTTAATCCGGCAAAAATTGGAGCCGTCGGAACGGTTGATCTATCTCAATGGCGTCGCCATCAGTCAAATGAGGACGTTGATTTCCACCGGGATGGTGAAGCGCCTCGAATGACACTTGCCGCGTGCACCGGCAGGTGGATGGAGCGGGTGAAGAGCCGCAATTTTTAGGTGCAGCTGATGAGTTGCTCACACGATCGGGATGCAAGCTGAAGCTTGAACTCCATGACGCATGGGAGGCAGGAATTGCAGGTTCTGAGAGCCTCGAAGCGCACACTTGGAGGAAAAATGAAACAAAATCTAGGGACTTTTCAGGTTTTTAATCATCTTGTCTTGAGTTACTTACGGAGTTATTCTTGGTGATTCACAGGTTATTCACAGGGGGAATGTTTTACTTTTCTTGATATTTTGTGTTAGTGTTTTTTTGTCGTACAAAACGTGCGGCCGGGTAGAAGCGCTGGTCTAGAGGTCGATGTCCAAGTGCCCTATCGAGAAATAACTAAATCCAAGAAAGACAACCAAATGTCACACACAATAATGTCCGTTAAAGATAAGATTGAGCTGTATCGCACCGCATGGCGCGATGCCGCGGCAGAGGTATCGTTTGCCGGGATGACGTTGAGCCAGTTTGAGGCGGCGATGAGCCAGCCTTTGGACTTGCGAGACGAGATCGCGGCACTGGAGTTG
>Ga0194063_10002019_pt1 | contig 12861 bp, 11 predicted proteins | sample SepL3720m_MetaG_FD_155459 | JGI IMG/M metagenome (GOLD analysis project Ga0194063, IMG submission 155459) | Anoxic zone freshwater microbial communities from boreal shield lake in IISD Experimental Lakes Area, Ontario, Canada - Sep2016-L373-20m | ecosystem: Environmental > Aquatic > Freshwater... | reverse complement strand
TTTCAAACCTTCCCTGGCCTTTGGAGAATACTCTACATCATCTGCACCATAAATTTCAGTTGCAATACATTTTATTTTTTCCTCTATAGAAAGATTCCAGTCGTACAATGGCTTAAAATGATTTTCCCCTGAATCAATCACATCTACCACCGCCTGTGCCAATTCGGTAGTACCATCACCTCCATTTGCCCAACAATCACTGAATATAGCTTGTACTCCATGTTTAGCAGTTTCACTAATTACAAAATCTATCTCTTCTTGTGCATCTGTTGCAAAATGATTAATGGCAACAATGGGTGTTAAGCCGAATTTTTTACAGTTCTCAATATGCTTTTCAAGATTTTCAAATCCTTTTTTTACTTTTTCTAAATCAGGCGTATTAAAAGCTGCTTTTTTAGCTCCTCCATGATAACGCAAAGCGCGAATGGTAGCCACTAATACCAGTGCATCTGGTTTTAATCCAGCATAACCACATTTAATATTCATAAATTTTTCTGCGCCTAAATCGGCTCCAAATCCAGCTTCCGTAACTACATAGTCTGCCAAAGAAAGTCCCATTTTTGTTGCAATAATGGTATTGGTTCCCTGTGCAATATTAGCAAATGGCCCACCATGCAAAATGGCCGCATTGCCCTCTAATGTCTGCACCAAATTGGGTTTAATGGCATCTTTTAAAAGCACTGCCATCGGACCCTGTGCATTTAATTGTCGAGCATATACAGGTTGATTGTCTTTCGTAAATCCTACTAAAATATGGCCTAATCTTTCCTTAAGGTCATCTATATTTTTAGACATACATAGTATGGCCATTACTTCAGAAGCAGCAGTAATATTAAAACCATCAGATCGAGGAACACCATTGGCCGTGCCTCCTAATCCAATAATAATATTTCGCAAAGCTCGATCATTCATATCCATCACTCTTTTCCAAACCACCGTTCTGGGATCAATATTTAAATTCCTTGTTTTACTTTGAATATTGTTATCAATCAATGCTGCTAATAAATTATTTGCTTTTTCAACAGCGCTAAAATCACCAGTAAAATGCAGGTTGATATCCTCCATCGGAATAACTTGTGCATAGCCGCCACCAGCCGCTCCACCCTTAATACCAAAAACTGGTCCGAGTGATGGCTCTCGCAAAACAGCCATTGCTTTCTTGCCAATTTTATTCAAACCATCAGCCAATCCAACCGACGTTGTAGTTTTACCTTCGCCTGCAGGAGTAGGACTGATGGCAGTCACCAATATCAATTTACTTTTCTTTATTTTTTCTTCATCAATTAATTTCAAAGGAAGTTTAGCCTTATACTTACCATAATATTCTAAATCGTCATTCGAAATGCCAGCACTGGCAGCAATCTCTTTAATATGTTTGATAGCAGCCGCTTGTGCTATCACCAAATCAGAAGGAACTATTTTATTCATACAATGGATTTAAATTATATTTTTTTATACTTCAGTATTTCTTCGGGCGTATTAATATTAGCAAATTCATGAGCAGTAAACCATGGCTCGGTATCAAAACTAATGGGTCGAATTTGAAGACCTTGAATTGCATCCGTGATTTTCAAGACATCCGCCTCAATCCTATTCTTTAAATGATTCGCACAAGATTTATTATAGATTGCACATAATGGTTCTGGCTTACCGAGGTGTTCGGAATACAAAACGTCTTCATTGGAATAGGCATCCAACAATCCATTCAATAAATGCTCGGAAACAAATGGAGTATCGCATGCCATCACCAAATTAAGTGAAGTTTTTGAATGTAGTAACCCTGCATAAATTGCAGCTAATGGTCCTTTGTTGGAATATACATCTGCAATACATGGAAAGCCAAACTGCAGATATCCTGGATGTGCAGTAATGAGAAGGATAGTAGAACTAATTTTTTTAACCTTTTCCAAGACAGCTTCCACTAACATAGTGTCCTGCAAATAAGTAAGCCCCTTGTCTTGTTTCATGCGGGTACTCTTGCCTCCAGCCAAAATGATAGCAGTTAAATCTTTTTTAGTATACATGCAAGCAATCGTTCAATACAAAATAATTGTCTGATAAATTAAGTATGCAGACTTATTAATAACCCTGCAAAATTAAACTATTAAATGGTATAATAACTGACGAGTATCACCCCTGAACCTAAAAATTACTGATGAAAAGCAGTTTAATTAAATCAGCCTGTTATTGGCAATTGATGAATTACCAAATAATTTTTGATCCCAAAGAAAAGAGGCACCGATTCCTGCAATCCATCTCGAACAACTAATAGCAGATTTTTTTCTGTATTGGCAGTATCATAATAAGCAATCATTTTAATTAATGACGAATAAAATCCTTTTCCATGCAATTCTAATTTGCCCACCTCATCAACGATTAACCATGCAGGATTTTGTGCAAATGCTGCAAACAATATTTGATTAGCAGTATCAAATGCACTCTTATAAAATTTAAATTTTCCGATGGAGTATAATTCATCTTCGGGTATTTTAGCATCATTACAAGTTGCTTCAAAAGAAAGATTTGCATTTAAATCGAGCATCCATCTTTTGCCCAATTGATCTGGCATTAATATACCAGCCACGTTATTTTGGCACCTCGCCCATGCTGCCAATTCAGTTGTTTTACCAGATTGCACAGGCCTTGAAAATAAGTAAATACTCATACTGTATTTTTAATAGAGGCGTCGGTCCAAGTTAATGACCAATGTATTAATAGCACTGCAAAATAATGCAACCGCTTAACCCCCTTATATTGACTGGTTGTTTGCCAGGCCATTGCTGCCAGTTGTTTTAAAACTGGTAGAAAGGAAATGATATTAGTAATTTCAGCTGCATAAAGAGATGACTTTCTCTTTAAAATTTTATTAATTCCTTTCGTAATGAAAGGACTCACCCATTGATACCAAACCACAATTGCTGTAATAGTCCAACAAATTGTTTTTATAATATCCAACCAAGCTTGTTTAGAATTTGCAGCAAACAAATAAAGCAATACAGATACCACCAATAAAATTATTAAGATCCACTTAAATTTATTTCGCTTTCGTTGCATGGCAGGTAATTGCACACCAAGTCCTGCAGAAGGAAATTCATTCCACTTCACCCAAGGAATATCACTAGAAAATCCCTTTATTGTTTTATACGCCATCCATGCTACTATAAAACCTCCTAAACAATAAATAGATAAATAAATGCCGATAATCCAATGGCTCCCCTGAATTGTACTAACTGCCATTTGCTTTGCAACAAAGTTGCCTAAATTATCAGCCGCCTTCCAGATTGATTGTCCAAAAAACAATGTAAGAATAAGTAGCTTTTGTACAGCAGATTCGAACATCGCCAGTAGGGATAAAATACAAAGGCTTAATAAATTAATTTTCATTACACTAAAAATCAAATAGCCGAGTACCGCTTGAAATCCAACAGCAATGTATGCAGGAAAGGGTGAATTAGGACTTACAATCGCCTTTACAATTAAAACAATCAATACACTTCGAAGAATTATTTTAAAATTGCCAGAGGAAAAAAAAGCAATTAAGCTAATCAATAATATAGCCATTCCCCCTACCAACAATCCCGTGAATGGCATTTGTAAAGCATGCAGTATACCGCCTAATCCAGATTCACTAAATGCCCAAAGGGCTGTTAATCTTTGTACGGCTAGCTGTCGCTGCTCTATCGATGATTGATTCACTGAAATATTCATGAAGCTTACTAAAATTCGTTTTGTACAAATATAGGTAGCTTATTTGTATAGCCTGAAATTTTACTAAAGCATATCACTATACGAATGCGTTAACATATCATCGGCATTTATTTCCAACGCGCTAATATAAAAATCACATTGTTGCTGTAAATCTTCGCGAAGCTTGGTGGGATCTAATAGATTGCCGGCTTCGATCTCTACAAAACTTCCTAGTCCTTCCACCTGATCTATATGAAACTTAACATTATCAATATAATAAATTTCTCTATTTTTCTCTATTACTTTCATTACGCCCAATGCTCGAGTAAGCGTTGCTTTTAGAGCTTCACCATCTGCTACTTTTACCAAACTAAAATCCGATGATTTAGCACCCTGTATATTTTCTCTTTCATAATAAATCAGGTTATTTTCTATGTTACCCTGCCGTAGTTTCAATCTACCCTTGTGCACATTAAAATAAGTGTCTGTTTGATGATCCGTGCCCTTAAAGGACGCTTCCGCTTTTTTTAAATATTCACGAATTTTCACTGGGTCATGTGCGATGGCCTTTATTTCTATATTTAGATGCATGTATGGTGCCTGTTAAAGGCTTGTTTAATGGTAAATATTATTTCTCAGTTGGATTCCTTTTACCAGCGATTAATTTTTCGATAATCGTAGATAATCGCTTGGTCGTGGTTTCATGCTTTTTGACTGCTGCAAGCCATTCTATAAACTCCCTTTTATTAGAGAAAGAGAGGGATTCAAAAAATTGAGCCGCATTTTTATTTTGTTCTAACAATACAGCCAATGCTGCAGGTACTTCAATAGTTCTTTCTTTATAATCCACTCCTGGTGCAGGATTTTCAGCTGAAAAACTTTCTTTTTTCTTCTCACCTGCTACTGGCTTTTTAAACCACATGGCCGTCCACACAGGATCGAGCGATATCGCTCTGACACAAGCATAACCATAGGATCCAATAAAATCCCAGTCTACTTCCCTACAGAGATCACTGGCAATTTTAGAGGTAAGTTTTGGATAGGCAACCCACAATTTAGCCTCCTTGTGTAAAGCAGGCACAACATCCTTTAATATATCTTTTAATTGTTTTTGATTAACTGCGAAAACCAAGGCGAAATCAATTTTTCTAGTTTTCAGAAGCGGCGTTACATTTTTAGCAAAGGATAATTTTACAAATTGTTTTTCTATAGAGGAAGGCAAGCCCTGAATCAATAGGTTTTTCTCATCTTTTATTTCCAGTTTCTCAGGAAGTGTCTGAATAGCCATGATGAAATACTTAGGGTGATGAATAAATGGGCGGTAGCTTTAAAAGAAATAAATTAAGTGCGCATTAAGCAATTATTTTTATACAATCGAGGAAGAAAATCTTGTAACAGTGTTCTCCTTTCTACTCTGTAAATTTAAAAAAAAATATTGGCCATTCAACTGAATACCAAAAAAAAACCTGCATAAAGCAGGTTTTTATCGATTATGCTAGATAGTTATTTAACGGGGCTAATTGGCTTATACAATGCCAAGGCTTCCTCCATATGCTTTTGTAATTGAGTGATTCGATTTGCATCAGAAGGGTGTGTAGCCAAAAATTCAGGTGGCTTTTGCCCTCCCGACTGGCTCATCCGCTGCCAAAAGGAGATGGCCTCCCGTGGATTATAACCCGCCATTGCAGCAAAATTGAGCCCAAAATGATCGGCTTCTAGCTCTTGCTTTCTACTATTGGGTAGTAAAACGGCCAATTGTGCACCAGGACTAAAAATTCCTTTAAAAATCGAGTTTGCCTTCGCGTTATTGGAAGTAAAAATATCTCCTGTTACTGCCAAACCCTGCGCAATCATCGCCTGACTAATTCGCTCATTCCCATGATGCGCAACGGCATGGGTAATTTCATGACCAAGTACAACAGCTAATGCCGCTTCATTTTGAGTGATTGGCAAGAGGCCAGTATAGACCACTACTTTACCACCAGGCATACACCATGCATTGACTTCCTTACTATCAACCAAATTAAATTCCCATTTATATCCTTCTAATTCTTTACTTAAGCCCTTTGCAGAATAATAATCTGTAATGGCTTTTGAAATGCGAGTTCCTACCCGTCTAACCATTTCAGCATCCTTATTTACATTTTCACTCAATACTTTATTTTGAGAAAGAAAACTACGATACTCTGTCACTGACTGCTTTTGAAGTGTTGATTCTGGAAATAAGGCAAGCTGCTTACGGCCTGTAATCGAATTATTATGACAAGCTTCAAATACAACTAAGGTTAATACAAAAAGGACTAACTTTTTCATGTTGATTACATTTTGTGATTATTCAAAAACAATTGGCGTACCAAAAATGTATAAATAATGTTAATTGAGAAAAAGAAAATACAGGCTGCAACAAAACTAGCCTACATGGAGGATTACAATTCGTTTCTACGACGATTTTTCCTTCGATCGCGATATTTCAAAATGGGCACTTGACTTTCCACCCCCTTGAATAAGCGAACAATATTTTTCTTATGCGTGAGAATTACCAAAACAGCTACTGCAACAGCGAATACCCTGTAAACAATTACATCATCCCTCCAAATCCATAAAACAAATACAGGCAAAGCAGCTCCTGCCAACATAGAACTTAGCGATACATAACGGGTAAGAAATAATACAATTACAAATACCCCAACACAACTAAGCGCAACAAGGGGTTGCAATGCAAATAACATTCCAGCTAGCGTGGCTACTCCTTTTCCTCCTCTAAATCCAGCAAAAATGGGAAATATATGTCCGATGACAGCGGCTAACCCTAATACTACAATCAGACTGGTTCTGTCCCAGTCATTGTGCATATAGTAAGGAATAAATACATATAAAGAAGCAGCGAATACACCCTTTAATAAGTCCATACACATTACAATGGTACCAAACTTACTACCCAATACACGAAATGTATTGGTAGCGCCCATATTGCCACTACCGTAGTCCCTGATATCTATCCCAAAATACTTCTTACTAATGATTAGCGCAGAGGGGATAGAACCAAGTAAATATGCAATTAAAATTAGAAATAACTCCTTCATGCTTGAACCGGGTGAATTGAGGGACAAATTTAAGCAATTATTAAATGAGTTAACAATAAATTAATATTAATCTCCCCATTGTGGATATTTAAATCCTAATACAACTATATGAATATCAGCTATTTATTAATTTTTCCTGGCTGATAGGCAAAGCCATTCCTTCCTTTGAAGAGTGGATTCCAGTGTAAGACCATTTTCCTGTAGGCTGTTTTCAATGCTCGCTAAATCGGTTATCAAAATACCACTCAGCAACAACAAGGACCCTGAATCGCAGGCAGCGGACATAGAAGCCATATTATTTAGGAGTACGTGTAAGTTGATGTTAGCAAGTATAATATCAAACTTAGTGTGGGGGGGCACAGCACTGCCCATTTCAATATTAATTTGATGAGTCTGATTGGAGGCAATATTTTCCTTGGCATTTTCAATACTCCACTCATCATTATCAATTCCAATAATTGATTGTGCTCCTAATTTAGCAGCTAATATGGCTAGCACAGCAGTGCCTGTTCCAAAATCGAAAACAGATTTGCCTATAAAGTCCATTTTACTCATTTGATCCATCATCATCCAGGTAGTGGCATGATGCCCTGTTCCAAAACTCATCTTAGGGGTGATAATAATTTCATGGACCACATTTTTAATGGGTGCATGAAAAGTTGCACGTATTGCAGCAAAATCCCTTACTCTAACTGGCTCAAAGCTTGATTCCCAAATGGCATTCCAATTTTTTGATTCAATCAAGGTTTTGGAATAAGGAACCGGGACCAACTTAACTATTTCATCTACTATTCCTTGGGAAAATAAAGACTCCTTTATGAAGGCCTTAAACACTGATTTCTCCTCCTCAAAACCTTCAAATCCTGCGTCTGCTAATAATGCCAGCAGAATTTCATTTTCAGCAATATTCTTTGTTTGAAATTCAAATTGTAGGTAGTTCATAGCTGCAAATTAATTAAAAAATTAGCCCAATACGGAGCAATTTACTAAGTATAAAAACGGTATTCCAAAAATTACTACAAGACTATCAATCAATTACACAATAATTAAAATAAAAATACGTTGGATACAGAATGAATAATCAAGTTAGGGCTTTTAATAAATAACCTATGATTTGATTTCATATAAAATTGATTGAAGTTTTTACCTAATTAAACTTTAATCGATTTAAATAGTCAATATACAAGTAATTACAAATAGCGTGATTATTTGATATGTTGAAACAACCAAAAAACACTATGAAACCTCTACTAGTTAGCATCCTACTGCTACACTGCCTTACAACTAAAAGCCAGCTCATGAAGAGCGTAACCATTGGCGCAGACACTACCAAATTTTACAATACCAACAATAGCGGGAATCAATTAATGATTCTAAATGGTACAGAAAATAGAACAAATTCATATTTAAAGAATAAAGGAGGCGGTTTAACAGAATTCAATTATGCAGTAGATTCTGTCTGGTTTTTTAATGACACCCTGTTTGTGTTGCGTGACCGATTACATAAATTCAAAATAAATGGCACTGTTGATAGCGCTAACAATGGCATTACCAATTTAAATGGCATTTTAAAACTGGGTGGAAATTTAGATGGCAATACCAGCATCAACCTTAGAGGAAATACTTATACTATCAAAAAAGATTCCGCCAATTTCACTAATATTAATCCTTCTAATTTCTTTAGCCAGCGTTCAGAAAACCATTTAAATACTTCGATAGAGCAAAATGGCAATTTACTTAAACTTGCCGCTGGCAATATTGATTCTGGCAATACACATCTTGAAATGAATAAAAATGCATTGGGACTCTATTATACTAAATCGAATCTTTTAATATCTGGAATTTCAATGGACGACTCAAGTATTCAAATGAATTCACCCTCCTATTATTTTAATGGTAATTGGGTAAAAATGCCTTCTGCCAACCAATTAACAATTGCATCTACCCAAGCCCCCGAGGGCTCGATGGTATACAATACTGGCAGCAAGTCAATGTCTGTTTCTAATGGCCAAAATATGAACCCTATCAGCTGGGAGTATTTCGACAGTAGCACCATGGCAACCACGCTTCCTACTGCCTGGGCCAATTCCATTGGAAATAATATCCCAATGATTCGAATCCGCCACCCCAAAAATGTTACGGGAAGCATAAATGGCATTTCGCCTGACCATGATTTTAAAATTATGCCCTACGAATATGGTATGGCAGTGGAGTACAATGGAGTACTTGAAAACTGGGTGGGCGAATTTTCTATACACCGTGGATTTAATTACTACGATATGGGAGATGGAGGAAGCGGATGGGGAGGAGTATTCTGGGTTGGAGATGACAATGACTATGGAGGTTTGAGAATGACTGCCAGAAACAATATACCAAACGGCGGGAATATAAAGTTTACCGAAATTTCAAGTGAACAATTCAATCAAAGTTCTGCAGGCAATTTACGCATACGCCTAGTAGATAGCACCGACCGGATTGATTTTATAAGAGGATCCAGGGGTAGTAATAATGTATATAGCTACATAAGCGAATCGGGTATTAAAATGCCTGAAACGATTAACCTGTCACAACAAACCGGCACAAAGGGATTGATGTTATTTGACAAATCAGATAGCACAATGAAATATTTTAATGGTAAAGATTGGAAGAAAATGCAAGCGGCTACAGGCAGTTTTGAAATAAATGGAAATATTAACTTAGCCTATGAAGCATCTCAAATTCAATACATTAACGCTTCAAATTCAAATATCATTATTACTTTACCTACAATTGTAAGTGGCAATAGCGGGCTTCAATTTAAATTCATCAGAACCGATGCTTCCAGCCATACCGTGACCATCAATAGTTCCTCTGCCAGCGACAATAGCATCAATGGCATAGGATCAGTGAACATTAGTATTCCTTTCGAATGCATTAACCTTTACTCAAATGGCATCGGTAAATGGATTGCAACAAAAGAAGCAGCACTTTAATACTTAGTTAGAATAAAAAAAGGGCTTCCAATGGAAGCCCTTTTTTATAATTCAATTGTCAATTTAATTTTCATTTGCCTGGTCATTTCCTGCAGGCTTTTGTAAATTCTCTGGTTTTGGCATCAATATCTTGCGACTCAATTTGAATTTGCCAGTCTTGTGGTCAATACCAATCAATTTCACTTTTACACGATCGCCTTCTTTGAAAACACCATCCATGGTTTCCAAACGCTTCCAGCTTATTTCACTAATGTGTAGTAAGCCTTCTTTCTTAGGTAAAAATTCAACAAAAGCGCCAAACTCTTTGATTCCCTTTATAGTAGCTTCATAAACTTCACCTACTTCAGGCATCGCAACTAGTCCTTTAATCCATACTAAAGCTTTATCCAAACCTTCTTTAGCAGCAGAGAAAATACTCACTTCCCCAACGTTTCCAACTTCTTCAATAGTGATGGTTGTACCAGTTTCACGTTGAATTTCTTGTATCACTTTACCTTGTGGCCCGATTACAGCACCGATGAATTCTTTATCAATAAATATTTTCACCATTCGAGGAGCATGTGGCTTCACATCAGGTCTTGCTGCTTCAATAGTAGCATACATGGCATCCAATATATGTAAGCGACCATTTCTAGCTTGTGCTAGTGCCTGGCGCATGATATCCATACTTAAACCGTCTACCTTAATATCCATTTGCACACCGCAGATACCTTCACGGGTTCCAGTCACCTTGAAATCCATATCACCCAAATGATCTTCATCACCCAAGATATCAGTAAGAATGGCGAATTTATCTCCCTTCGTAATCAATCCCATTGCAACACCACTTACGTGCTTGGCAATTGGCACACCGGCATCCATCAATGCCAAAGATCCGGCACATACTGTTGCCATAGAAGATGACCCATTAGATTCCAATATATCACTCACTACTCTTACAGTATAAGGATATTCCGTTCCAGGCATCATTTGCTTCAAAGAACGCAAGGCAAGGTTACCATGCCCCACTTCTCTACGCCCAACACCACGAATCATTTTAACCTCACCAGTACTAAATGGAGGGAAATTATAATGCAAGTAAAATTTTGTAAAAGTTGAAATAGCAGCACTTTCACTCAAAGACTCATCTAATTTAGTTCCTAAAGTAACCGTTGTAAGCGACTGAGTTTCACCTCTTGTGAACAAAGCAGAACCATGCGGAGTTGGAAGAATATCTGTCTCCATAGTAAGTTGACGAATATCTTCAGTACCCCTACCATCCAAGCGCTTGCGATCATTTAAAATCATATCTCTCACCACATAATATTGCAAATCGCCGTAATAATGTCCAATTAAGGCCTTATCTGCATCGGGCAAATCATCCCCTAAATAAACTTTTACTTCATCTTTTAAAGCGGCAAATGCATCTGTTCTTTCGTGCTTTGCTGATGCTGAAGCAGCAATAGCGTACACTTTATCTTTAGCGAATGCAGTTATTTTTTCGTTTAACTCTTCATTACGATAAGGCTTTTTATACTCTCTTTTAGAGGTAATACCTATCAAATCTCTTAAATCAGCTTGTGCCTTAATTTGAACACGAATAGCATCATGCGCTATTTCTATGGCTTTAACAAGGTCGTCCTCCTGGCATTCTTTTGCCTGACCTTCTACCATCATAATATTCTTTTCAGTAGCTGCAATGATGAATTCAAGATCACACTTAGCTAAATCGGTCCTACTTGGGTTGATAATGAATTGTCCATCCAATCTCCCAATTCTAACCTCACTGATAATTTCCTGAATAGGAATATCAGAAACAGCAAGTGCTGCAGAGGCAGCTAAGCAAGCCAATGAATCTGGCATCACTTCCGCATCTGAGGAAACGAGGGTAACCAATACCTGTACATCACACAAATAATCTTCTGGGAATAATGGGCGCAAAGCGCGGTCAATCAACCTAGAGGTAAGGATTTCATAATCATTCAGCCTTGCTTCTCTTTTGAAGAAAGAACCTGGGATACGACCTGCAGAGGCAAATTTTTCCTGATAGTCTACAGACAATGGGAAAAAGCTTTGACCATCTTTAGGGTCTTTATTAGCCACCACAGTAGCCAAAATAATACAATTGCCCTGACGGACGGTAACGGCTCCATCAGCCTGGCGGGCCAATTTACCGGTTTCGATGGTAACCATACGGCCACCACCTATATCAAACGTAACGTTTTTAGGATTTAATGCTGACATAAATTGAAGTTTAAGGTACAAACACCTGTTGTACCATGATAAAATCTATGCAAAAAGAATAATTCCCAACTGCCATAAAAACTGTTGGGAATAATTTATTTGTACATAGTGTAGTAAGATTATTTACGGAGACCAAGTTTTTCAATCAGGGCTCTATAGCCAGTCAAATCATGCTTGCTCAAGTAAGTAAGGAGGCGCTTACGCTGACCTACCATCATCATCAAACCCCTTTGTGAAGAAAAATCCTTTTTGTTCACTTTCAGGTGATTTGAAATGTGATTGATTCTTTCTGTTAATAATGCAATCTGTCCTTCAATAGAACCAGTGTTGCTGGCTTTTCCGCCAAATGTTGCAAAAATGTTTGCTTTCTTTTCGATTGTTAAATACGGCATCTCAGTTTTTTTTAGTTCATCCAATTATTATCTCAAAAATTGGCTGCAAAAGTAAGTCAAATTTTCGGTAAAACCATCAATTATAAAGGCTTAATTTGTAATTTGGTAGTAATTTGCCTCCGGCCAAACCCTTTTTAGTTGAAAAAAATCATTTTTACAGTTAGTTCAGACCTGAGTTTCGACCAGCGAATGATGAGAATATGTCAATCCTTGGCGAACGCAGGCTTTGATATTCAATTAATTGGCCGGGAATTAAAAAACTCGCCCGCTTTAACGGCTTGTCCCTACCAACAAAAGCGTTTGAAATGTTTTTTTCATAAAGGGAAAGCATTTTACCTAGAATATAATATCCGGCTTTTGTTTTTCCTTCTTTTTAAATCTGCCGATTGTATCTGTGCGATTGATTTGGATACCATCCTCCCCTGCCTACTCGTTTCTAAATTGAAAGGCATTAAAAGAGTATATGATGCGCATGAATATTTTAGTCAACAAAAAGAGATTATC
>Ga0194063_10002018_pt1 | contig 12865 bp, 15 predicted proteins | sample SepL3720m_MetaG_FD_155459 | JGI IMG/M metagenome (GOLD analysis project Ga0194063, IMG submission 155459) | Anoxic zone freshwater microbial communities from boreal shield lake in IISD Experimental Lakes Area, Ontario, Canada - Sep2016-L373-20m | ecosystem: Environmental > Aquatic > Freshwater... | reverse complement strand
GGAAATATGCAGGGGTAGGCGAGAGCGCGGCATTCGCGGCTGGTCGCACGGATGGCAGCCTGCCCTTGGGCCCCGTGGTAGGAGACGCCGGACGCTGCGCGCGCCGCTTCATAGAGAGCGGTGAATTCCGGCGGATCCTCGGCCCCATAGATTTTCATGGAGCTGAAAATGTGCAGTTCGGCAGCGGGAACCGCGCGGCGGATCTGAGGCCAGCATTGGAGCAAAAGAGCGAGCCCACGGTAGGGGGTGGACCCGTAGTAGGCTAGGGGGCCGCGCCTGCCGAGCTGGTCAGGGCCGGGAGAAAACCGCGCCGCCTCGATGCCGTTGGCGGTCATGAACACCTTGTTGGCGGGCAGGTGGAGGTCGGCCATCCAGCGCGAGGCTTGGTAGTCGGAGAGCAGCATCGCCGCGTCGATATGCCGATAAACCTGGGCTGCGGCACCCGGATCGCGAAGCTTTGCCACGCTGGGCTGGTCGGTGTCGTCGGTGCACCAAAGATAATTGAGCTTTCCTGGCCTGATCCCGAGATGAAAAATTTCCCAGGTGCGGGCGGAGACAAAGATGTCGCAGGGCCGGCGCAGATCGTCGACGCGATTGGTCAGCAGCACGGAGAATCCCCGCGCGCGAAATTCCCTTGCCAAGTGAAGCGCGGAGGATTCCGAGCCGCCCATGGGGTGGGTTTCCGGCCAGTCCCAGTCGGTGAAAAATGCCCCGTCGGGCCGGTGAAGAAAAATGACCAGCCGTGATCCGTGAGCGACCGGAGAGCTCATTAACTCCGAGGGCACGGTCTCCGCCCATTCCCCTAACATGAGGTTCTGGTCGCCGGCGTTCATCCTCAAAGAAATTGAAACCCGTGACGGTGGGGACGCATCGACAAGCCTACCCCAGGAGCTCGCGCACTTTGTCGGTTAGGTCGCCCATCGGAAATGGCTTGCGCAAAAAGGAATGGGTTGTCGGCGGCTTGCCTTGGAGGATCTGCTGAAATTGCTCGGGATACCCGGAAAGAAAAAGCACCGGGAGCGAAGGGGCCCGCGCGTAAATCCGCTCGGCCATCTCCCGGCCTCCCATCGCCGGCATGACGATGTCGGTGATGACGAGAACGATCTCCCCGGACGGCGCGAGGTCAAAGGCCCTCAACCCCTCGACCCCGTTCTCCGCTTCGATCACGCGATAGCCCATCCGCGTGAGCACCACCCGGCCCAGATTTCTCAGCCCCTTGTCGTCCTCGACGAGGAGCACGGCGCCTCCCTCAACGGGCCTTCCGAGAATAATAGGACTTCCAGCCCCCCCGCCGGATACCGCTGCGGGGGCGGGAGGAACGACGAGGGGGAAAAAAATGGCGAGCGCATCCGGCAGGGCCTGGCACCCGCCCGGCTGCATGCGCCCGCCGCTTGCTTCCGCGATGGAGGCACATGTTCCGAGCGCGGCCAGCTCATCGGTCCAGGGAACGGTCGCGCCGGGCGACGTTTTCTTCACGTCCGTCGGGGAAAGCGACCGGCACTCGGCCGCCAGCAGAAACCGCCCGCCTCGTGCGCCCTCCGGCGAATCTCCGCCTTCCGCTGCCGCCAGGCGTGTGTGAATGGTGAAAAAACCACCGTTGGGCAGAAGATCGCGCGCGCAAACCGAGAGGTGGATGAGGAGCTGCTCGATCTGGTTGCGGTCGGCCTGCACCTTCCCCGCCTCGCCGGACCCCGGATTTAAGACCAAGGTGATCTGCTCTCCTATCAGGCGCACGAGCATCTTGCCCATCTCGTTCAGGACGTCGTCCATTTGCAAAACCAGCGTCCCCTGGACCTCCTGCCTGGTGAAGGCCAGCAGCTGGCTGGTCAGGGAAGAGGCGCGCCGGGCCGCGCTCTCGATCTCCTGAACAAAAGACAGCCGGGGATCGTCCTTCGCAAAATCGTTCAGGACCAGCTGCGAATAGCCGAGAATGACAGCCAGCATGTTGTTGAAGTCGTGGGCGACTCCGCCGGCCAACTTCCCGAAGGCCTCCATCTTCCGGGCGTGGCCGAGCCGGCTTTCCAAATCTTGAATCTCGGAAATCTCCCGGATGAGAGAGCTCACCGCGGCGGGCGCCCGCTGGCTGTCGTGGTAGACGACCCCGTGCTCGCGGACCCATACCGGCACGTGCTCCCCGCGCATCCGGTATTCGATCTCATAGCTTCCGCCCGCAGCCAGGCTCCTGTCCATCAGCTCGTTGAACCTCACGAGATCTTCCGGATGCACGAGCCCGGTCCACCCTTCCCAGCCCGCCTTCAGCACGCCCGGGCACAATCCTCTCACCGCCTCGATTCCCCCGGTTAGCTCGACCCGCCCCGGAGAAAAAAATCTCTCCCTGAAAACAATGCCGCCCGCTGCCAGCGATAGATCGAGGCGGGACTTCAGGGCTTTAACTTCTTCGGACAAAATGCGGAGGATTTTTGTTAGGGCGGCCCTGCCGGTGATCTTCTGGAAGTTTGATTTTCCTGCTCAACGGGCGCGACCGGGAGGCTTGGCTCGGCGGCGGGGGGGGCTGTCGCTCGCGCCTGTCTTTGCCGTCCCGGCGATCGCCTCGACAAGGAGGGACATGTCTTTTTCATAGTCTTTGCCCGGGCGAAGAGTAAAGGCGCAGGACGCTTCTCCCGAGGACGGCTGGAACGAACCCCGGAAATAAAAATCCTGCGGCTCTTCGACCATCCGGCAGGTCATCGTCCCCAGCGGCAGATCCAGCCAGCCGATTTTGAGGACGATCGTTTTTTCGGAAAAATTCAGAACCCGGTGGAACTCCGGCGCGGAGGGGCGGGAGGAAGCTGCCAGCGAGCCAAGAAGGCGTGTTTCCAAATCCGAGAGAAAATCCAGGCCTGAAAATTTCATGGTGTGGAGAACAGGTTGCGGATCAGTTCGAGCATCTGGTGCGAGCCGCAGGGCTTGTTGAGCACATGTTTTACATCCGCTTCCCGGATCGCTTTCATCTGGTCCGGAGTCGTCATGCCCGTGGTCGCGACGATGTCCACCGCCGTGCCGAATTTCCGGATGGAACGAATCAGATCCAAGCCGTTCATTCCGGGCATCGCCATGTCGGTGATGACCACCCGGATCTGGTCCTGCATGGCCTCGAATTTTGCGAGAGCCTCCGCTCCGTTGCCCGCCACGACGACGCGGAAGCCGGATTTTTCCAGGGCGATTTTCAAAACAGTGAGGACCGACGGCTCGTCATCAACCACGAGGATGACCTTCTGATCGCGATGGGCCGGATCCTCGATCCATGTCGCATGGCCGGACGGCTGGCCGCGCAGAAACTCCGGCCCGGGCGACACCGTCAGATCGCGTGTGCTCCCGGAGAGATCCGGCTCACGGCGGAGCAGAGAAGCTGGCGCGCTCTCGCCTTCTGCGGCCGTGGGGCAGGGCAAGCCGGTCTCGCGGTCGCAGCTCTTGGCGGTTCTCATAAATGCTATCCTATGTATGTTCTTTCCCGCTGGGAACGTCAAGTTCGCTCACGCATTCTGGAACAGTTGCAAACAGCGGCGCGGTGGGCGCTCTGGGTTTGCAATTCGCAGATGCGTCCGGAGTTGGCCGCACGGCCCATTCGAGTCCCGCAAATCCCGCAGGAATAGCTTTGCTGGAAAAGAAGTTTGCCCGTATAAATACTGAGACTCAGAATTTTTATGCCAGACCTGCTTCAAATCATCGATAAGAACGTGCCCGAGGTATTCCTAACCATGGCGGGATTGAAGGCCGCTCCCGGCAGCGGGGAAGAGCATCCGCGCCGGCCGTCCACACTCCATGGGGTCACGGGAGCGGTGAGCCTGTCCGGCAAGGCCTCGGGAATCGTCTACACCGGATTTTCGCAACGCCTGGCCGAGGCGGTCACGGTCCGGATGCTCGGCTGCGAGTCTCCCGTGGAGGAGGATGTTTCCGACGTGGTCGGCGAATTCACCAACATGATCACCGGCAATCTCAAGTCCCAGCTCTGCGATGCGGGGTATGCCTGCCAGCTCAGCATCCCCACCGTCATGCGCGGCGGAGAAATTTCGGTGGTGGCCGCATCGGCTCCGCTGTGCGTCCGCAACACTTACTTCTTTGAGGAACTCGAAGAAAATCTCGTCGTCCTCGTCTTCGCGAAGCTGGACGCCTAATATTTTCATTCCCAGTCATGGCCGCACCAAAAATCCTTAGTGTTGACGACAGCAAGATGATCCAGAGCCTGATCAGCAAAGGCTTTGCGCCCTACAGCGTGCAGCTTTGCTTTGCGAACAACGGCGTCGAAGGCCTCGCGGCCGCCGCGCGGGAAATGCCGGATCTGATCATCCTGGACGTGACCATGCCGGTGATGGATGGCGTGGAATGCCTGATGAAGCTCAAAGGCGATTCCTCCCTCCGCGACATTCCCGTGATCATGCTGACGGCCGAGGCCGGCAAGGACAATGTCCTGAAGATCGCCAAGATGGGCGTGCGCGATTACATCGTGAAGCCGTTCACGGAGCAGACATTGATCGACCGGGTCTCGCGGGTGATTGACCTGAAAACAAAAGGCGCAGACGTCGCCCGCACCAAGAGCATCGCGGACTCCGCCGTCGTCCTGGTGATCGATGAGCACGAGAACATCAACGAGTCCATCCGCAGGAGCTTGTCCTCCATGCCTTGGAAGGTCATTGCCACCAACGAGTGCGGGGCGGCCGCCCAGCTGATGGCCAAAGACCAGCCGGATATCGTTCTCATCAGCCTGTCGCTGCCCAACAAGGCCGCCCTCAGTTTCTACCAGACGATCCGCTCCAGCTTCCGCTCCCAGGCCCTGCCTGTCCTCGGCCTGAGCGTGAAAACGGCCACCGCAGAGCAGGCGGAATGCAAGAGCGTGGGGTTCAGCGGAGTCATCACCAAGCCGATTGATCTGTTGGAATTGCCCGAGCGGCTGGCGCGCGCGATGAACCTCGACACCTCCTCGCGCTATTTCCAGATCAAAGAGTCCGTCCTTTTTGTCAGAATCCCGAACGGGTTGACCATCAACGGCGCCTCCGACATCTCCCAATATGTCGAACCCAAGACAAAAACCCTGGTCGAGGCCGGGATGAACCGGGTGATCCTTGACCTGCGCGAGGTGGATCGCCTCGAAATTTACATGATCAAGCTAATCCTCAGCCTGGTGACGAACTGCCGCGCGCTGGAAATCAAATTCCGGCTGGTCGGATCCGTGGAATTCACCAACCAGGCGAAGGCGTATGAGGAAATGACCGAGTTCCAGATATTTTCCTCCGTCGAGCAAGCCCTGGCCGATTTCGACAAGTAACCCCATCTCTTCCCGCCAAGCCGATGCCAGATCCCTCACCCGTTTTTAAGGCTCCCATCCCGCCAAGACAAGGGATGGTCATCGGCGTCGCGGACATGAAGGTTTCCTCCGAGCCGGAGGAGGTTCTTGTGACGTATGCCCTGGGGTCCTGCCTCGGGATCACCCTGCACGATCCCGGGAAATGCATCGGGGGACTCCTCCACCTCATGCTCCCGGATTCCAAGTCGCACGGCCGGTCCTCGCCGCGCCCGGCCATGTTTTTGGACACCGGATTGCCTTTGCTCCTGGAAACAATGCTGGATGCCGGCGCTGACCGGCACGCCCTGCGCTGCAAGGTTTTTGGCGGAGCCCAGCTCCTTTCGGCGGATAATTTTTTCCGCATCGGGGCGCAGAATATCGATGCCTGCTACAAGGTGACCGCTGCCTTGGGGCTGAGGGTGCAGGTCTGGGAAGTCAGCGGGAGGGTCAACCGGACCATCCGGCTTTTCAACCGCACCGGCGAAGTGCATGTGAGGGTTCCGGCGCGACCCGAATTTGTCCGCTGATGAGCAAGCACGCCCGGCTCGATGCGGTCGTGGAGTTGACCACCTCCATTCCCTGCGCGCCGCTGATTTTGCCGAAGCTCCAGCGCTCGCTGCTCGGCTCCTATGTCACGACCCAGGAGCTCCAGTCCATCATCGAACTGGATCCCGGGCTGGCCACCTCCGTCCTGCGCATGGCCAATTCCGCCTACTTTGCGCGCGACCAGAAATGCGAGAGCATCGCCAATGCCATCCTCCGCCTGGGCACGGCCGCGCTTTCCCGTCTGACCGTGACTTCGCAGGCCGGAAACTGGCTGAACCAGCCGGTCAAAGGCTATGGATGGGAACACGGAGATCTTTGCCGCCACTCGCTTTGCGTGGCCGTGACTGCGGAAGTTTTGAGCATGTCCGGAGGCGTGGTGGACCCCGGCGTGGCCTATACGGCGGGCCTGATTCATGATGTGGGGAAACTCGCTCTGGCCTACGCCAATTCCGAAGGCCTGGACGAGGTGAGCAAGCTGGTGCCAGCACCTTACCCCACCTGGGAAGATGCGGAGAAAGCCGTCCTCGGATACTGCTCTGCCGATGTTTCCGGAAAGCTTCTCCAGCGCTGGGGCCTTCCCCCTGCGCTGGTCGAAGTCGCCACATACTACCTCCACCCTTCCTGTGCCAGCGCAGAGAATCTCGCCCTGGTCACCACCGTGCATGCCGCAAAAAGCATCGCCACGGAACTCGGCTATGGCGTGGGGATGGATGGATTTTATTTCGAAGTGGACGAGGACGCCCTGACCAAACTGGATTTCACCGAGGAGAAACTGCAGGCCTGCGTGCCAGCAATCGTGGAGCGCATGGATGACGTGGTGTCGCCGGACGGCGTGATCAAAGCGCTCTCCTGATCCGGTGGCCCGAATCCTGCTCTGTGACGCAGGATGAAACTCCTGCTGGCAGCCTCAATCCTTGCGGTGACCGCGCTTCTCTGCCGGGGCAGCGACAAGGTCTCGGAGTTTCAAGCCCGCGTCTTGCTCCTCAGGAAAAGCGCGATTTTGATTGCGGTGGCGCCCAGGATTTTGCCGGTCGGATTCAACCGCTACCCATGGAAAAACGGGATTGTCGCCACGGTCTTCTGGGTGGGGGAACGCCCGACGGAGCATAACCCCTCCCCAAACAACATCAGCTCGTGGGATGCCAGGTGGGCGGCCAGCTTCGGCGGCTATGACAACCCGAACCCCGCCACGCGCAAAGATTTTGCGCCGAGGGATTTTGTGCCGCGCCAGAACCCGTTTTACGTTGCCCTTCCCTACAACGATGTGACGCGCGGGGAGACCAAGCCCGAGTCGCGCAAAGCGATCCCCTGGTTCAATCAAACTTTTGAAAAGCCCGGCCAGTCGGTCTGCAAGGGGAGATGGGTGGCCGTCCGCCACCAGGGCCGCATCGCCTATGCCCAGTGGGAGGACTGCGGGCCATTCCGCACAAACCACTGGGCTTACGTCTTTGGCAACGAACGGCCCAGGCTGAATCTCAACCAGTCGGCCGGCCTCGATATCTCCCCATCTGTGCGGGACTACCTGGGCATGGATAACAAAGGCATCACCGATTGGAAGTTCGTGGATGCCAGGGATGTTCCGCCCGGGCCTTGGACAAAATACGGGGAGAACAACACCTTTGTCCTCCAGCGCAGGGGATTGAACCTTGCCGCTGCGGACCGCAACAACGCCAGCGATGCCAAATAGCCCCGGCAATTGTTGCCGCCCGTGCCGGCCGGCCCGTCCTGCCAGTCACCATCCGGGAGAATCTGGAATATTTCTTTGGCTCAGGCAGAGGCACGTTCCGGATAGGAATGGCCAGGCGTGATCCGGCTCACTCAATAATGCATTGCGATAAACAAGAGCTGGTTAGCAAAAATGCAAGCCTTCAGAAATCGGAAGAAAGAACTCGCGCCGCCAGGGCCTCCTCCCTCCCCTCCACCCGGCGACACCTCGACTCTGGCATGACTTTTGCTTTGCATAAATAAGCCAGCCAACCCACTTCAGACCTATGCTTCCTCTCCTTGCCATCGCCGGGGCCAATCTCGCCAGAAATCTCATTCAACCCGCCGTCGCCCAGGGGGCCCCGCCAGCAGGCCAAACCCGAACGGACGCGGCCGATCCGGCGGAGTTCCAAAGATTTCTTCAAAGGGTCTCCGCCTCCCCGGAGGTTCAAAAAGCCTCGTTTTTGACTTCGGAGGGGATCCAGAATACCGCTGATGCCGGGCAGAGATTGGCGGATTACGGTGCCAGAATCCTGCAAGACCCGGCGGTCAATAAAGCAGCGGCAGGAAACAGCGATGCGATTGAAATGCGCTTTTCGCCGGACGGGTCGGTATGCATCAAAACATCTGACGGCCGGCAAACCACGGTGACGCTCCATGGGGACGCCAAAGAGGCGGCGCGGAAAGCCTCGCTCGTCGTTGGGAGCTTGCAAACTGCCGGCCGCCCCGGATCGGCCTCGCCGGGTCCCACCACCAAACCCTTGGCTCCGGGCATCAAGATCATGCCCGGCACGGACTCCGCATCCCTCCTTCCTTGACGCCGCATAGAAATCCGCGATCTCTTGTCATTGATGGGGGTTGCTGAGAACCTCGCCAGCCAACCATCACTCCGATGAATCCCACTCCCCAAGGCGCGCCCGCTGAACCGCCAAGCCTCCTCCATGGGAAACGGGCGCTGCTCGTGGATGATGACCCGCATTTTCTTGGCTTCCTGCGCCACCTGCTGCAAAAGCACGGAGTCGAATGCCTGGATGCGCCGGATGGGCTCCGGGGATTGCAGGTCCTCGCCTCGGAAAAGGTTCATTTCATTCTCAGCGACATCAACATGCCCGGGATGGATGGCTATGAATTTCTTTCGGCCGTCCGGCGCCAGCCCCGGTTCGAGGCGTTGCCATTCATTTTGCTCACCGGCAAACCCGCCTACAGCGGGCTCCTGTCCGGCCTGCGACACGGAGCGGACAGCTATTTGCCAAAACCGTTCGACGAGCCAACCATTCTCGAGACCATCAACAGCTGCCTTCTTCGGCTGCAGCGGCAGGAAGACAAAGCGAACACCAAGTTCGACGAGCAGAGGGTCAACGTGCTGAAGATGCTCCCTCACGAACTGCGCACCCCGCTCAACGGGATCCTCGGTGTGGCGGACCTCCTGCAAATGGGGGAGTCAAGCCCGGAGGAGCTCCGGCAATACGCAGAGATTTTGAGAGCATCCGGCGAGCGCATGCTTCGCCTCACCACCAACTTCCTCCTCTGCGCGGAACTGCAAATGCAGTCAGAAAATCCCGACCGGGCAGCTCCCATTTTCGATGACGCCCCGATCTGCGACGCGCAGAAGATGGGTGAGATTCTGGAAAACCGGGCCCTTGCCAACGGCCGCCAGGATGACCTTCACCTCCAAATCGCCCCGGGGTCCCCCGCCATCCCCTCGCAGGCGCTCGCCAAGGTGCTCGACGAAATCCTCGATAATGCCCTGAAGTTTTCCAATCCCGGAGATCCGGTCGCTGCCATCGGGGAAATCGTCGGTGATACCTACTGCTGGCGGGTCGAGGATCACGGTCGCGGATCCCCGGGCGACATGCTGGAATCCGGAGGTCTTTTTATCCAGTTCGACCGCCAGACCAACGAGCAGCAGGGGGCGGGAATGGGGCTGCATCTGGTCGGGAAGCTCTGTGCGAACTATGGAGGAAGGCTGAAGTGCTTGCCAAGCCCGGGCGGCGGCACCACGGTGGAAATCATCCTGCCACTGGCTCCTCCCTCCCCATGAACTCGGCCGATCTCCCACCTCCCGAGTTCTGGTTTTATCGGGTTTATTCAGAGCTGACCCTCGCCCTGCTCCACCAGGTCAACAACGAACTCACGGGGGTCGTTTTTCTCTCGGAACTCATCCAGGAGGACATGGAGGCAGGCGCTCCGGCCGGCGACAAATTTCGCGACCTCCACGCCTCGGTTCAGAAGGTGATCCGGCTGACCCAACAAACGATGGATGCCCATCTGCCCCTCCCTGCGGAACCGGGCGAACCCCTGGATTTCGCGGAGCTGCTCCAGGATGGAATCCCCATGCTCCGGCTGGTTTTGCCCAAGACGATCACCGTGCGCAGCGACCCGACTCCCGCGTGCTTCCCCGGGATCCCCATCGGAAAAAAAGATTTTCAGCTGGCACTTGCGGCGGTGGGTTTGCTGCTCAGCCCCGGCCCATCACGATCGCCGGGCGAATTGGTGATCGCCGTCGAATCCACCCCGGCCGCACTCGTGTTCCATCCCGGCTATCCTGTCTCCTTCCTGGCCGCTGAGGCCGCCCCCCGGCCCGAATCAAGCCCCGCATTTCTGGCGCTGGATCACCGGCTCCGGAACCTTGGCGGAGGGCTCGAGGTTTTTCGGAATCCAGCCGGTTCCGACGCCCTCCGCCTGACTCTCCCCACCGCGACCCCATGATCGACAGGCTCCCGGTTCTGATTGTTGATGACGACCCCGCCATCCTGGGGATCATGAAGCATTTGGTGCAGCGTGCCGGAGCGGATGCGATCCTCACCGACAGCGGTGAAAAAGCCCTCGACCTGGTCGCGGCCTCGCCATTCTCCGCTGTCTTCGTCGATTACCAGATGCCCCGCATCCTCGGGCCCGACCTGCTCAAGCGCATCGCCGCCATCCAGCCGGATGCCTCGCGGATTATCATGACCGGCATGCCTTCTCTGGAGGCCGTGCTGCGCGCCGTGAACGAGGGGGAAATTTATCGCTTCGTCACCAAGCCCTGGGTCCGGGAGGAGATGACCGCCACCATCCGCAGCGCCATCGACCGCTTTGAACTCCTCCGCGCCAACAAGGAATTAAGCGAGCAGAGCCAAGCCCTCAATCGCAAGCTGGCCGAAACCAACACCCTGCTCGACAGGAAAATCCGGGAGCTGGAGGAACAGCGAAACCTGCTCACCGAGTCCCGGTCCGCACTCGAGAGCAGCTTCCACCGATCCCTCGAGCTGTGTCGGCGCATCCTCAACACATTCAACCCGCTCCTCGCCGCCCAAAGCAAAATGGCGGCCGACTTGTGCGAAAGCCTCGCCGATCAAGGCCGGTTCAACGCCGACGAGCGCCACGCCCTCCAAGTGGCCTCCAGGCTTTACGATATCGGCCTGACAGGAATTCCTCCAAATCTTGTCGCCGCTATTCAAGAGGAGAACGCGGATCTCGATGAGGCCACAGTGAAGGTAGTCCGCAACCACACCATTTACGGCCAGACCCTCGCCGCCTATGTCGACCCCTGCAAACTCGCGAGCGAGACCATCCGCTCGCATCACGAGCGCTACGACGGCGCCGGCTATCCTGACGGCCTAAAAGGAGAGGGCATCCCCTGGACCGCCCGATGCCTTTCTGTGATCGTCTCTTACGTGCTCAAGGTCAGCTCCGGCCTCACGCACGAGAACGCGCTGGAGCAGCTCCTGCAAAAATCCGACAGCGACTTCGATCCCCGTGCCCTGCAGCTTTTTCTGGCATGCGCCCGCCAAATTCCGTTCTCTGGAAACCTCCGCGAAGTGAGGGCCGAGGAACTCCGGCCGGGAATGCATCTGGCAAGCGATGTGGCCACCCCGTCCGGGCTGGTTCTGTATATCAAAGGTCAGAAGCTCGACGCGGAAACGATTTCCAGGCTCAGCAAACAAGTCCGCACCCCGCTTTCCGGAAACCGGCTGAGCGTTTTCGGATAATAAACGCCCGCTCAAGCGTAGGTGCCGGCGAACTGCGCGCTGTGCTCTTCCGGAGGGCGCCAGGCTTTTTGCCAATCGTGCAGCCGCTTGGTGGACTGCCGCAGGCGGCCAATCTCCCGGCTGATCCCGCCCAGCAAATCTGTAGCCAATTCCTCCTGCAGAGCGCGCGCATCAGCGGCAAACCGGAGGCGGTTCCAGAGAGAATCCCCGGCCGGAAATGTCTTCATCTGGCGCAATAACTCGGGAAGCAAATCCTCCTGCTCGCGTAAAACGGAGACCAGCGCCGACTGGTCACGCTGCTCTAAAAAAAACTTTTCGAGGGTGACGTTCTCCTCGAATCGTTCGAGCAGAAGTTCGGCGTTGTTGGCGGCCATGTGTCGGAAAGGGGAACCTTCAGGCAGCCTGCGCTCCCTGGGTGGCGAGCATCTCGGCCCACGTATCCCGGATTTCGCCTGCAAATCTGATCACATTCAGAAGAGGCTCCTTGGACTTGTTCGCATTGGCCTCCTGCAACTGCGCCTGCAAATAGTCGTAGATCCGGTAGAGAATGATCGAAAGCTGCCCGCCTTTCTCGAAGTCCAGAGTCCCCTGCAGTTCGGTCAGGATGGCCTGCGTGCGGATGATGTTGTTGTGGGAGATTTCGTGGGAGCGGATGAAGTCCGGGTTGTCCAAACCTTCGATCGCTTGTCCGGTGAACCTCAGCGCCCCGTCCAGAAGCATGAGGACAAGCTGCCCGGGAGTGGCGCTGGTAATAGCGATTTTCTTGTAGATTTGCGCGGGAAAATTGGCGGTCATGCGAGTGAAGGGAGAGGGTTAAAGCGGGCCGGGTTCTTTTTTGTTCAGGAAAAAGTCGTCGATCATGATGGTGGCGATGGCATTCACGCTATCGAGCGGCGGGTAGTGCGGATCCGCGAGGAATGCGGATCCTTTTTTGACCATCTCCGGGCGCACGGCCGCGTCCCCGGAGGCGGCTTCGCGCAGCGAGGCGACAATGCCGGACTGCGGGGCGCTCACCTCCAATGCTTCCCCGGTGGGGGCGGACGCTTTGGCTGGGACGCTTGCGGCCGGGGTGTTTGGAACGGCTCCTTGATTGGCTAGCGCTGCGGAGAGATTGGGTATTCCTATGTTCATGGCTTTGATGGTTTGTGGGTCGGCAGGAAAGTTTATGATGTTGTGGTCTTGAATGCGGCTGTCAGCTGCGCCGATTGCGACTGATACATCGAGGATGCGGCTTCCATCGCGATAAAGGAAGATTCCAGCAGGGCGCGCTCGGAAGCAAGGCTGGCGTCAAGCGCCGCCATCTGCTTGTCAAGGTCTGCGTTTTGCTTGGTGACGTTCGCCGATTGCGTGGCAAGCGACGCGG
>Ga0194063_10002017_pt1 | contig 12866 bp, 5 predicted proteins | sample SepL3720m_MetaG_FD_155459 | JGI IMG/M metagenome (GOLD analysis project Ga0194063, IMG submission 155459) | Anoxic zone freshwater microbial communities from boreal shield lake in IISD Experimental Lakes Area, Ontario, Canada - Sep2016-L373-20m | ecosystem: Environmental > Aquatic > Freshwater >... | reverse complement strand
ACCTCAAAGTCATCCTGGTAGGTGGCGAGGATTTGAATTCGTCCGCCGCTCAGTGCCGGTTTGGGAAACGACTTGCGAAGCCAGACTTCCTGCTTGTCCTTGGGCCAGGGGGTTTCCCCTTTGCTTCCGTTTCTTCCGGCACGATTACCCAGCGGGAGCACGTCCGATGCCCATGCGGAATCGTCAAAGACCGGTTTTTCCCAGTCTTTGCCCGGAGCATCGAAGGTGTATTTCCATTGGGCATCTTTGGCGCGAACGAGATTTGCAACGTCCGAATGCGGAGGTTGCGGGGACCACTCCCTGAGCTTCGACGGATTTTGAGCCGCCCACTTGCGGGCGATCTCAGGTTCTAAAATGAGAGGCAGCCACACTCCGCCCATCACCGAGCGCGCATAGAATTGGGCGATGGTGCCGGTGTCGGTGTTGAAGTAGTCTGTCAACGGAAGCCGGGTGGGACTTTCATCGACCATCTTGTAGAGCGGATTCAGGAGCAGAGCGCGGTCTTCGGGTTTGTCGGCAAAACATGCGACCCAGGCATGCCAGTCGAACTTGGTCTGCTTGTTGATGTGATCCATCGGGACGCCATATTTCTCCATCTTCGTCTGATAGAAGCTGAATTCCTTGCGATAGGTTTCCGGCGAAAAGAGCCCGAGGCCCAGCAGTTTATCCCAAACCATATTATACTTGAAACTCCACGTCTCGGGCTTGCCGAATGCTTGGACAAAATGCGTGCCATCCGGTGAGAGGGCTTCCTTCTCCCACTGCTGGGCCCACGCCTTCGCCTGTTGGGTATATTGAGCGGCTTTTTCCTTGTCTCCCATCATCTCCAGCACTTTCGCGTAGGCGGCCAGGCCGCAGATCCCTTTGACAGAAAGGTTGGTGTTATGGAGCTGGCGTCCGCGGAAGTCATCGGTGCAAAGTTGCTCTCCGGTGTCGTAGCCGTTCTTGGAAAGGTGGGCGGCCCACTTGTCCAGGAGCCCGCGGTAGCGGATGGCGAAATCCGGCTTTCCCTCCACCTGGCAGATGCCCGCAATCATCAGAAGCATGTTGCCGGATTCCTCGACCGGCATCGGGCTTCCCTTCCCACCATAGCGCTGTCCGGTGGCATAGGGAAACGTGCCGATGGAATGCGGGGAGGAATCGTGCTGCCATTCGGGGTTGCTGGCGTAGTCGAGAATCGGAACCAGAAGCGCCTTCAGTAGATCCGTCGAATGGAGAAGGAAAAACGGCGAGGAGGGAAAACTTACGTCCACCGTGTTGACGGAGGAATTGCTCGCGTTTTCGCGGGAGAAATAAACCGGGTTTCCTCCCTCGTCGCGGGTCAGGTGGTGGGCACCGATGACCTGGCGGTAGAGGAGCGAAATCAACCGCGCATAATTCTCCCCGCCGACCGTGGTCGCGTCGGCGATCAGGCGACGATCGAAGTCCGCGCAACGTTTGCTCACCGCCGGATAGTCGGCCCAGCAATTTTTGAGAAGCTCCACAAAGGAGGGAGTTTCATTTTTCCAATAGGACTCCATCGCCTTGGTGAAATACTGGAGCTCTGGGCTCGAGTCGTAACCGACCATGACTTTGCGCTCGACGGGGGCGGCTCCGACCGGACCGCAGTTGATGGAGACGCCCATGGCCGCCTTCTGCTCACAGGGTCGGAACGGTCCCGGTTGGTTGAAGCTCTCCCCTTTGAACCGGCCTTCGGCAAACGCCTCCCGCATCGGGGCCGCAAGCCCGAACCCGGAGCCCTCGCGCTCGGAATCCGGAAGCCCCAGATAGCAATAGCCCCAGTCCAGAGGAATCACGTCCCCGCGATACCCGAGGACCGGCTGCTCGACGGAGCCGACACGAAGAATATCGAAGCCCGGGGCGGGCATCCGCTCGAACCGGGCTTTTTCTCCGGCGTCCAGCAGCGCGATCTGGGATTCGATATCAAGGTAAACTTGGACATTCCTCGTCTTGCTGTCCAGGGATCGGATTTTCCATCGGACGAAACTCACCGGGCGCGCCAGCAGCTTGAGATCCTCCACGAGCACGGGAGAAATGAAGCTCAGCTCGACTTCGATCTCCGGATTGGCGAACACATAAGTGGTTTTGGTCGGATCAACCGTCAGGCTTTTCTGCTCGAGGACAGGAAAAGGAGATTTCGGGTCGCCCATGAGACGGAAGGTTTTTCCGTCAACGTTGACCAGGCAGGTGATCGGGTTGGGGGTGCGGGTCCAATTCAGGATGTCGGCTTCTGCTAATCTTTCGGAAAATGCCCAGACGCTGAAGTAGGAGTTGTGCACCATCAGCGGGACAGCAGGCGGACGTAATGACATCTTGGTGACGGAGCTAGGGCTTGCGGATGCTTGTGCCGGTCTGGACGACTTAGGCGCATCCGTCGCTCTGACGAACACAGTTCCGGCAGCCATCACGACCCAGGCGGCGACATAGAGTTGGGTCCTGCTGGTTTTTAGCTTCATATTTTTTTGTATCCCTGCCCCGGAGGCGTCTTCAAGCGCCTCTGAAGCTGCGCCCGGTAGAGGTTCGGCGGATTGATGTTTCCGGCCGGCTCGATCCACTGGTTGCTCTTGTCTTTGCTGCTCGAAGCCGCTTTTTTCACTCCGATGACGTTGATTTCGGGCCAGTCCGGGACAGGCGGCAACGCGCCGCGCTTGTAGTCCACGTTCCAGAACGTGGTGCGGGCACCGGCGTGCGGTCCGCGGGAGACGTGACCGCTCGAGTTCCAAAAACGCACCGGGTCCACTGTCTGGATCTGGGTGAAGAGGTTCTCGTATGGGGCGCTGGCGTGGTGATCAAAGGCGATCGCGACCGCCTCGCCGGCCTCGAAGACGTTGCCGTTGGCGAGGCCCTCCACCGAAAGATCGTGGCAGTAGGTCGTCTTGATATTGAAACCTGTGAAGAGGCAGTCCTGGGTCCCCTTGGCCCAAAGCGCGTGATGGCCGGTCTCGGCGGCGCGACGCTTGGCGGTCCGCGCCTGGAACCCCTCGATCGTGCAGAAGCGGCCGCCATTGACGAGCACCCCGCAGTCGGCATCGATCACTTCGAGGTTGCGGACCCAGCAGTTGACGGCATTGGCCATTTGGACAGCGTTAAAGCCTTCCTCCTCCAAGTGGGGTTTCTTCTCGGTCCCCTTGAACTCGAACGTGATTCCTTCGAGCCCGGAATCCTCGACGGCCGGCTGCCAGCTGTGGATTTCCGGCACCCACTCTGTTTTCACATCGAGGCGCAGGGGGCGATCGAGGACGATTGTGTTGCCCTCCACCGCTTTGACGCGCGCCGCCCAATCGCACAGGTGCCCGTGGCATTCACTGAGGGTCGCGGGCCCGGCATCGGCCCGATCGGCGTGCAGGTGACGCCCGAGAGACGGGTCGTTGTTCATGAGCAGGCGCACCCAGCTTCCTGGCGTGATGCCTTCGGTTTGCGAGAGGGTCAGCTTGTTGTCGCCGCGCTTGGCGGGGGCGGTGACGTCAGCCAGCTTGTCCCCTTTCTGGTCGCCCTGGAACTCGACGAATCCGCCGGCGAAGGACCACGCGGATTTGTTGCCATCTACTTTCGCAGAACCATGGACCTCCTCGAGAGACTTCGGAATGTAGAAGACGGTCCGGCCGATTCCCTCGCCTCGGAGAACGATGCCGCTGCGGTTGATCGCCAGTTGTCCCGTCAACACATAACGTCCTGCGGGCACAAGGATCGCTCCCTGCTGGGTGGATTCGATCGCTTTCTTGATCGCCTCCGTATCGTCGGTTTTGCCGTCCCCTTTCGCGCCGAAATCCTTAACGTTCGCCGCGACCGGCACATTGGGAATCAGGCTTTCGCCGCAGCGGTATCCGGCAAAGGAGAAATCCGGGAGCCGGGATTGAGGGGTCCACTTGGAGCCGTCTGGACCCCAGAGCTTCGAGGTGCTTTGGGCATGGGCACCGACGGACAGGAGCGCGGCAAGGACTGGAACAACGAGGGTCTTTGGAACTTTCATGAGGTTAGGGTTTAGTTTTCTGGAGATCGGATAGAAGATTGCCCAATAGACGCCCTGCGATGGGATCCTTGTCCTTGGCGGAGAGCACCATTTCGCTGGCCAGGATCGAGCCCTTGCCCATGCGGATCTCGACGAGCGGCGCGCCGGCGAAATTGAAAAACGGCTTTTGCTGTTCCGCGCCGAACAGAATCTCCGTGTGGAAATCGCATTGATGCGCGAGCGTCTCGATCCCGGGTTGCTCGCGGTTCACCTCCCAGGTGCCGGTGCAGGCGAGCGGCGTGGTTTTCGGATCGAGCTCGAACCACGAGAGGTCCAGCGGTTCGATCCCGTCAAACAGCGGAGATTCCGGCACCACCATGTTGACGATTTCTCCCTTGGTGGCCCGGTGGCTTTTCACGTAATCGGGCAGGAAGTTGCAGAGGGCCGCGCCCGGCTGCAGCAGCAGGAGGCGGCCGCCCTCTTGCACGAACGCCTTCAAGGCTTCGGCTCCGTTCGGAGTTTTCAATGCGGCATCGAGATCCCCGACGATCAGCACTTTTGTTCCGGCGAGGTTTTCCAAAGAAACCTCCTTCGTCTGCAGCCCGGCCAGCGTGGCCTTCGCCTTGCCGGCTGGATCGAACACCGCCACCGCCTGCGGCAGTTTCGGCTCCGCCCATTCGCGCGTGGCCACGACGATGTCGTAATCGTTCGTGCCCAGTGTGCGCCCGCCTGCAGTGAGCGTGAGCACAAGTTTCGCGTTGACTCTCGGGTTGGGCAGGTTTTCCGGCATCTGGAAATCCACATCCAGCCAATGGTCCGAGTAATAGGGCACGGAAGGAACCGCCACATCGCCCTTAGCCAGAACCGACGCGCCATCGCGGATCTCCCACGACAAGGTCCCGGCGGGCGTGGCCTGACCATCCTCGGCGTCGTTGACCACGCAGACCCGGCGGGTCGCTTTGTCGCCCGCGAAAAAATGCCGCCCGTAAAGCTCCGCGCTCACAAGCACGGGCTGCATCGCCTTCGCAATTTCGAAGCAGGTCGTCATCGGGCGGATTTCGTCCGGCTTCCAGACGTTTGTGAACCAGGTGTGATAGGCGAAGGGCATGAGGCCCGCGCACAACTGGCGCGACGTGCGCCGGATTGTCTCGGTCAGCTCCTTGGTCAGCAGCGCCTGGCGGGTCAGGAAAATGGCGGGGTCATTTTGCTCGAATGCGTAGTTTCCCACCAGCGCCTGCGCGACATAGCGGTTGTAAATATAGGACCGGGCCGCCCAGCCGTCGTTGCGCGGGTAGCCGGTGGAAATCTCCTGGCTGATCAGCGGCCGTCCCGGCGTGCCGTGCCTCTTGGCGAACTCGCCGTTGTAAAAGGAAAAGAAGCTCGGGTTATACCAGCCGTTGTAAGTGTGGACGTCGTCAACGTCCCCGTCGTCGAACCCGTTCGGGGCCACCACATCGTTGTAGCCTTTCTTGCTGCCTTCCCGCACGTAGCCCGAGTAGGCCGAGATCGGGCGGGTGGGATCGGTCTTGCGCATCTCCCGGATCGCGCATTCGAGGATCTCCCACTTGCGCTTGAGCAGCGGGGTGTCCTTCTCGTCGAATTTCGAAAAATTCATCTCGTTGTTGACGGTCCACATCAGCACGGAGGGATGGTTCCGATGCCGGCGGATGAGCCCGAGGAATTCGTCCTTCCAGAGCTTGATCATCTCCGGACCCGGGGGCTCGCCCTTGATCATCAGCCACGGCCAGGTGCCTTCGATGGAAATCCCCATGCCGACCTCGTCGGCGGCATCGAGCCAGGCCTCGGTGAACGGCTGGCAATGCGAGCGGGTGATCCACACGTTGCCTTGGCGGGAAAGCTCGAAGAACTTGCGTGCCAGCACCCCGTCGTTCGGGCGCAGGATCGCGGGCGTCATGTTCGCCCCGCGCAACCAATACGGCTTGCCGTTCAGAAGGAACCGGTTGCCCTCCACCTTGAACGTGCGGAACCCGATGCGGATTTCCCTGGTGTCGATTGTCCGCCCGCCGTCCGCCAGCTTCAGCGTCAGCTTGTAAAGGTTCGGCGTTTGCGGGGTCCAAAGCTTGGGCGAAACTGCCGCCGTCTCGATCTTCGCGTCGGACTTTCCGTTGGCTGGCACGCTCACGGGCACCGGCTTGCTGGCGGTGAGGAGCGAGCCGTCCATGCAATCGCGGATCTCGTAGGAAAGGTCCGCCGCGACCGGCTTGGGCGAGTCGTTGAGAATCTCCACCTCAGCCGAGGCATGGTCGGTGGCGGTCTGCACAAAGACTTCGCCGACGCGTGCCTGGGCCGTCACCACCAGCTTGACCGGCTGCCAGATGCCTGCCGCGTTGTTTTGCATCATGCCGTGCGGCATGGCCTGGATCATCTCGTTGGTCACCTTCACGGTCACCGCCTCGGTCTCGGCCTTGTCCGCGTTGGCGATTTTCTTGTCGGGATTCGCCACCACATGGACGGCAACCAAGTTCTTCCCGGGCTGCACGGCCGCCGTGATGTCGCAGTCGATCTCCCGGAACATTCCGGTATTCGAACCGACTTTTTTTCCGTTCACCCAGACCTCTGAAATCTTCGCGATTGCGCCAAAGACCAGGCGGAAATGCCGGCCCGCGATGTTTGCAGGAAGCTCGATCATGTTCCGATACCAGCCGCCTTTCGTTTTTTCCCAGTCGAATGTCAGCGCGTTCAGGCGGTCCAATTCCTCCTGCGTCGCCACATCCGAAGGCGAGCGATACGCCGCCGCGCCTTTGAGGTATTGAAACCCGTCCTCCCCGTAGAGCCAGCAATAGGAGAACGTCCAGAATGCCGGCACCGGCATGACGTGCCAGCTTTGGTCGTCGGTGCCTGTCACCGCCGCCGCAGGATCGAGCTTGCCGTCCGGCATGAACAGCCAGTTCCCATCCAGCGAAAATTCCCCGCGTGTCTCCGGCAGGGTTGCGATCCGGGCCGGCTGCCACTCGCTCCGCTGTTTCGCCCGCACCGCTTCCTTGTCGGCTCGCGGCTGTTCGAACACCTTGTTGCCGGCGGCCTGGAACGCGGCGAGTTCCGCGCCCGCGAGCGGGCGCACCTGAAAATCCGCGAACTCGGTCGGGAGCCAGCCGCCTCCGAGCGCTACCCCGCCATCGTCCCAGCCGTCGGCGTTATCCGTGAGGTTGATGCGCGGGAGAACCTCGTCGTTGAGATAGACCTGGAAGTGTCGGCCCTCGGCCGCCACGCGCAACCGATACCACTTCCCTGCCTCCGGCTTGAACCCGAGCGGCGCGAAGCCGAGGTTGCGCGACCTTCCATCCGCGGCATATCGGGCGAAGCTCAATTGCGGTTCGGTACCCCCGCGCAGCCCGAAAACATAACGGTTTTCGCGATCCTTCACCCGGACCGCCCCCCAAATTTGAACCGGTTCTCCGACCGCGCGGGCGCGGAAGCTCACCGTGCTGGCGCCGCGCGGCGCAAGGTCCGCGACGCTCCCGTTGGCGATCGTCACGGAATCCGTCCCAGCAACAATCTCGGCCCGCCCGAACGTGCGCCAGGATCCGGGAAAAGATTTTGGAAGCGCGATATCGCTGGCGTTCGCGGCCCCGCACATGAGCAGGATCGCTCCTGGAAGTATGGCTGTTGGATTGTTGAACCATCTCCAAAAAGACTGGGTGATCAGAGGTGTCATCGAGGATGTTTTGCTTTTCATTGATAGGATTGCCGGGTTGATGTCATGGCTTCAGGCGTGGTTCAACTCGGCGGGTTTCATGTTGGGAATCAGAGCCTGGATGATCGCCAGGGCGATCAGGTAGGCGCTGCCGGAAATGATGAACAGCGGCCAGTAGCTTCCGGTCGCCTGCAGGATGAGGCCGGCGGATTGCGCGAAGGCCATCGCGGCGATCGAGCCGAACATTCCGCCCAGCCCGACGACCGATGCGACCGCCTGCTTCGGGAACAGATCCGAGACGAGAGTGAAGAGGTTCGCGGACCAGCCCTGGTGGGCCGATGCGGCCAGCCCGATGAGGAATGTGGCCATCCAGAGGTTGGACGCGCGCGCCGCAAAAACGACCGGCACGACGCACAGAGCGCAGACGAGCAGCGTCGTTTTGCGGCTTGCGTTGACCGACCAGCCCCGCTTCAAAAGCGAGCCCGACAGCCAGCCCCCGCCGATGCTGCCCACGGTCGTCATCGTGTAGATCACGACCAGTGGCGGACCGAGCGCCGCCAGTTCCAGGCCGTATTGTTTGTTCATGAACTTGGGCAGCCAGTAGAGGTAAAACCACCAGATCGGCGCGGAGAGCGACATCCCCACCACAAACGCCCACGTCTGCCGGTGGCGCAGCAATGTTTTCCAGGGAATCCTTTCCATGGCCGGCTCGGGCGGATCGCTGTGGATGTGGGCCAGCTCGGACGTCGAAACCCCGCGCGACCGGGACGGCTCCCCGTAAAGCCAATACCAAAAAAACAGCCACACAAACCCGGTCGCCCCGAGGACGATGAACGCCATCTGCCATCCGTAGCGCAGCGTGATCCACGGCACGAGCAGGGGGGCGAGGACCGCGCCGACATTGGCCCCCGAGTTGAACAGCCCGGTCGCCAGCGCCCGCTCGCCGCGCGGAAACCACTCGGCCACGGCCTTGACCGCCGCGGGAAAATTGCCGGCCTCGCCGAGCCCGAGCGCGAACCGCGCCACCCCGAAGCCCCAGACGCTGAACGCCAGCGCGTGGGCCATCGCTGCCACGCTCCACGAAAAGATCGCGACGGCGTATCCGTGCCGGGTGCCGACCACATCAACCAGCCGTCCGAAGCCGACGAGCCCGAGCGCGTAGGCCGCCTGGAACGCCATGACGATCTGGCTGTATTGGATCTCGTTCCAACCCAGCTCGCGATCAAGTGTCGGAGCGAGAATCCCCAGAACCTGGCGGTCCATGTAGTTGATCGTCGTCGCCGCGAAGAGCAGTGCGCAGACCGTCCACCGCCGGTTGCCGATCCGGGTTGAAGCGGCCATCGCTAATTTCCTTTCGCCTGTTCCATGCCGCCAGCCTCACGGGGAGGCAGCACCTTCCACCAGAAAAAATACATGCCTATCGAACCGACAACGAAGAGCGGCAAGGTCCAAAAGAATGCGCTGTAGGATTTGATCACCAGCTGCATCGGCAGCAGAAACAATGTGACCTGCCAGAGCAGCGTGAACGGGACGGCAATGATGTCGTTCCGGTGCTCTCGTTCGATGGCCGCCCGTTCCTCACCCTGGAACTCTCCGTGTAGTGGTCCCCACAAACCGAAGGGGCGCGTGGTGCGGTAGAAATGCCTCAGCTTCTCCATCGGGGTCGGCTTCGTCACGAGCGACACGACGACGGTTCCCGCAAAGGAAAGCGAGGTCATCAGCGTGAACTGCTGCCATTCCGGCATTTGGGGGGCGACGATCCGCTGGACGACCGCCCCGACGCCGCCGAGCAAAATCCCGCCGAACATCCCGGGCGCGTTGCAGCGCCACCAATAAAAGCGCAGCAGCCCCGGGGCCAGGCCCCCGGCACCAAACCCCATGATGATCCACCCCCAGAGATCGTTGATGCTGGTCGCCGTCACCCCGAAGTAAAACCCGGCGATCACGATCCCCAGCGTCGAGGCGTAGGCGGCGATAATCAGCTCGCGGTTGGCCGCATTCGGACGCAGAAAATTCTGGTAGATATCCTTCACGAAAAACGCGCTCGCGCCGTTCACCATGCCGTTCTTGCACGACATCATCGCCGCAAACATCGCCACGACCACGATCCCCTTCAGCCCGATGGGAATCTGGTTGAGCAGCACCGCGGGCAGGATCTGCTCGGGGTTCACCGAGCCGTTGAAGCCGACGAGCGGAAGCTTCCCGCGCCAGTCAGGGCCGAGCGCGGACTGCAGGCTGTCGATCAGCTCGCGCGGATATCTTGCGGGCGAATGGATGATGTCCGCCGTCAGGTCATGCCAGAACGCGGCCGTGGTGTCCGGCGAGTAGGTGTGGATGATCGCCGCCACCTTCTGCGTCACCGCCGTGTCGGGGAAAATCGAATGCACGAAGTAGATCCCCATCACCGCGAACCCGATCATCAGCGGCCACCGGAACATCACCATGAACCCCTGCAAAAACGACTGCAGGCCGCAATCCCGGTCGCTGCGGGCCCCGAAATATCTCGGCTCCGCGCCCGACCCCATCCCGCAGAGAACGTTCCGCAGCAGGTAGAAGCTCGCGATCATGATGAGCGGCTGGTAGCCCTCATAGCCTGGCGGCATCGGGGTGTGCCACGCGGGGTAGGAATGGATCCAGTCCGCGTTTTGCGTCACCAGGCTCGCCGTGGCGGCCAGACTCTCCGCGCTCGGTACCATGTGCCAGGCCATCAGCGAGATGATCACGCAGGAGAGCATCACGATGATCCCCTGCACCAGGTCGGTGAGCACCACACCGTAAAATCCCGAGCTCATCGTGTAGAGGGTCGTGATCGTGATCAGCCCGAGCGTCGTATACATCGGCGGAAAAGGAAAAAACATCCCCAGAAAAAGACTCGTGCCGCGGATCAGGTAGGCCAGCAGCATCACGGTGCTGATGATCGCCATAATCGCCGAAAGCAGCCGGACCCCCTCCGCCGCCTTCCCCGTGCCGAAACGATACGTCATCCACTCCGCCCCCGTCATGCACCCCGACCGCCGGTGCCACTTTCCCATGTAGCAAAGCAAAAATGCCAGAATCAAAACCGCCCCGCCGCGAAACTCCACAAACAACCCGCGCGGCCCCATCATATACAAAAACGATGTGATGATCATCGTCCCCGTCAGGTCAAACCAGTTCGCCATCCCCGCCACCCCGAGCAGCCACCACGGCAGCGAGTGCCCGCCAAGAAAATAATTGTCCAGGCTCGAACTCGCCTTCCGCGTCATGATCACCCCCATGAAAAGACTGATGAACAGATACCCGAGGATGATGGCGTAGTCGGTGAAGCTTAAGGCTTGCATAGGAAGGATTCGTGGAAGGAATAAAGTTTCGCTTGCGGAGGGATCAAGACCCCTGCCCGGCCCCACTCGCGTTTCCGCAGACACTGCATCGAGCAGGAAAAGGTGTCAAGGGAAAAGATAGAACGTTTCATCTTTTGGTGGCACCTCCAAAGGCTTGAAATATTCATGCATATTACTTGTGCCGCTGCGTCCCTTTCCCGAGGGCGTCCGCTTGACGCTTCGCTATTTTCAAAACGATGCCTGGCAGGAAGCGGCCTCCGATGAATGGGAAGCCCTGCTCAAAGAGGCGGAGGCAGCTCTAGTCCACACTCCATTATTCTGCGGGGTCGCTTCCGGCGGCGGACAAAGCCGGGCGATGCCCCTTTGTTGTTGCAAAGAACGGTGGTGCCTGCACTTTGTAGTAAAACGATCCATCATTTTTCTTGACGGGAAAAAGCGGGCGAGGCTAAATGGCAAAAAATAATTATGTTTCCCGCCCACTCATCGTCCCTCGTCCTCCTCGCCTCGCTCGCACTCGTCACCGGCGCCTTTGCCCAATCCGGGGAGATCACCTCGAAACCGTTCGGAAAAGCCAAGGACGGCACCCCGGTGGAAATTTTCACCCTGCGCAATGCCGGCGGGGCGGAAGCCAGGATCACCAACTACGGCGGGATCGTGGTTTCGCTCAAGGTGCCCGACCGTTCGGGCAAGTTGGGGGACGTGGTGCTCGGCTACGACAACCTCAAGGACTACATCAAGGCGAACCCTTACTTCGGCGCGCTGATCGGGCGCTACGGCAACCGCATCGCGAAGGGCCGGTTCGAGCTCGACGGCAAGCGCTACCAGCTCGCGACCAATAACGCCCCGAACGCCCTGCACGGAGGGCTGAAGGGGTTCGACAAGGTGGTCTGGTTGGCCAAGCCGCTGAGCACAAAAAACGGGCCGTCCCTCGAGCTGACCCACGTGAGCAGGGACGGCGTGGAAGGGTATCCTGGAAAACTAACCGTGAAGGCGGTCTATACGCTGACCGACAGCAACGAGCTGCGCATCGATTTCACGGCGACGACCGACAAGCCGACGATCATCAACCTCACCCACCACTCGTATTTTAACCTGGCCGGGGTGGGGGATATCCTCGGGCACGAGGTGATGATCAAGGCGGACAAATTCACCCCCGTGGACAAGACGCTCATCCCCACCGGCGAGCTGCGACCGGTCGCGGGAACCCCGTTGGATTTCCGCAAGCAGACGGCGATCGGCGCCCGGATCAAAAACGATGACCAGCAGTTGAAGTTCGGCCTCGGCTACGACCACAACTGGGTGGTCCGCGAGAAGCCCGGCAGGCTCGCCCTCATGGCAAAAGTCACTGACCCGGCGAGCGGGCGCACGCTGGAGGTGCTCTCGACCGAACCGGGGTTGCAGTTCTATTCCGGCAACTTCCTCGACGGGACGAATGTGGGCAAAGGCGGAAAGGTTTATCGTTACCGCAATGGATTCTGCCTGGAGCCCCAACATTTCCCGGACTCCCCGAACAAGCCGCAGTTCCCTCCGGTTGTGCTCAGGCCGGGGCAAACCTACAAGAACACGATCATTTACAAGTTCGGCGTCAAGTAGGCGACCAGACTCTTTACTCACTAAAACAGACAGCAGTGAAACTTCCCCCAACCCACATTTCCAGTCTGCCATCGCGATGGCGCATCGTCCGTTGTGGTAGGGACAGCTCGCCGAGCTGTCCGTCGAATGATAGAGCGGCGCTCGCGCGCCAAAAGTCGGGCGCCTCGGCGATGCGCCCCTACCGCCGGAACGATGGCACGTCGTCTTGCTCCGGTAGGGATGGCTCGCCGAGCCGTCCGTGGATTACTTTTCGATGGCAGGGTCGGCGGGTCGCCGCGCCCGATCCGCAAGTGTGCTCCCCCGGAAAAAGTGGGGCACCCCGGGCGGTGCGCCCCTACCAACGGCACGC
>Ga0194063_10002016_pt1 | contig 12867 bp, 13 predicted proteins | sample SepL3720m_MetaG_FD_155459 | JGI IMG/M metagenome (GOLD analysis project Ga0194063, IMG submission 155459) | Anoxic zone freshwater microbial communities from boreal shield lake in IISD Experimental Lakes Area, Ontario, Canada - Sep2016-L373-20m | ecosystem: Environmental > Aquatic > Freshwater... | reverse complement strand
ACCCCTAAATCGCAACGCATTGGTATTTGGATAGTGGCAATAGTCTTAACAGTTGGAACATTAGGTTCATTTCTAGTTATGGGCTTAAGTGTCAATAATCAGAAGATAGATCAAGCTGAATATCAAAAACAATATGATGAATATTTAGCTAGTCAGAAAGCTTCATCTCAGACTAATGCTGCTAATTCTGAGGCATTCGGGGGATATTCGGCAAGGCAATTTGATTCAGCTAGTGTAAGCAAACTTAATGTTGAAGTTTTAAAACATGGTGACGGAGAAATTATTAAAGCTACAGATTCGATTAACTCAAGTTATTTTGGGTGGCTGTCAGATGGGACTATATTTGATAGCAGTAAAAAAATTGGCTTAGATGATTCTCCTGTGACTTTTTCATTGAGTGGTGTTATATCTGGATGGACTGAAGGTTTGACGGGTATAAATGTTGGGAGCATTGTTAGGCTTACTATTCCTGCAGATAAAGCTTATGGCGCACAAGACTCTGGTATTATTCCAGCTAATTCACCATTAGAATTTATTGTAGAAGTTCATAAAATTGATAATAGCTCAACTCAGGAATCATAGTTATGTCAGAAATGATTTATGACTTAATCATCATAGGTGCTGGCCCAAGCGCTCTAACAGCAGCAATTTATACAACGCGAGAGGATCTGAAGACTGTCCTGTATGAGAAGGCGCTTGTTGGCGGTTTAGCAGCAATTACTGATAAGATTGATAATTATCCCGGTTTTGCTGATGGTATTGAAGGTTTTGAGCTAACTGATCAAATGCGAAAACAGGCTGAGAAATTTGGCGCAAAAATTGAGGTTGGTGATGTCACTGCGGTTCGTAGTGATGGTGATACTAAAATGGTTACAGTTGACAATAAAGAAATAAAATCTAAAGCAATATTAATTTCTACTGGTAGTAGTTATAACAAACTTGGTATAACTGGCGAAATAGAATATTACGGACGAGGTGTTAGCTACTGTGCAACTTGTGATGGGGCTTTCTATCGTGGTAAAAAGTTAGCTGTAATTGGTGGCGGAAACTCAGCAGTCCAAGAAGCTATATTTTTGACTCGATTTGCAAGCCATATTGATTTACTTGTTCGTAGCACAGTTAAAGCTAGTGAAGTATTGCAGCGTGAGTTACAGAAATTTGTTAATGAAGGCAAAATTAACATACATGTCGGCACGGTTACTAGTGAAATTATTGCTACCGATAATCATGTTTCTTCAGTAAGAGTTGTAGAAAATAAAAAAGAAAAATTAATTGAAGTTGACGGTGTATTCGTATTTGCAGGGCTTAAGCCAAACACACAGTTCTTATATAATAGTGGTGTTGAATTAGACATAGCTGGGTTTGTTAAAACTGATTTGCATTTGCAAACTAACGTCTCTGGAATATTTGCCAGCGGTGATGTTCGTAGTGGAGCGACTATGCAGATAGCCAGTGCTGTTGGCGAAGGCGCAACAGCTGCTCAGAGCATTCGAGAATATTTAAACGATAATTCTAGGAATTTAATTTAACTTTATTATCTCAGAGATTGTTATTAATATGGCGCCTTTTGCTGGCAAGCCTTTATTGTCTGGCATTTGTTCGACGTAGGTTTTCCAATCGCCGTCATTAAAATATTCAGCTGTTCCGATAAATTTATAACCATTCCAATCTTTATCCCAGACAGCAAGACATACATTATTGTTATTGTTTATATTGTCTTTGGTTTGCTTCATAAAATTATCAGTTACGATTAATTGTTTGTTATTAACAACCTTAACGAAGGCTACTCCAATCACATTTGGGCATTTTTTAAAATCAACAGTTGCGAAAGAAACAGGGTTGGACTCGATTAGCTCTTTAATTCTATCTGTAATTATTTTGGTCATATACTTTTCTCGTTTATTACATTTGATCTCAGTTTGCCGGTTGGTCCAATAGCAGGAGTTGCTGTAGGATTATATATTGATTCCAGGTCTACATTATCCGATTTCAAATCAGCTAATATGTCTGAAGGTATGGGGTCTATAATTTCAATGTTGCCATTATATAAACCATCTTCGACTAATGATTTTGCTTGTGAAATGTATTCTTCTATTATTGCGGTTGTTGGTTTGCGCCATCGGTTTGGTAGTATGTTAGCTAGATCCTCATTATCTTCAGAAAATGTTTGTATCTGTAATATTATATTGCCAATTTTTATATTATGCGAACTTAGAAGCTTTATTAATTCGTAAAGATTAGTCGTTGCTTGAATATCTACGTTGAGCCCTATGATGGTATTGCAGCCTGTTTTTGTTATTGTATCGCTAATATTTTCTAATCCACGGATGGTGTTATCAAAGTGTTTATTATTAGGCTCTCTTTGTGCCAGTTTTTCAGTTACATAAACTATTTGATCATTATCACTTAGGCCATTAGGGATAGATGAAAATATTTCGTCATTAGCTGGCAACATCATTAAATCGTGGAAAGTGTTTAGCCCACGTATGGTTATATCAATTTTATCAGCATTCGGTACAATCTTTTCACAATATTCTTTGTCTGCAAAACTTTCACCAGTTGTCACAACCATAGCTTGGAAACCAAGTTCTCTAGTTTTTTGCAAATATTCTTTTAACTTAGGGTGCTTTGTAGGTTCGCCACCAACTAGCCAGATTTGTTCTGGTTTGTCATTATTGTTGGCAATAATTTCTAACAAGTTATTAAATGTATTAGTTGACATAGTCTCGGTATTTTTACCGATACTAATATTAGCGTAACAGTGCGCACAGTTGTTTGGGCATACGTTTGTTATCTCAATAACAGTTGCTATTGGCGCTCCATTCTTAGACAGATAGTTAGCCCAAGATTCTTGTATCTCTGATTTGGCAATATAATCTACTGATTCTTTTGGCACCAAGCTATCTTCCATTTGCTTTTTTTCTCTTTCTTTTATTATAATATATTAATATATTATACTAAAACTGTCTTTAATCCAATTTTTAGTGATGCTATTATTATCAAAGTATATTAATATTGGGCTTAGATAATAAATATAAAATAAGGTTATTCTATGAATTTTGATCAAGTTATGACTCCAGGTGATATCGATAATGGCATAGTTAATGTTGTGATTGAAATCCCAACCGGCAGTGTTAATAAAATTGAATGGAATCGTGATGAAGAGATTATGCAGCTTGACCGAACTGAGGTTTCGGCCGAGCCTACAAATTATGGTTTTATTCCCCAAACACTAGGCGGGGATGGTGATGAGCTTGATGTGATTATAATTTACGATAAGCCACTTTCTACAGAAACATTTTTGAAGACTAGATTGGTTGGAATTATGTTTTTTGATGACGAAGGGGTTTCGGATGATAAAATAATTGTTGTTCCCGACTGTTTAGATGAAAAATATTCAAAAATAAATAATATTGATGATATAACTAAAGAAGAGATTGATAAAATTACTTATCATTTTAATAATTATAAAAATATACAAAAACAGGGGACGACAATTGTCAAAGGATGGGGTGGAATAGACGCGGCCAAAGAAGTGATCTTTCGTTCTATCAAATGTTGGAATGAAAATAGAAAGAATTAGTTTTTCTTTTTCTGGTTTAGTTTTTTACAAAGTAGATTACCCGTTTTAGAAATTGTGTCTATAATAGTTGTTTGTCTCAAGTAGCTACGTAATTTATTTCGAGCATGGGTTGTTGTAACTAGTTCTTTCCAGTCTTGTTTTGGGTGGGAAGAGACTCTTGTTATTACCTCAATAATATCGCCATTCTGAAGAGGTTTATCTAATGGGTGAATTTTATTATTTACTCTAAAGCCATAAGCGTGGTTGGCAATATCACTATGGACTAAATAGGCAAAATCTAATGGCAAGGCTCCTTCTGGCAGGTTGTAAATATCACCTTTTGGAGAATAGACAAAAATTCGATCACCAAATAAGTCAATATTTAGTTGATCTTTTGATATTTCTTCGCCTTCTTTTAATTTATATGCAATTTCTTGAAGTCGATTTATCCATTGTAAATTAGCTGGAAGAGTTAGAGATTCTTTTCTTTTTACATAATCTTTAGTAGCTTTTTGATCATGATAGTGGAAACTTGCTGCTAACCCACGTTCAGCATATTCATGCATCTCTTTTGTTCTAATCTGAAATTCTACAATTTGTTCTGCTGGTGTCAACACAGTAGTGTGTAGACTTTGGTAACCATTCGGTTTTGGAGTAGCTATATAATCTTTAATTCGATTAATCATAGGTTGGTATAGACTATGAATAATACCAAGAACTAAGTAGCACTCTTCTTTTTTCTCAACAATAATGCGGAGAGCCATTAAGTCGTATATGTCATCAATGTTGTTATTGACTTTACCAAGTTTCTTATAGAGACTATAGATGCTTTTGACTCGTCCATTAATGTCAGCATTTACGCCTTGTTTCTTAAGAGCTTCCTCGATTTCATCTCGTACTTTCCCTAATTTTCGGGTGCTTTTACCTAACCTTTTTTTCATTAATATTTGGGTTTTTCTAAATTCGACCGGATCAAGATAGCTAAAGGCTAGCTCTTCAATCTCCATTCTAACCCTACCCATGCCGAGACGGTCAGCGATTGGTCCAAAGACATCTAGAGATTCTCTTGCGATCTTAATTTGTTTTTCTCTTGGAAGAAATTTTAGTGTTGAAAGATTATGTAATCGATCAGCTAGCTTGATAATAATTACACGGATGTCTTGCCCAACGGCGATTAATAATTTAGATAGGTTATCTTTTGTTTGTGTAGAATAATCACTAAGGTCACGCATACCAGAACGAGCCTTAGAGACTTTAGTAACGCCATCAACTAGAAATGCTACATCGTCCCCAAATTCTTTTTTTATTTCATCAATTTTTATGTCAGTATCTTCAACAACATCATGAAGTAGCCCAGCCGTTACACTGTCTGCGTCCATACCCCAGTCGATTAGGATCTTTGCTACTGCTAAAGAATGGGTTATATACTTTTCGCCGCTAATACGGTTTTGGCCACTATGGGCCTCGGTAGCGAAATTAAGAGCTTTTTTTAGTACGTCAATTTGAAGCCTATTATAATGAGGCCTGGCGTATTCTAGAAAATTATTAATTTCCATAATACTTTTATTATACTTTATTTATCTGTAAGCTTGCATAATTAACACTATAACGCTTATACTTTATAGTATGAAGATTTATATAGGAAGCGATCATCAAGGATTTCATCTCAAAGAGAGTGTTTTTGCTTATTTAGCTAAGCATGGCTACAATGTTGAGGATGTAGGTGGATCGACTCTTGACCCAAATGATGATTTTCCAGAATTTGCTCAAGCTGCGGCTTTGCAAATAATTGGTAGTGATGATAAAGATCCTAGAGCAATATTATTATGTGGCGGCGGTCAAGGAATGGCAATGGCAGCTAATCGATTTCGAGGTATTAGGGCTAGTGTAATTTGGGATGCATACGAAGCAAAGATGACCCGAAACGATAATGACAGTAATGTATTATGCTTACCTTCTCGATTGCTGGAGGATGATACAAAAGGCTGGCAGGGAATTATTGAGACTTGGTTAAGTACACCATTTGCTGATGCTGCACGATTTAGGCGCCGTAATGCAAAAATAGATGAGGTCTAATGAGTATCGTCGCACCAAGCATAACAGTCGAAACGGCAGATGCATATAAGGCTGCTATTGAAAAGTTCAAGCCTTTTGCTCAGAGAGTTCATATTGATATTAGCGACGGTCAGTTTGCGCCAGTCCCGTTATTAGAGTTGGAGAGTTTATGGTGGCCTAGAGAATGGATTGTTGATATTCATGCAATGGTGTCTAACCCTTTAGATTATGTTGATAAATTAATTGCTCTAAAACCGCATTTGATAACTTTCCATGCTGAGACAAATATGGATTTATTGCCAGTCATAGATAAGATAAAAAAATATGGGATTAAGGCTGGAATAGCATTATTAAAACCAACTGTTCCTTCATCTATAGCATATTTAATTAATGCAGTTGATCACGTTTTAGTATTTTCTGGTGATTTGGGCCACTATGGCGGTACGGCAAGTCTTATGCAGCTTGAAAAGATTAGGTTAATTAAGGCTATTAACACTAATGTTGAGATTGGGTGGGACGGTGGTGTTTCGGTAGATAATGCTTTTACATTAACGCAAGGCGGAGTAAATGTGTTGAATGTTGGAGGGGCATTAAATAATGTTGCCGATCCAGCAAGCGTTTATATTGAATTAACAAAGGAAATTAACAAACAAGGGGTAATTTAAAAAGGTGGGCGTAAAGTTATCAGCTATTCAATTACAACAAAAAGCAAATATTATCCGTGAGGATATTATTCTAATGCTTGAGGCTGCCGGTAGCGGGCATAGCGCTGGTTCATTAGGGCTAGCTGACATATTGTCAGCGCTCTATTTCAATATTATGAATATTGATCCTAAGGACCCAAATTGGCCAGATAGAGATATCTTTTTGCTAAGTAATGGCCATACTGTCCCGGTTCAATATGCAGCAATGGCTGAAGCCGGCTATTTTGAAAAATCAGAATTAATGACGCTTCGTAAGTTAGGTAGTCGTTTACAGGGTCATCCTGAAAGAACAAAATTACCTGGACTTGAAAATACTAGCGGCCCACTGGGTAGTGGGTTATCTCAAGCTGCAGGTATGGCGTACGCCTTTCAATATCTTGATGATGCAAAACATCGATTTGTATATACAGTTATGGGTGATGGTGAGCTGGATGAGGGTAACGTTTGGGAAGCTGCTATGTTTGCTGGTAAATATAAACTATCACAACTAATTGCTATTATTGACCGTAATAACATTCAGATAGATGGCAATACTGAAGATGTCATGCCACTAGAGGATTTAAGGGGTAAATGGGAGTCATTTGGTTGGCATGTTATTGAAATTGATGGTCATAATATGGAAAGCATAATTGATGCCGCTAGTATTGCGAGGGCTATAACAAATAGGCCAAGTGTTATTATTGCTCATACAATCCCTGGCAAAGGTGTTGATTTTATGGAATATGATTATAAATGGCATGGGATAGCACCGAATAGCGAACAAGCTCGAGAGGCGTTAATCAAATTGCATACTTTAGATGGAAAAATTAATTTAGGAGATAATTTAAGATGAGTAATTATCCATTAAATCCGAAATTATTCGATGATGATGTACTTCAAGAACCAATTAGGCTTGGTTTTGGTCGTGGGTTAAAAGAAGCAGGACAATCTAATGAAGATATTGTGGCATTGTGTGCCGATTTAACTGAAAGTACTCAGGTGCATTTGTTTGCTGAAGCTTTTCCGGAGAGATTTATCCAAGTAGGGATAGCAGAACAGAATCTTGTCGCAGTGGCTAGTGGATTAGCCAGTGTTGGAAAGATTCCTTTTGCCAGTAGTTATGCTGCGTTTAACCCAGGTAGAAATTGGGAGCAAATTAAAACAACAATTGCATTGAATGACCAACCTGTTAAAATCGTTGCTTCACATGCCGGTGTGGGAGTAGGCCCCGATGGGGCAACTCATCAGATGCTTGAAGATATTGCATTAATGCGTGTTATGCCAAATATGGTTGTAGTCGTGCCTGGTGATAGTATTGAGGCTCAAAAGGCTACTTTAGCAATATCAAATAATAATAAACCTAGCTATTTAAGACTGGCTCGTCCAAAAACGCCTGTATTTAGCACTTTAGAATCTCCATTTGAAGTTGGTGTTGCTTATGTTCTTCGAGATGGAAGTGACGTTAGTTTATTTGGTACTGGTATTATGACCTATCAATTATTAATTGCTGCCAATATACTTGCCGAAAACGGTATTAATGCTGAAGTTGTGCATGTCCCAACTATTAAGCCATTAGATATCGACACTATTTTAGCAAGTGCTCGAAAAACAGGTAGGGTTGTTACTGCCGAAGAGGCGCAGATTATCGGCGGCCTGGGTGGCGCTATTGCTGAAATTTTGGGTGAAAATTTGCCAACCCCATTGCTTAGAGTTGGTATAGATGATAGGTATGGTGAAAGTGGCGAACCAATGGAATTACTTGATCATTTTGGCTTAACTGGAAAACATATTGCTAAAAAAGTTGAAGATTTTGTACAACATAAATCACAATATCACAGGGAATATTAAAGGAGAAAGTATGGGATTAACAATTAACCAGATTAGGGATAACGTTATCAGAGCAAGGCACTTGATGCAGCGATCAAAAAATCAGCATTTTGCAGTTGGATCTTTTAATATTGATAATCAAGAAACTTTAATTGCAATCGCTAGAGCTGCCCAAAAACTTAATGCACCAGTTATGGTTGAATTGAGTAAGAATGAAACTATATCTATGGGACTACAAAATGTTCGGGATATGGTTGATAACTACAAAAAAGAATATAGCATTGAGATGTATTTAAACCTTGATCATAGCCCAACTGTTGAAGATTGCAAGAGAGCTATAGATGTTGGTTATGAATTTATTCATATAGATATCAGTCAGGCAAATCACGATGCTAGTGATGAAGATATTATTGAAAAAACTAAAGAAGTCGTAGAATATGCGAAATTTACTGGAGCTATAGTTGAAGCCGAGCCTCATTATTTTGGTGGATCTTCGGACGTATTTACTGAAAAAATTGATTATGATGAGATTAAGAAGACTTTTAGTGAACCTGTTGCTTCAAAAAAGTTTTGTGAAGTAACTGGGATTGATACATTTGCAGCTGCTATCGGTAATTTGCACGGTAAATATCCTGTACCAAAAATTTTAGATTTAGAGCTATTACAAAAAATTAGAGATAGTATTGATTCTAGGGTTATGATTAGTCTACATGGCGGTAGCGACACCCCACTACATTATTTTAAGGATGCGGCTAAGATTGGTGTCAGTAAGATTAATATCAATAGTGATTTACGTTATGTATTTAGAACGACATTGGATAAGGTTTTAGCAGATAACCCAAATGAATACGCAGTCGTTAAACTAATGCCAAAGGTGTACGATGCTGTTCAGTCAGTCGTAGAGGAAAAAATTAGCGCTTTTGGCAGCGCTGGCAAGGCGGTAATATAATGATTAAGATTTTGTCTATTGGTGCAGCGGTTCAGGATGTTTTTTTGAGCCATAGTATTGAGTTTAAACCTGTTACTGATATTCCTGCTCATGAGATATTTTTGAAATTAGACTTAGGATCTAAAGCTGATGTTAATAATATAGATTTTAGTACTGGTGGCGGTGCAACTAATGCTTCGGTGACTTTTGCTAGACAAGGTCTTCATGCCTTCTTTATGGGTACAATCGGGCATGACCCAGCAGGGAACGCAGTACTTGACGACTTAGACAAAGAAGGTGTCGATACAACACATATCAGTTATTCGGATAAATATAAAACGGGTTATTCTCTTTTACTACTAGCTCCAAGTGGCGAAAGAACGATTTTAACATATCGTGGCGCCTCGACTCATTATGATTTGAAAAATTTTAATATCGATCAGACGGATGGCATTGATTGGATATATTTATCAAGTTTAGCTGGCAATATTGAGTTATTAGATAAAATATTGAATCAAGCTAAGAAAAAAGATATTAAAGTATTTTTTAATCCTGGTAAAGGTGAACTAAAAAATTTATCTGAGATGAAATCCCTACTAGATGATGTGGATGTTTTGTCTGTTAATAAAGAAGAAGCTCAACAGATTGTTGATGGTCATAGCCTTGAGGAACTAGCTAGAAGATTATTAAATTATGTCCCAACTATAATTGTTAGTGATGGCCCTAATGGGGTTGTAGCTAGTGATAAAAAGACCGTAGTAAGAGCTGGTATGTATGAAGATGTCAAAGTTATTGATAGGACTGGAGCTGGTGATGCTTTTGGCTCAGGTTTCTTAAGTTATTGGGCTCAAGGTAAATCTCTCAAAGACTCAATAGTATTTGCAAGTGCTAACTCAACTTCAGTTGTGACAAAAGTAGGAGCTAAGGCAGGTATTTTACATAAGGGCGTAAAATTACATTCTATGCCACTTAGCGAGAAGCCATTTTAAGTGCTATAATTTAATAAAGCATAAGCAAAATAATAATGATTATTATCAGGAAAGAAAAATTATATAATGAGATATCAGATATGTGTATCGGGGGCAGCATCTGGCAAGACAGTAGAGGCTTCCCATCAGCTAGCTTATGATTTAGGTAAGGCAATTGCTAAGGCCGGAAAAACATTAACCACAGGGGCAACCACAGGCCTTCCTTGGTATGCGGCTCAGGGATTTTATGGAGTTAAGGATAGTAAGGGTGTATCAATTGGGTTTTCTCCGGCCAGCTCTTTCCGTGAGCATGTTGTAAAATATAAACTTCCGACAGTTGAATTTGATTATATTAATTTTACTAGTATGGATTATGTTGGTCGCAATGTTCATTTGGTCCATAGTAGCGACGCTGTTATAACAGTTGGCGGTCGTATGGGCAGTTTACATGAATTTGCAACTGGCTTGGAAAGTCATAAGGTCGTTGGTGTTTTACTTGGGAGCGGTGGACTAGCTGATTTTATTCCGACTTTATTAGAAAAGATTGTTGCTCCAAATGCAAATGAAATTATTTATGATACAAATCCAGCTAGATTAGTAGATAAAGTTGTTAAAGCTCTTGATAAAAAATATGTTGATTTTAAACATGATGGGACAGATGACAAACTTGCAAAGTTCAGTGTTGATAAAGGTTAAAGATATTATATAACGTAGTATAATATTCTAGATGAGTCAAAAATTTCATCTAGTTAGTGGATATAAGCCAACTGGCGATCAGCCAACTGCAATTAAGCAGTTAATTGATGGCCTTAATTCTGGCGTCCGTGAACAAACTTTATTAGGTGTTACTGGTAGCGGTAAGACTTTCACTATGGCCAATATCATTGCTAATCGTAATGTGCCAACTTTGGTATTAGCCCATAATAAAACATTGGCGGCACAGCTATATAGTGAGTTTAAGTCATTTTTTCCTGATAATGAGGTCCACTATTTTGTGAGTTATTTTGATTATTATCAGCCTGAGGCCTATATGGCTAGTAGTGATACTTACATAGAAAAAGATAGTAAAATTAATGATGAGATAGATAGATTACGGCATGCCGCGACAATGGCGCTGCTTACGCGACGGGATACAATTATCGTAGCTAGTGTCAGTTGTATTTATGGCATAGGGTCACCAGAAGATTATTCGGCTATGTCTATTAATATCAAAGTGGGCGAACGACGCCAACAGGATAAGTTCGTTAGATTGCTGACGGATATTCAATATCATCGTAATGATATAGATTTTTCTAGAGGAACGTTTAGGGTTAGGGGCGACATTGTTGATGTTTTTCCTGCGGGTAGCGACTCGGCTTATCGTGTTGAATTTTTTGGTGATATTGTTGAAAGACTGACTCGAATTGATCCATTAACTGGTGAGATATTGGCTGAGCCAAAAGAAGTTTCAGTTTTTCCGAGTAGCCACTATGTAACTCCAAAAGAGAAATTAGAATTTGCAATTGAGGGGATTAAAAAAGAGTTTGCTCAAAGATTAGAATACTTTGAAAAAAATGATAAACTTCTTGAAGCCCAGCGTTTAGCCCAGCGAACAAAATATGATATTGAAATGCTTGAGGAAACGGGTTTTGTAAAAGGAATTGAAAATTATAGCCGTTATTTGACTAATCGTGAGCCAGGCGAGCAACCTGCGACATTAATGGATTATTTTTCGGATGATTTCTTGTTGTTGGTTGATGAATCACATATGACATTACCTCAAGTTAGAGGTATGTATAACGGTGATAGGGCACGAAAAGAGGTGCTAGTTGAATATGGATTCCGTATGCCTTCGGCATTAGATAATCGGCCATTAACTTTTGAAGAGTTTTATCGCCACATTAACCAGGCAATATATGTTTCAGCTACACCATCTGATTATGAGCTATCACACAGTCCTCCACCTGCTCAGCAGATTATTCGTCCTACTGGTTTAATTGATCCGGAGATAATCATTAAACCAACGAAAAATCAGATTGAAGATTTAATCTCTGAAATTAATATTAGGGTAAATAAAAAACAAAGAGTGCTGGTAACAACTTTAACAAAGCGAATGGCTGAAGATCTTTCAAGTTATCTTCAGGAAATGGGCATTAAGACAGCATACATACATAGTGAAGTTGATACATTAGATAGAGGAGATATTTTAAAAGATTTAAGGAATGGTGTTTATGATGTCTTGGTAGGTATTAATTTATTGCGAGAAGGCTTGGACTTACCAGAAGTAAGCATGGTTGCTATTATGGATGCCGATAAGGAAGGATTTTTGCGCAGTGCTGGAGCTTTAATCCAAACCAGTGGTCGTGCAGCTCGCCATATAGACGGTAAGGTATATATGTATGCTGACAATATGACAGAGTCTATGAAAAAAGCTATTAGCGAAATGGATAGACGTCGAGATGTTCAAAGACAATATAATATTGATCATAATATAACACCAGAAAGTATAATTAGATCAGTTGATGAAGGATTAAGGGCACTGATTCCTAAAAAAGACGATGGGTCTTCTCGCTTAAACTTAAGAAAAATTCCCAAAGACGAATATCCTATGCTTATTCGTGAACTTACTGGTCAAATGGAACTTGCGAGTGCAAATTTAGAATTTGAAAAGGCAGCTAGTATAAGAGATCAGATTGCTGAGATAAAGAATAAATTGTAATTTACTAAACGGTCATCGGCTGTATAATACTTGTGTATTAATCAAAACTATGCTATTATTAGCGTATTGCATTCGATGATGCTAGGGCCTCTTTCAAAGATGAGCGCACCCTTTACTTTTAAGGTAATATTTAGGCGCTACCACCG
>Ga0194063_10002014_pt1 | contig 12867 bp, 16 predicted proteins | sample SepL3720m_MetaG_FD_155459 | JGI IMG/M metagenome (GOLD analysis project Ga0194063, IMG submission 155459) | Anoxic zone freshwater microbial communities from boreal shield lake in IISD Experimental Lakes Area, Ontario, Canada - Sep2016-L373-20m | ecosystem: Environmental > Aquatic > Freshwater... | reverse complement strand
ACCACGGTAGCTCCTGGTACCACATATCGTTACTATGTAAAAGCATATGACAATTCAGCAGCACAGAATCTTTCAGCTCAGTATGCAGGCACGGTTACTCTGGTTGTACCATCAACACAGGTAAGTTCAATCAAAATCACTGCTCCAGTTAGTGGTGAGACATGGGCATCTGGTTCAACACATAGAATCTCCTGGACAGCGAACGTTGCTCCGGGCACGGCACCAAAATTCGATATTATCCAGATACCTTACCCAATTCCTGCAGGTGCTGATGTAGAGGACTATCAAACAGGTATAGGTGGATGGGGAAGAACGGGTACATACTATGATTGGCAAGTTTCTGGTATGGCCGGTTACTCGAAATATTTACTCAAGATGTGTATCTCTGGTACAAATGTCTGTGATACAACGAGAGTTCCTTTTGGAGTTACTTTTGGTGTTGTACAAGCTCCCTCCGTCCCAACTAATCTCACAGTAGCCACAACATCGGCGACTCAAGCTAGATTGACATGGACAGCTGCAGCTCAGGGTACCTATCCTATAGCTGGTTACAAGATATACGGTTATAGCACTCACGGATATATTCAGATTGGCACCTCATCAACGAACAGTTTCGTAACCACGGTAGCTCCTGGTACCACATATCGTTACTATGTAAAAGCATATGACAATTCAGCAGCACAGAATCTTTCAGCTCAGTATGCAGGCACGGTTACTCTGGTTGTACCAGCAGCACGTGTAATTGTTGCACCATCAGTCCCGGTTCTTTCTGGGGTAACTTGGTTGTCACAGTTTCAGATAAGGTTGTCATGGAATGCCTCAACTGCTGGCACCAATCCAGTTGCTGGTTATAGGATATGGAATGGCGACTCTCTCGTAGGTACATCAACGACGAATTCTTACACGACAACCTTGGCTCATGGCGTTACGTATAATTTTAAGGTTAGTGCGTATGATAACTCGACAATTCCTAATCAATCTCAGTTATCTGGGGTCCGTGTCATCACTTCACCTTATTAGTCACATATGAGATATGTGTGAAGGTTTAATGTATAATTCTAGAAGTAGTCAGTAACATACATTTTAGATTAATAATTTTAGAGCAAAACCGGTGTAAAAGCCGGTTTTTGTCTTTGTATCCATCTGTGGATAACTCCGTTTACAATTAATTCTAATATAGGATATAATATTCTCACTACCCAAGGCATGATCCAATCGATGGACATGTCTTTTCTCTTTTTGTAGATATACCTGATTGCCATTCAGGATGTTTGTAGGAAGTATTATCAATTGATTATGGACACCAATGATCATGTGCCCATACAGGTTATAAGTTAACAAACAAATGAAAGCTGAAAAAAACTTCTTTAGAAAAAACTTTAGGTACGTTCTCGTTCTAGGTGCTTTGGCATGGATAGTATATACGATGCCATCAGTACGAGCCGCTCTGCAGACTATCGACGGGATCGACAAATCACAAGAGAGTCTCATCTCACTTATTCCTTTGGAATCTCAAGTTGCAGCCGTGTATAGTAGTGGTCGGTCATCAGATCTACCACCTCAACCTAGGAATTGTCCTTCTGGATACGTTTGTATCCCGACGTCGATGATATCAACATGGTGTCCAGTAGGGTATCAATGTACAGCGCAGAAACCGTCAATAGTCTCTGCGAGTGTTTCTCCTCTCGCCGTATCTATCGGTCAACAAGCAACTCTCTCATGGACCTCAGTCTATGCAGATTTTTGTTACGCATCAAATATCAATAGGGGCAGCAAGTTGCCAGCATCAGGAGTAGCGAAAGTCGGACCATTCGCAGTTGGCACAACCACGATCAATCTCGTCTGTGGCAAAAATGGTTCTTTGGATTTAACGGACCAGAAGATGGTATATCTCATAGTCTTGTCTTCATCTACTCCTCCACAGACTGCTTTGCTAAGAGCTAGCAATCTCGCGACCAAGTATGGTCCGATCGTTGGCGCTGCAAGTAGTGCTACGACGACACAGCCGTTCTATTTTAGTTTCAATTTGACAGCAGGTAATTACCCGATGTACATATCTACTGATCAAAACTCTGCTGTAACTACAACTGGCAATCTAGATGGAATGGGTGCCTATTCGAGTGGTCTCAGTGCCAATAGTACTGGCGCAACCGACAGTAGTTCATACTATTATATTGCTCCAGGTCAGACTCGCTCGTTCATCTCTTCATATATGGCCGTTGCACCTAGAACAGGAAGTGGTACGTATTATGTAACCTCCATCAATTATGGAACATCTACACAGAATACATCAGCTATGAGATTAGCCTCTCCTGAAATATCGGCCGGATTGAGAGCGCTATTATTCCATTAATTTACTGGTCGAGTAAAATCTTATAATTAATAAAATGAACCCTTCAATCATGAGGGGTTCATTTTTTGTAATATGGGGTGAAGTGCAACGTTAGTTGACTTAGCCACCCCACATCTGCTAGTATCATGAGTACCTTAAATATAAGGTTTTTGGAGAATAATAGATTGGAAGCACATACCTCGAGAGGGGGACAGCTAACCAATCATCTTTTCTTTCAAGAATAGGTTACGATATTCTCGCTTTTGTGGGAATAATACAAAAAAATGGCAAAAACATCAGTTATAGCAAGGTCACAAAAGAAGCCGAAATTCAAGTCGCGTGTTGTACGTCGTTGCTTCAGATGTGGTCGAAAGCATGGTTACATGAGAGATTTCGATCTTTGCCGTATTTGTTTCAGGGAATTTGCCAATGAAGGAGTTATCCCTGGTATCAAGAAGTCTTCATGGTAATACATCTTTTAATCTTTCAATCATTCAATTTTTCAATTAAATTAATCCCATGGTAACAGACCCTATCTCAGACCTAATAATCAGACTCAAGAATGCCAGCGACGCAAAGAAGGCTGTTGTTGCTATCACGTATTCGAAGTTTGCAGAGAATGTCGCACATGCTTTGAAGAAGTCTGGCTATGTTTCGACAGTAGAGAAGAAAGGCAAGGCTCCTATCCATGAGTTAGAACTCGGCATCGTGAGTGACGAGGCATCGGGCGCACGTATTCATGGAGTAGAGAGAGTATCCAAGCCATCCAGACGTATATACAGAAAGTATTCAGACATCAGAGTATTCCGTAGTGGTTTTGGAAACACATTCCTTTCAACACCAAAGGGTATCATGATAGATCACGACGCCAAGAAGCTAAAGGTCGGTGGGGAAGTATTGTTCAAGATTTGGTAATAAAAAATATATGTCAAGAATAGCAAAAAAACCAATCGTCATCCCTGCCAAGACTGAAGCTTCATATTCAGGCGGTATTTTTACAGTAAAGGGACCACTAGGCACTCTGACCATGATCATGAAACCACACGTAAACGTGGTTATCGAAAATGGCACTATAACATTGACTTTGACCAATCAAACACTACAGGCCAAGGCTCTCTGGGGAACATATGCAGCTCATATAAAGAACATGATCGCAGGTGTTAACAAACCTTTTGAAAAGAGACTCATCATCGACGGTATCGGATACAAAGCAGACATAAAGGGTAAAGACATCGTTCTTGCTCTCGGATTCTCTCATACGATAACTTTACCTATTCCTACAGATTTGAAAGTAACAACTGAGAAGAACACGGTGATCATATCCGGTATGAATAAGGAAAAAGTCGGTCAATTCTCAGCAGTTATCCGATCTATGAAGAAACCAGAACCTTATCTAGGTAAGGGTGTTAGATATTCTGACGAAGTCATCAGAAGGAAACAGGGTAAGAAGGCAGCATAATCATCATGAAAACATTACAGAAAAAACAACAACAGTTTGCCCGCAGAAAAGCTCGTACTCGTGCCAAGATCAGTGGTACAGAAGAGCGTCCTCGTCTATGTGTATTCAAGTCACACAAGTATCTTTACGCATCTATAGTGAATGATGACAAGGGTCATACTCTAGTTACGGTTGATTCACGTCAGATGAAGGGCAAGACACCAGTCGATAGAGCCAAGGAAGTTGGTGTTGAGATCGCCAAGAAAGCAAAAGCAGCCAAGATCACAAAGGTAGTCTTTGATCGCGGAGGTTATGTATATACCGGTAAGATCAAGATGGTCGCTGATGCAGCTAGAGAAGGTGGCCTAGAATTTTAATATAAATTTATATGACAGCAATAGATATAAAAAATAATAATGAAGCGGGAGTAGTCATCACTGATGAAGTCGTAGCGCCTGTTTCGACATCCAAGATCACTCAAGGACGCAAGATGCGTGGTGATACAGCTAGAAGGGGAGGTCGTGGTGGCGCAGGTCAATCAGGTGGTGCAGCTGGTGGTAGAGGTGGACCTCGCGGAGGTCGTGGAGGTGATAGAGAGCGTGTTAAACCTGAATTCGATAGCAAAATCATCGATATCCGCCGTGTGTGACTCGCGTGACTTCTGGGACGCCGCATGAACTTCAGTGTTGCTGTCGTTGCTGGAGATCACAAGGGACGTGTCGGAGTAGGTTTGGGCAAAGGTATAGATACAGCCGGCTCTGTCGAGAAAGCAACTCGTGAAGCAAAGAAAAACATCATCAGGATCCCATTGTCAGCTCAGATGACTATTCCTCATGCAGTCGAAGCCAAGTATTCGAGTGCTATCATCAAGATTTTCCCAGCTCGTGGTCGTGGTGTTGTTGCAGGTAGTTCAGCTCGTGCTGTTATCGAACTCGCAGGTATCAGAGATGTCTGTGCCAAGTTCCTTTCTGGTTCAAAGAACAGATTGAACAATGCCCGTGCAACTATCGAGGCGTTGAAGAAATTGAGCAAGACTCCTAGATATGGAGCAGTTTCAAAGGAGGAGGCAGCAAGGAGGAAGGAGCAAGGAGCTGCAAACAGGACCGAAGCATCCAAAATTGATGCATTGAGTAAGAAAAGTGCATAATCATTCAATCTTTTATTTTTTAATCTTTTAATTCTGTAACTCCCATGCAAACCCATCAACTAAAGAGAAATAATCCAAACATGAAGCGAACGATCGTCGCTCGTGGTGGTAAGCGTGGAAAGACAGCCGGTCGCGGAGGCAAGGGTCAGTCAGCACGTGCAGGTAACAAGAGACGTCCAGAATGGCGTGATATCATAAAGAGAGTACCAAAACTACGTGGTCGTGGTATCAGTCCTCAGAAGTCCATATCAGATAAGCCTGCAGTTATCAATTTGGTTGCTATCGAAGTTGCATTTTTAGCCAACGACTCTGTTACGCCAGCAACACTCATTGAGAAGGGTTTGGTAAGTATGATTTCTGGCCGTGTTCCTTCTATTAAAATACTAGGAGATGGTGAAGTAACAAAGGCGTTGAAAGTTTCCGGTCTATATATATCAGGATCTGCAAAGGAAAAGATTGAGAAAGCTGGCGGATCAGTCGTTACACTATTGGAAAAAGTTATCGCAAAGCCGGTCAAAATAAAGAAGGAAGGTGAAAAGAAAGGTGAAGTAACAACAAAGGTAGAAGGAGAAAAGAAGCAAGTCAACAAAGAAGTAAAGAAGGTTGAGAAGACTGCAGTGAAGGCAGATAAGAAGGTAAAATAAAAACTCATGAACAATTTCTTAGCTAAAATTTCATTGGCATTCAAAGACCAAGTTTTGAGAAAGAGGATTGGTTTTACAGTTTTGGCGCTAGTATTGTTCAGACTATTGGCAACTATACCTATTCCTGGTGTTGATGTTGGTAATCTGGCTAAGCTATTGTCTTCCAGTCAGCTTTTTGGCTTTCTAAATATATTCTCAGGTGGTGGTCTATCAAACCTTTCTGTAGTTATGCTCGGAGTAGGACCATTCATCACAGGTACTATCATCATTCAGCTTCTCACAATGATGTATCCGAAATGGAAGGCACTCATGCACGAAGAGGGTGACGCTGGACGTATGAAGCTCTCACAGTATTCTAGGTATTTGTCTATTCCTCTAGGTATCATATCAGCTGTTGGTTTCCTATCACTTCTACAATCTCAGAATGTTTTGCCTCATATATCTACATCAGCTTTCATAATGAATATCATAGTGATCACTGCTGGGTCTACATTACTCATGTGGATAGGTGAGCTAGTATCAGAATTTGGTATCGGAAATGGCGTATCACTCATCATCTTCGCTGGTATAGTATCGAGTTTGCCAAACAATATCAGTCAGTTCTTATCTACACCTCACAATCCTGCAGAAATACCTTTATATATCGTTGCTGTCGTCGTTGGTCTCGCTGTTATCGCCGGTGTTGTCTATGTCACAGAAGCAGAGCGATCTGTTCCAGTCACATATGCCAAACAGGTGAGAGGAAATAAGGTTTATGGTGGAGCATCAACATATCTACCACTTCGCCTCAATCAGGCTGGCGTTATCCCTATCATCTTTGCTTTGTCGATCTTGCTATTTCCTAAAGTTATCGCCACAGCACTAGCTAGTTGGACAACGTATCCAACCATTGCTTCTATTGCGGCATCTTTCAACGTATTCTTCAATAACCAATGGGTTTATGGGGCCTCATATTTTCTATTAGTTGTATTGTTCACATATTTTTACACAGCTGTTACTTTCGATCCAAAACAGATTTCTGAGAATCTACAACGATCAGGAGCATTCATTCCAGGTGTGAGACCAGGGGAGTTCACGATGCAATATTTGGGTAATATTGTTACCAGAATAACTCTAGTCGGTGCACTATTCTTGGGTATTATCGCGGTGTTGCCTCTAGGTATGCAGGCATTTACGTCTAATCAGTCATTGGCTATCGGCGGTACTGCACTTCTCATCGTCGTCTCTGTTGTTCTCGACCTATTGAAAAAGATCGATGCTCAGGTTGCTATGAGGGAGTATTAGGAGTCTCAAATAATCAGCAAAATAATGGTATGTGAGGGACTTGTGAGCGCGACTGGCGCGAACACGAGGAATTTTTCAGCAGAAAAATATCCGTGTCCTCAAATACCATTATTTTGCTGATTATTTGAGCTCACAGACTCATAGTAGCGAGAACCAACTGTCTAGGCAGTCTATTTTGTTATATAATGTCATCATGAAACCTCAAGCATTTATATTCATAGGACGTTCAGGGTGTGGCAAGGGTACTCAGGCCGAATTGCTTACAAAGAAGTTAAACGAGAAAGACGCAGCTGTTCCTGTTATGTATATATCGACAGGTATGGAATTGCGTGAATTTATCAAAGGCGAAACTTACACTCAGAAAAAATGTAAGGAACTATATAATACAGGGGGACTACAGCCAGAGTTTCTAGCCGTTGGTATGTGGGTCAATCGATATTTCAAGGATTATGCAGGTGATCAACATGTCATCATGGATGGTATGCCTAGGAAATTGCATGAAGCAGGTGTACTGCATTCGGCGATAGAGTTCTATGGTTTCGAAAAAGCTTGGGTTATCAATATAGATATCAGTTCAGAGGAGTCAGCAAAGAGACTGCTGGCTAGGAAGAGGTTTGATGATAATGAAGCTGAGATAAAGAAGCGCCTACTCTGGTACGAGACTGATGTTGAACCAACACTTAGTTATTATGATGGCAATCCCAAGTATACTTTTATCAAAGTATTTGGTGAGAGACCGATCGATGAGATCCATGCTGACATTGTGAAAAAGATAGGATTGGTGTAGTTTTACTCTATATGAGAGTGATTTGAATATGTGTTTTGTGGGTGCAATTATATGATTTCAATAAAAACAAAGTCAGATATAGCCATACTCCGAGAAGGGGGGCGTCGCCATGCAGAAATATTGCGGTCATTGGCCGCTATGGTCAAGCCTGGTGTAAGGAGTAGTGAGTTGGAAACTGCTGCGAGGAAACTGATTGCTGATGGAGGTGATAAACCAGCACTACTTAACTATCTACCATATGGAGCCAAGAGGCCATATCCAGCAGCTTTGTGTGTATCCGTAAATGATGAGATTGTCCACGGTATCCCAAACGAGGAGGATAAGATCCTTAAGGAAGGTGATATTGTCGGGCTAGATCTGGGACTTACTCATAAAGGTCTGATAACTGATGCGACTTTGACTGTGGCTGTTGGAAATATTCGACCTGAGTTGACCAAACTACTCGATGTTACCAAGGAGGCTCTCATGGCAGGTATTCGTGCTGCAAAGGGTGGTAAACGTATCGGTGATATAGGTAATGCTATAGAGAGAGTTGCAGCCGCACATGGATACGGTGTTGTAGAGGAACTGGCAGGGCATGGAGTCGGCTATGATGTTCACGAAGAACCATATGTACCGAATTATGGAGATGCTGGTAAAGGCGAAGTACTCAAACCTGGGATGGTCCTCGCAATAGAGCCGATGTTCAATCTCGGTTCAAAGAAGGTTAGATTGGATAAAAAGGATGGTTATACTTATAGAACTGCAGATGGAAAGCCGAGTGCACATTTCGAACACACTGTTGTTATAACGAAAAGTGGTGCAGAAATATTGACGGCATAGGAAAAAGAAAAATATAAGGTATAAAGCATTAAGAATCGATGCTAATATACGAATTATTCTAATGATACGAATAGTGTCCATTCAGGAGTTCGTTCCATTGAAATACCTTACGAAATAACCTATAATAGCCACACTATGAAAACACAACCAACACATCCGAAGTTCGAGCGCACGCTAGTCGTTATCAAGCCAGACGGCATTCAGAGGACATTGATCGGTGAGATTATCAAGAGATACGAGAGAATCGGGCTCAAGTTGGTTGGTATCAAGATGCTTATACCTTCAGCAGACCTTATAGAAAAGCACTATACTCTCGATCCAGAATGGCGTACGAAGACAGGTTTGAAGACAATAAAGAGTTATACAGATAAAGGTTTGAAGCCACCTCATACAGATCCACTCAAGATCACGGCTATCATTTTGAAGAATTTGGTTAACTATATGACGAAAGGACCAGTTATCGCTATGGTTTGGCAGGGTTCACATGCAGTCGAGATAGTTCGTAAGGTCACAGGTGGAACAGAACCATTAACATCAGGAATGGGAACTATACGTGGTGATTTCGTCATTGATTCATACAGGATGTCTGATACAGATGGAAGAGCAGTACGTAATCTCGTTCATGCATCAGGATCCGTTAAGGAAGCAAATGATGAGATAAATCACTGGTTCAAGAAAGGGGAATTATTTGACTACAGACATATTTCAGAGGCTATGCTATACGATGTCGATCTAGACGGCATATTGGAATAGAGAAAAAGTGCTTCGTCTCGCAAAACTTGCACGCCGCTATAGAAAGTTGGAATTCTCACTTACGAAAAATATATTTTTGCAAGAGCAAAAATGTTTATGACATATTTTTTGATTTTGATTCAAAAAATGTGTCGCAACTACTTTTGCACCTTGCAGACTTCAATAGGAGTAATAAAATATACATAGGTTGCGAGAGTAAATTCCACAAAATTTATATCTACGGGAGATCGACGAACTTCGGTTCAAATTCCATTGCACCCCGGTGTTTATGGTGAGATCACCCACCTGTAATAACAGGTATTGTACTCTTGCAATCCTTGAACAATGTCTGCGGATGTCATGTCTGCAGGCATTTTTCTGTTATAATATAGCGATGAAAATATACATATATGCTTTCTTGGTTCTAGCTGCTACATTAATCGCTCATCTTTTTGGTATCAATGGTTTGTATTGGAACATACCGTCGTATGACATATTCATGCATATACTGGGTGGTGTGGGTATAGGTTTGTTCGTTTTGGCGTTCTTGAAGTCAAATTTCTCACGTTTTGCTGACAAGAAGGTCGTCATTGTGCTCGGTGTGCTTGGTGTTGGGATCATATGGGAATTGTTCGAAATGTATTTCAATATTGCTGGAGCTCCAGTAGGTACCAAAGCGTATTATATAGATACAACAAAGGACTTGTTCGATGATATGGTGGGAGGTGCTATCGTTGCATGGTCATTTATCAGAAAGTAGCAACTATTATATATAAGTATGAGAGTTGTTTAGTAATTACTAATAATAAGTTATTCACTACCAAACCTTATGAACACATCAACAATAAAATTTTGCACAGGGGTTGGTACTGTAACCGGGGCCAATTTTCTTTTTCAAAGCCCGAAAGGAACCAAGATATTGATCGATTGTGGACTCGTTCAAGGTGAGAAGGTGGCTGAAGCGGCCAATAGGGAAGCGTTTTCATATGATATAGGATCGATAAATGCACTATTCATCACTCATGCACATCTAGACCATGTGGGTAGAATTCCAAAATTGGTCAAGGAGGGATTCAGAGGACCGATATTCTCAACACCACAGACTAAGGCTTTGGCAGAGCTAGTCTTGAATGATGCAGTCAATATTCTCGCTGCGGAGGCCAAACAAGATGGTGAGGAACCCCTCTATTTTCAATCAGATGTTGATGCAGTTTTTTCTCTATGGAAGACGATCAATTATCATGAAGTATTCAATTTGGATGATGAAATCTCTATATATCTCAAAGATGCTGGGCATATATTGGGGTCGTCGATGGTGGAAGTGAGGGTAAAGAAACAGGAAGGGGAGAATAAGGAGCAAGAAGGAGGAAGCGATGAGGAAGGAGAAATGAGAATTCTATTTACAGGGGATCTAGGGAATTCACCAGCACCACTGCTCCGAGATACTGAGGAGGTTGGTGATGTGGATTATCTGGTTATGGAAAGTGTATATGGCGACAGGAATCATGAGGACAGGGAAGGTAGGATAAATAAATTCAAGCAGATAATAGATGATACGATGGCTCGGGGTGGAACATTGGTTATACCAGCTTTCTCTATTGATCGAACTCAGACATTATTATTTGAACTCAATAATATGGTTGAAACTGGCAAGATAAAGTCAGTGCCGATATTCGTTGATTCACCGATGGCCATCAAAGCTACTGAAATATATGCTTCCAATACGGATCTATTCAATGATCGAGTGAAGAAACAGATACAAAATGGCGACAAGATATTCCAATTCCCACGCCTGGAGTACACCATGTCAGCAGATGAATCTAGAAATATTGAGCGTGTAAAAGGCGCCAAGATTATTTTGGCGGGTTCTGGTATGTCTATAGGAGGTAGGGTGATAGGTCATGAAGCTCGGTACTTACCAGATGAGAAAAGTACGATCTTACTCGTTGGTTATCAGACCACTGGTTCACTCGGTAGACATCTCGCGGATGGTGCAAAGAAGGTGCATATCCATGGCGAAGTTGTGAAAGTGAAAGCACATATAGAAACATTGTATGGATATTCTGCTCACAAAGACGGCGATCATCTACTCGAGTTTGTTTCTACTGCAAGTAGTAGAGAGAAATTGAAGCAAGTATATGTAGTGATGGGTGAGCCAGGCGCGTCTATGCATCTCACACAGAGGATTAATGATGAGTTGGGTGTGAAGGCGATCGTTCCTGTGAGAGGGGATGATTATGAGTTGGAGGGTTGAAATATAAAAAAATCGGGAGGAACAATATCCATCCCGATTCCAGATTGACACCCTTTGCCGGCTATATAGCATAGCTGGTGCACTTTTACTGATGATGAACCGTGTGATGTGCGCGGGTGACAAGATGTACGCAGAACTAAATGCGCAGAGATTACTTTACCATATCCACAACTCTTTTGAAAGTATCTGGCTTGAATTCAGCTAAGTTCGCTAAAACCTTGCGGTCTAGTGCAATATTCTTCTTCTTGGCTGCGCCAATGAATTTGCTGTATGAAAAACCAAGTGGTCGTAGAGCGGCGTTTATCTTGACGTTCCAAAGTCTTCGGAAGTCACCCTTTTTGTCGCGGCGATGGGCGAAAGAGTAGGCACCAGCATGACTCAGTGCATCGTTAGCAGCTCTCTCGGTTTTTGATCTGCGGAAACGGAAACCTTTTGCGGCTTTGAGTATCGTACGGCGATTCTTTAGGGCGTTGACTGCTTTTTTGACTCTTGTCATGGTAGTAAAGTATTAGGTATTAAGTATAAGGTAATAATTATAGATGAAAAGACTATGCGTTTACTAGGAAACGACTCTTGGCCTTGTTATTCATATGCATAACAGCAACCATACGACGCTTGTTGGTACTCTGTTTTGATGAATCTTTTGAATTGAAATGGTTTTGGCCAGGCTTGCGCGACAAAATCTTGCCATTCTTTGTGACTTTGAAACGCTTTAGGAATGATTTGTTTGTTTTGATTGTCATGGTATTAAATTACTTTTTCTCTATATAAATAGTTAGTCCTTTTGGCCCCTTTATCGCTTCTTGAGCGACTCTGTATTCGACGGTAACAAGCTTGAGGATTCTCTCTAGTCTTTCCTTGAGGAAATTCATATCCATATACTTGGAACGTCCGACTAAGAATAGGTCTATCTTCACTCGGTTTCCTTCGGATAGCCATTCAGAGACCTTCTTTGCCTTGAGTTCAAGGTCATGGTCACCTGTGCCTATCTTGACTTGGATAATCTTGACTTCAGTTGTCTGAGTCTTTGATTTGGTCGTCTTTAGCTTCTTTTTTTCATCGTACAGGTACTTTCCATAATCCATGATCTTGGCAACCGGTGGCACTGCAGTAGGGGAGATCTCGATGAGATCCAATCCTCTATTCTGTGCCTCTGTTAAAGCGGTTTGAAGGCTTATCACGCCAAAGTTCGTTCCGTCGTCGGCAATTACCCGCAACTGTGGGGCTTTGATCTGATGGTTGATTTTGACGCGTATACTCAAGGGATTACAAGGTGTATTTATAGCATGGCGGCTAAGTAAATGCAAGGGGTTGAATAACCCCACCCATTTCTGCACTCTGCTGGTAATTTAGATACATAATACTCGGAAGCTGTTAACACCTCAAGTGGTGCTAGTTTGTTGTCGAATGCACAGTGAACCCTTTTG
>Ga0194063_10002013_pt1 | contig 12872 bp, 10 predicted proteins | sample SepL3720m_MetaG_FD_155459 | JGI IMG/M metagenome (GOLD analysis project Ga0194063, IMG submission 155459) | Anoxic zone freshwater microbial communities from boreal shield lake in IISD Experimental Lakes Area, Ontario, Canada - Sep2016-L373-20m | ecosystem: Environmental > Aquatic > Freshwater... | reverse complement strand
GGCCGCAGCCCGCTACGGGGCTGCCGGACGCCATCGGGCGGTGAAGCGGAATTCATACAATCGGGCCAGCTGAATCCTGCTCCGTGTCGATCGACCACAACGGCGAGGCCCTACGGGCCGAGACCCCGGGCTCCTCGGCAGCTCGGGCCTCGGCCGTCAACGGCGAACCCGCTGTTGTCGAGCTCAATGACGCCAACTTCGCCGCCGAGGTGCTTGCCCTGCCTTCCGCGGTGCTGGTGGATGTCTGGGCTCCCTGGTGCGGCCCCTGCCGCCTGATGGCCCCCTTGATGACCTGGGCCGCCAGCACCTACGCCGGTCGGTTGACGGTGGGCAAACTGGAGGCTGACAGCAATCCGGGCAGCCGCGATGCCTATCGGGTGCAGGGTCTACCCACCCTGATCCTGTTCCGTGACGGCGTCGAGATCGGCCGTCATGAGGGCGCCATGGCCAAGCCCCAGCTGCAGGCCTTCCTGGATGCCCATCTCTGAACGGCTGGCTCTGCTCGGCAGCGGCGTCTTCGCCCGCAACGACCAACGCAAGCTGGCCTATCGGCAGCGCTGCCAGGTCGCCGCTAGCCAGGTGCCCTTGCCGCCGCTGCTGGATCTCTCCCTTGGCTCCACCGATCTGCAGCCGCCGCCGGTCGCCATCGAGGCGATCGCCGCCGGACTGAACCAGCCTGAGAGTGCCTCTTACTGCCTCCATGGCGCCACCCTGCCGTTCCGGGAGGCGGTGGCCGCCTGGGCCGGTCGGCGCTTCGGGGGGACGGTGGATCCCGAGACCGAGGTGCTGCTGCTGGTGGGATCCCAGGAGGGCACGGCCCATCTGCCCCTGGCGGTGCTCAACCCCGGCGACGCCGCCCTGTTGCTCGATCCTTATTACCCCTCCCATCTCGGTGGCCTGCAGCTGGCCTCGGCGCGTCCGGTGCTGCTGCCGCTGGAGGCCGCCTCTGGTTGGCGGCCCGATTTCGACCGCCTCGGCGCCGCCGAATGGCAGGCCCTGAAGCTGATGGTGCTGGGCTTCCCCCACAATCCCACCGCCACCACCGGCGAGCAGAGCTGGCTGGATGAGGCGGTGGAGCGGGCCCTGCGCCACGACATCGTGTTGGCCCACGACAACCCCTATGTCGATCTGGCCCTCGACGGCGAGGCCCCGGCCCTGTTGCGTAACCCGGCCTGGCGCCAGTGCGGCATTGAGTTTTTCTCCTTTTCCAAGAGCTGGTGCCTCGGCGGTTACCGGCTGGCCTTCGCCATCGGCGCCGCGTGGCTGATCACGGCCCTGCGCCAGCTCAAGGGGGTGGTGGATTTCAACCAGTCCCTTGCCCTGCAGGCCGGAGCCATCGCCGCCCTGGAGCAGGCCCCCGACTGGCCCCAGCGGCTGCGGGCGGTGTACAGGGAGCGGCGCGATCGCATGGCGACGGCGCTGGAGGCCCAGGGTTGGCCCCTGAGGCGCCCGTCGATGGCGCTCTATCTCTGGCTGCAGTTGCCCGAGGTGGCCCGCCTGCGCGGACTGGATTCGGAGGCGTTCTGCGCGGCCCTGCTGGATGGCACCGGGGTCTGTCTCACCCCCGGTAACGGCTTCGGGCCGGCCGGCGAGGGTTGGCAGCGGCTGGCCCTGGTGCATCCGGCTGCCGAGCTCGAAGCCGGTGCCGCCCGCATCGGGGCCTGGTTGCGGCAGCTGTGATCGGTCGAATCGCCGCCGAGCGACGGCGGTTGCTCCGCTCGCCAGGGGGGGACGGCCAGGCAGTGGCCGCCCAACCACCGGCCCTCGACGTCCCCTGGCGGTTGCGGGGCCTGCCGGTCTGTGCCAGCACGGAGGGCGAACTGGATCGCTGGCTGGCGACCTCCCTGCCCGCCACTGCCGGGCCGCTGCGTGCGCCGATGGCCCTGTTGGCCCGCCATCAGCGCTTCGGCCATGGCCAGCAGGGCCGCACCTGGCTGGCTCCTTGCGGTGGGGTGTGGCTCAGCGCCGCCCTGCCCTGGCCCCAGGATCCGGCCGAGGCGGCGGCGCCGGGCCTGGCGATGGCGGTGGGTCTGGCCCTGCAGTTGGAGCAGCTCGGGGTGCCGGTGCGGTTGAAATGGCCCAATGACCTGCTGCTGCAGGGGCCTGATGGCGAGCTGGCCAAACTCGCCGGCCTGTTGCCGCGGCTGCGATTTCGCGGTGAGCGGATCCGCTGGGCCCGCTTGGGCGTGGGGCTGAACGGTCTCAATCCGGTGCCGGCTGGGGCCGGCAACCTGCGCCGTGCTCTGGGGCCTTGGGGTGCCGATCCGCTGCGCCTGTCGGCCCGGGTGCTGCTGGCTCTGGAATGGGCGATGGCCTGGGCAGGGCGGCCGGAGGAGGTGCGCCAGCTGGCTGAGCAGCGGCTGCATCTTGGGCCGGCCCTGCTGCGACTCGACGGTGAGGATTGGCGACCGCTGGGTCTGGAGCGCGATGGCGGCCTGCGGCTGCAGTGCGGCACACGCCGACGGGTGCTGCAGCGCTGCTTCGATGCGGGACCCCTGGGAGCTGCCCCTTAAAATCCCAGCCAACCTCTGCCTCACCCTTCAGCCGATCTGCGAACGTCGCTGCAAATCCCCCAGCGATTCAGTGCCTTGCGGCCATTCAGATCGGCCTCCCAGCACGACTCCTTGCACCAGCAGCGCGGCCAAGCTGGCCGGGTGGGTCCAATCGCCCGGATCTGTCAAACTTCATGGCTCAGTCGAGCCACCTGGTTCTGTCCGGCAGGTGAGTTCTGTCCACCTGCTTCGCTCTACCCTCCCAGATCAACGTCTCCATCAGGAACAGCCTCAACGCCGAGATTCAGTCACTCCATTCGCATCAGCTTCTCCATCAGGCCCAGCCCCGCAGGTGCAGCGGCCACATCGCAGGCCGGGTACCGCCTCTGAGCCTGACCCTGCCCATTCTCCCGTTATTCCTCGAGGATCCCTTCCCTTGCTCCCTATGGCCTCCAAGCCCCTTCACTTTCTGCTCCTGGGCCTGCTGGGAGCGGCTCCCCTGGCGGTCGTGCCGCTGGTCTTCGCCGAGAGTGAGGCGCCGCCACTCACCCTGGCGCCAGCGGCGCCCCCCGAGGCCGCTCCAGCGCCACCGGCAGCAGTGCAGCAGGGGAACCCGGCACCGCTGTCGGCATCGCCATCCCCTCCCAGTCCGTCCTCCCAACTTGCCTCGCCGCCGATGGCCGAGGCGCCCCTGCGGCCATCGGCGGAGGAGCGACGCAGTGTGCAGCCCCGTCGCTTCGATGCCTCCCTTGATGAACTGGTGCGCGATGGGGTGATTTCCCCCTCCGAGCGGATTCGGGTCCATGGCGGTCTGATCGGACCGATGAACACCGCCCGCCTCCAGGCCTGCCGCAGTGGTGCCCTGTCAGCCCTGGAGTGCGGTACAGGCCTGGTGGTGCGGGGCCGCAGCCGGCTTGATGGTGCTGGCTTCCCCGCTGGAGATGGTGAGGCCGGCTTCAGTGGCGGCGGCGTGGCCGCGGGCCTGGGTCGCTTCAGCACCGATGCCCTGCCCCTGCCGCCCATCTCCGTGCCGGTGTCCGCCCTGCTCTCCGGGGCCGGCGGCACCTTTCGGCTCACCGATGTCTTCGGCCGTACGCCCAGGCCCGCGGCGATCGCCGGCAATGGCAACGCGAACTTCCTGTTCCCTCTGATCGGCTCGGCTGTCGTCACCAGCCCCTTCGGCTGGCGCCTGCATCCGCTGATGGGCACCTGGCTGATGCACGCCGGTCGCGATCTGGCGGCCCCGGAGGGCACGCCCGTGGTGGCGGCTCTCTCTGGCCGGGTGATGAGCAGTGGACTGGCCGGGGGCTATGGCCTGGCGATCGAAATCGAGCACGACGGGCCGCGCCGCCGCACCCTCTACGGCCATCTCTCCGAGCTCTATGTCAAAGAGGGCCAGGTGGTGCGCCAGGGTGAGGTGATCGGCCGGGTCGGCAGTACGGGCCTGAGCACGGGGCCGCATCTGCACTTTGAAGTGCGCATGCCCCAGGAGGGCGGCTGGGTGGCCGTCGATCCGGGCGAACTGGATCCGGGCGGCGCCATGATGGCCGCTCAGCCAGGCCAGCCCGGGGCGGTAGCCACCGATGCGGTGGCGCTGCTGATGGGTGAGCTAATCCAGACGCTTGAGCGGCCTCGCAATCCCCTGGCTCTGCCGGCCGCCCCCAGTGGTGGCGCCGCTCCGATCGGCACGTCTGCTCCTGCCCTGCGCCAGCGGGGCTGAAGTCCGGGATGGGCTGAAGCGGCTCCTGGTTGCCCTCGGCTCGGCTGGATAGGCCTGCGGGTTGCACTCGCCGACGTTCCCGGCAGCGGCTTCGGGGTGGCTGAATCCGCTCGGATCTTCTGGGTTCAACCGCTGCCGTGGTCGGAGCAGCCGCTCCCAAGATCGGGATTCAGGAGGTCAAAGGTATAGATGCAATCCATCGGCGCAAATACCTCATAACACCAGCAGAATTGCGCACAGAACGGCAGGGTACGGCGGCACTGGCGCTGGTTTTGGCTCGCTGCAGCTGACAGACGAAGCGGCTGGCGCGAGGGAAGGTCTGGTCTGCTCACGTTGCTGATCCGCCTGAGCGGCTTGGGGATCCGGAGTTGCGCTTTGCCCGCAAACCGGCCGCTACTGGGGCATCCTCGGCCTCGCAGCACCCTCAGAGAACGTTGTTGCTAGGGGGGGAGTGAGCAGATTCGTTGCGAAGGACGGGGTGCAGTTGAGAGGGAAGGCATGATGTCTGCGGCGGGATTGTCCCATGGCTGGCTGGCTATGCCAGTGGTGGCTGCCGTGGGACGAGCTTGACGATTGCCTGGTATGACTGATATTCGTGAAACAGGCCATCGGCATTGGCCTGATATAATGGTTTCACCTTTTCTTTGCAGATTCTCGTTATGGCAAGTGGCACCGATGGCTCCGGCCCCAATCTCGGCTCCGGCACCGACTCCGTCATGCCTATCGATCAGGGGGTTGTGTTCACTGCTTTTCAGAGCGTCGACATGGACCTGCCGAGCGACAGCTATCTGCCGCCCGACTCTGCATCTCTTATGGGGGCTGTGCTCACCCCGACCCAGTTGGATATCCTTGATCCGCTAGGCCGACTGCAGCGTTATATAGGAATTTTTAACATTGTTGATATCAATCAAGGGATTTTAGCGACCTCGGTGGTCACTGGTTATCAGCAATTTTCCGGATCTTCAAGCAATTCGGGGCTTCTCTATGAGTTTTCCGGTGCTTCGCTTAATGCTGCATTCGCTTTCGCTCTCATTCAGGCTGGCAAGCCCTACGAGATTGAAAGCGAAATTTTCAAGGGTGCTGATTCGATTGCCGGCTCCGCCGAAAATGATGTTCTGATTGCTTTCGCTGGGGCAGATAGCGTCTATGGATCGTTTGGCTCCGATTCCCTCTCCGGCGGAGACGGAGATGATTTTCTCAGCGGCAATGCGGGCGTCGACTCCGTCGATGGAGGAACCGGCGATGACACGCTGTACGGCGGTCAGGAGGGAGATCAGCTGATTGGCCGTACGGGCAACGATCAGATTTTCGGAGATCTCGGCGGTGATGCGATTTTTGGCAATGAAGGTACTGACACCGTCGATGGTGGTGATGGCGATGACACGCTGCACGGCGGCAAGGAGGGGGATCAGCTGATCGGCGGCACGGGCAACGATCGGCTTTTTGGAGATCTTGGCAACGATTTTCTCAACGGCAATCAGGGTGCCGACACTGTTGATGGTGGCGCCGGAGATGACACGCTGCGTGGGGGTCAGGATGGAGACCAGCTGATCGGCGGCGCGGGCAACGATCAGCTTTTTGGAGATTTCGGTGACGACTTGCTTGTTGGTCTTCAGGGTGATGATTCCATCAATGGCAATGCCGGAAAAGACATCCTCTCCGGTGGGCTCGGAGCTGATCACTTTTTGCTCTCCAAAGACGACGACTTGATCACTGACTTCAGTTCTTCGGAGGGTGACATCATTGAGGTGCTGGCGAGTACGCCTTACTCTTTGGCTGACTTGGGAGGCAACCTTCAGATCATTCGCGATGAAGGGACCACCACCCTGTTGGGAGTCACTCTGGCAAGTTTCGATCCAGCCATCAGCATCATGCTGATCTAGGGATAGGGCAAGGGCGGTGCGGATTCGCTGGATGGCTGCCTGCCGTCCACCTTGCTCCCTTGGCGAGTCGAGTCATCGCCGCCCGACACGCCATCGCCTGCCGGGCTCAAGCCCAGCTCAGACGTGGTGGATCCAGTCGCCGAGCCCATCGACGATATGGCCATCCTTGAACTGCAGCACCCGTTCAGCCCGGTCCGCCACATCGTGCTCGTGGGTCACCATCAGGATGGTCATCCCCTGATGGTGAAGTTCGTCGAACAGATCGAGCACTTCGCGGGTGGTGCTGGAATCGAGGGCGCCGGTGGGTTCATCGGCCAGCAACAGGATCGGTTGGTTGATGATGGCGCGGGCCACAGCCACGCGCTGCTGCTGGCCGCCGGAGAGCTGGTTGGGCCGGTTCTCGAGCCGCTGACCCAGGCCTACCCGCTGCAAGGCCGCGGCCGCCCGTTCACGGCGCTCCTTCAAGGGGATGCCGGCATAGATCATCGGCAGCGTGACGTTGTCGAGGGCGCTGAGCTGGGGCAGCAGATGGAATTGCTGGAACACAAAACCCAGCTCGCGGTTGCGCAGATCGGCGAGTTCATCGTCATCGAGATGCTCCACCGGAGTGCCGTTGAGGCGATAGGCGCCGGCGCTGGGGCGATCGAGGCAGCCCAGGATGTTCATCGCCGTGCTCTTGCCCGAGCCTGAGGAGCCCATCATCGCCAGGTACTCGCCGCGATTGACCGTCAGGTTGAGATCGTCGAGGGCGCGCACTTCGGTATCACCGCTGCCGTAGATCTTGGAGATCTGATCGAGCTCGGCGACGGGCCGGCCGCTCGAGGCGGAAGCCGCAAGGGCCGATCCACCCCGGAGTCTGGGCTCGGGTTCGGGGCGCTTCGAAGCGGCCATGGCCTGGGCTGATTCAGCCAACGGCATGCTCAGCCCAAGGAAACGGCACTGGCACTGGCGATCGCCTGCTGCAGCATCGGTGTGCCCGCCACGGTGGAGCTGGCCCAGTTGAACAGGGGGCTCGAAAGAATGCCGCCGACGGCTGTGACGACGACACAGCCGACCAGGGCGGCGCGCAGCGGTTGCATGCCAGCCAGATTCCAACTGATCGACGGGTAGCTCTTGACGACGTCGGAGGCTTCCTGAGGCTCCTTGACCACCATCATCTTGATGACGGAGATGTAGTAGTAAATCGAAACAACCGAGGTGACGAGACCCACAACCACCAGGAGGTATTGGTGGTCGGCCCAGCCGGCGAAGAAAAGGTAGATCTTGCCGAAGAAGCCCAGCATCGGTGGGATGCCACCCAGGGACAGCAGGCAGAGACTCAGTCCGAGGGTGATCAGAGGATCCTTCTGATAGAGGCCGGCGTAATCAGCAATGCGATCGCTGCCGGTGCGCAGAGAAAACAGAATGATGCAGGCGAATGCCCCCAGATTCATGAACAAGTACGCGGCGATGTAGAGCACCATGGCGGAGAAGCCATCCTCGGTGCCGCAGACCAGGCCGATCATGACGAAACCTGCCTGGCCGATTGAGCTGTAGGCCAGCATCCGTTTCATCGACGTCTGGGCCAGAGCAACCACGTTGCCCAACACCATGCTCAGCACCGCCAGGACCGTGAACAGGAATTTCCACTGAGCGTCGAAACTCTCGAAGCAGCCCACCAGAATCCTCAGGGCCAGGGCGAATCCGGCGGCCTTGGAACCCACAGAAAGAAAGGCCACCACTGGGGTCGGTGAACCCTCATACACATCAGGTGTCCACTGGTGGAAAGGAACTGCCGCGATCTTGAAGGCCACCGTGGCCAGCACAAACACCAGGGCCAGGGCGGTGATCGGCGTGTCGGAGGTGCGCAGGGCGATCGAGATCGCATCAAGACTCGTGGCACCGCCGCTGAGGCCGTACAGCAGGGAGGCGCCATAGAGAAACACCGCTGCGGCGGCCGAACCCACCAGCAGGTACTTCAGCGCTGCCTCGGAACTGCGGGCGTCGCGCTTCATGTAGCCCGAGAGCAGATAGCTGGAGACCGAAAGGGTTTCGAGCGAGATGAAAATGCTGATCAGGTCGGTGGCGCCGCATAGGACCATGCCGCCGAGCGTGGCGGCCAGCAGGATGGCGGCGTATTCCCCCACCGGCGTGCCGCTGCGCTCCACGTAGCGCCAGCTCAGCAGCAGGGAGATCAAGGTGGAGGCCGCCACCACCGCCCGCATGGCGATGGCCAGGTTGTCCGCCAGGAAGGCGCCGAGGAAGGAGGGCTCCAGGGGGCCGTTCCACTGCAGGGCCAGCAGCACCAGGGAACTGCCGAGACCGGCGTAACAGATCGGCGGCACCCAGCGGCTGGCGGCCTTCTCGCCGGCCAGATCGACCAGCAGACAGATCAACAGGGCCACCAGCACGGCGGCTTCAGGGGCGATCGACGCTGCATTGAGCTGCAGGTTGAGGCTGCCGGTACTGAGACCGGCTCCGATCGCTGCCGTGGCATCGGCTGCTGTGGAAGCGGCCAAGGCGGCAGGGGTGGCGGCGAAAAACACGTCAGCCACGGCGCGGATAAGGCTTCAGTGCTGCGGACTGTAGCGGCCGTGGCCTGGGGACGACCGTGGCCTTCGGTGAGCGCCAGCGCACGGATCGGCCAGCGATGCGATAAAGAAGGAAGCGATACAGCGCCTATCCGTGACCCACACCCTGGTCATCGTCGAGAGCCCCACCAAGGCCAAAACCATCCGGGGCTTCCTGCCGAAGGACTTCCGTGTCGAGGCCTCGATGGGCCACGTGCGTGATCTGCCCAACAACGCCAGTGAGATTCCGGCGGCCCACAAGGGCGAGAAGTGGGCCAATCTCGGCGTCAACACCGCCAACGACTTCGAGCCCCTCTACGTGGTGCCGAAGGACAAGAAAAAGATCGTCAAGGAGCTCAAGGAGGCCCTCAAGGGCGCTGACCGGCTGCTGCTGGCCACGGACGAAGACCGGGAAGGCGAGAGCATCAGCTGGCACCTGCTGCAGCTGCTGGCCCCCAAGGTGCCGGTCAAGCGAATGGTCTTCCACGAGATCACCAAGGAGGCGATCGGTCGGGCCCTCGATGCCACCCGCGAGCTGGACATGGAGCTGGTCCACGCCCAGGAGACCCGCCGCATCCTCGACCGCCTGGTGGGTTACACCCTCTCGCCCCTGCTCTGGAAAAAGGTGGCCTGGGGCCTGTCCGCCGGCCGCGTTCAGTCGGTGGCGGTGCGCCTGCTGGTGCAGCGCGAGCGGGCTCGGCGGGCGTTCCGCAGTGGCAGCTACTGGGATCTCAAGGCCAAGCTCGAGCAACTGGGGGCGGGTTTCGAGGCCAAACTCACCCACCTCAAGGGCGAGCGCATCGCCGGCGGCTCCGACTTCGACGAGAACACCGGCGGCCTCAAGGCCGGTAGCAAGGTGAAGCTGCTGAGTGAGGCCGAGGCGCGCCAGCTGCAGCAGGCCGTCGAGAGCGGCCCTTGGCGGGTGGCCTCGGTGGAGGAGAAGCCCACGGTGCGCAAGCCCGTGCCGCCCTTCACCACCAGCACCCTGCAGCAGGAGTCCAACCGCAAGCTGCGGCTCTCGGCCCGGGAGACGATGCGCACGGCCCAGGGCCTCTACGAGAAGGGCTTCATCACCTACATGCGCACCGATTCGGTGCACCTCTCCGACCAGGCGATCCGGGCCTCCCGGGCCTGCGTGGCCGAGCGCTACGGCAAGGAGTACCTCAGCCCGGCGCCGCGCCAGTTCTCCACCAAGGCCCGCAACGCCCAGGAGGCCCATGAGGCGATCCGTCCCGCTGGTGAGAGCTTCCGCACCCCCAGCGAAACGGGCCTTGATGGCCGCGATCTGGCGCTCTATGAGCTGATCTGGAAGCGCACGGTGGCCAGCCAGATGGCCGATGCCAGGCTGACGATGCTGGCGGTGGATCTGGAGGCTGCAGCCGGCTCCGCCACGGGGCCCGCCCTGTTCCGGGCCAGCGGCAAGCGCATCGATTTCGCCGGCTTCTTCCGTGCCTACGTCGAGGGCAGTGATGACCCCGATGCCGCCCTGGAGGGCCAGGAGGTGCTGTTGCCGGCGCTGAAGGTGGGAGATGCCCCAGCCTGCAAAGTTGTCGAGGCCCTCGGCCACCAGACCCAGCCCCCCTCGCGTTACAGCGAGGCGGCCCTGGTCAAGACCCTGGAGAAGGAGGGCATCGGTCGGCCGTCCACCTACGCCAGCATCATCGGCACGATCGTCGATCGCGGTTACGCCACGCTGGCGAGCAACGCCCTGATCCCCAGCTTCACCGCTTTCGCGGTCACGGCGTTGCTGGAGGAGCACTTCCCCGATCTGGTCGACACCAGCTTCACGGCGCGGATGGAGTCCACCCTCGATGAGATCTCCACCGGCAAGGTCTCCTGGCTTCCCTATCTGGAGGGTTTTTACAAGGGCGAAAATGGCCTGGAAACCCAGGTGCAGCAACGCGAAGGCGACATCGACCCCGGAGCTTCCCGCACGGTGGAGCTGGAGGGCCTTCCCTGTGTGGTGCGCATCGGCCGTTTCGGTGCCTATCTCGAGACCAAGCGGGTTTCGGAGGATGGGTCTGAGGAGTTGCTCAAGGCCACCCTGCCGGCGGAGATCACCCCTGGCGATCTGGATGCGGAGAAGGCGGAGCTGATCCTGCGGCAGAAGGCCGAAGGTCCTGAAGCGCTGGGCACCGATCCGGAAACCGGCGACGAGATCTATCTGCTGTTCGGCCAGTACGGGCCCTACCTGCAGCGCGGCCAGGTGAGCGAGGACAACCCCAAGCCCAAGCGCGCTTCTCTGCCCAAAGGCGTCAAGCCGGAGGCGCTGGGCCTGGAGGATGCCCTGGGCCTGTTGCGGTTGCCCCGCCATCTCGGCGAGCACGCCGATGGCGGCAAGGTGCAGGCGGGGCTGGGGCGCTTCGGGCCCTATGTGGTGCACGACAAGGGCAAGGGGGAGAAGGATTACCGCTCGCTCAAGGCCGAGGATGACGTGCTGCTGATCAGCCTGGAGCGGGCGATGGAGCTGCTGGCGATGCCCAAGAAGGGCCGCGGCGGCCGCACCGCCCTCAAGGACCTGGGCACCCCCGACGGCGCCGCTGAGGCGATCCAGCTGTTCGATGGCCCCTACGGGCTTTATGTGAAGCAGGGCAAGCTCAACGCCTCCCTGCCGGAAGGCACCACCGCCGAGACGATCACCCTGGAACAGGCTGTGGAGCTGCTCGCGGCCAAGGCAGCCACAGGCAAGTCCACCGGCAAGGCCAAGGGCAAGGCCACGACAGCAGGCACCACCCGCGGTGGCGCCAAGACCAGCGCGGCCAAGACCAAGACGACCAAGGCGGCGGCGGCTCCCAAGCCCCCAGGCACCACCAAGACCGGCCGGCTGCGCGCCAGTGCCGTGCGGGTGATCAAGCCGGCGGGCAGTTGAGGCTGCTCGTGCCCGCTGGCTTGCGTTGCTGCGCTCTGGCAGCTGTCCTGCTGCCCCTGGCGCTGGCTGGCTGCAGTGGCACCCGCCTTGGGGATACGCTCTCGCGCAGTTTCTCCGGGGCACCCGCTCCCTCCGCCGCTGGTTCGGTTGTCTCCGGCGCTGGCGCAGGCGGGAGTGCCGCGACCACGGCTCCCCCCAGTGGTTCGACGCCCCTGGGCTCCGGAGCCAACGCTGGCAAGACCTCTGCGTCTGGCACAAGCCCAGCCATCGCCATTGGCAAGCCCTCAGCCGATGGCAAGCCACTGCCGCAGGGCAAGCCCCGATCCACGACAGCGACAACGGCGCCCCCGCTCTCCGCAACGTCCAGCGCCCCGGCACTCCCGCTGCCGAGCCGTCCTGCCCCCTATCGGGTGACGATCCTGTTGCCCCAGGCCGATGCCTCGGCGCCGGCCGAGGTCGTCACTCAGGCGCTGCGAGCGGCGGGCGTTCCCTTTGAGGTGGAGACCATCGAGCGGATCGGTTCCGGATCTTCCCTGCCCGGTGCGGGCACAGCCGTCCCCTCAACCCAGGCCACTCCTTCGGTCCGACCGGCCCCGGCCGCCCGCTGAGATGGAGCGTCGCCCCCAGAACCGCCAGCTGAGTGCGCGCCAGGCGCGCCAGCTGATGGACAGCGCCTATCTGGCCGCCGCCACGGCCCTGCTCTGGTTGGCGCTTTACTACCTGCCGGTCGGCAGTCCCCTGTTCCAGCTGGCCCTGCCCTTGCCCCTGGCCCTGCTGCAGTTGCGTCATGGCTGGCGCTGTGCCCTCGAAGGGGTGGCGGTCACCGCCCTGTTGCTGCTGGCCCTGATGGGCCCGATCCGGGGCCCGCTGGTGCTGTTTCCCTATGGCTTCCTCGCTCTCTGGCTCGGCTGGGGCTGGCGCCGCCGTCTGAGCTGGTGGATCACCCTGCCGGTGGGGGGACTGATCGGCGCCGTCGGTTTCCTGGTGCGCGTGGCGGTGCTGTCGGTGATGGTGGGCGAGAACCTCTGGGTGGTGATCACCGCCGCCGCCGCCGGTCTGCTGGAGCGTCTCTGGGGGCTGTTCGGCCTGGGGCCTGGCTTTGATCTGCTGCAGGTGCAACTGGCGGCCCTGGCCCTGGTGCTGATCCAGAACCTGTTGGTGGTGCTCTGCCTCCACGCCGTGGCCTACTGGATCTTTCCGCGCCTGCAATCGCCGATCAGCGAGCCACCACCGGCCCTGCGATCGCTGGTGGCGCTCGATCCGCTTTGAGGCCGCTGCGCCAACTCGCCGGCGCCGAGGACGCCGCCGAGCGTTGGTGCCGCCCCTGGCGAGTCAACCCCGGAGCCAGTCAATTCCTGC
>Ga0194063_10002012_pt1 | contig 12873 bp, 11 predicted proteins | sample SepL3720m_MetaG_FD_155459 | JGI IMG/M metagenome (GOLD analysis project Ga0194063, IMG submission 155459) | Anoxic zone freshwater microbial communities from boreal shield lake in IISD Experimental Lakes Area, Ontario, Canada - Sep2016-L373-20m | ecosystem: Environmental > Aquatic > Freshwater... | reverse complement strand
ATGCCATGGCACCAGCCGAAGCGAGCTCCCGCCTGCACCTCTCACGCCATGGCGGAGCGGCCCCTGGGGCGATCCGCGACCACGTCGGCCCTGGCTCGCGGTTGTGGCGCCTTCTGCAACGGGGACTTCTGGGCCTGCTGCTGGCGAGTGTGCTTCTGCTGGGCGACCTCGAACCGGTGGCGGCGGCGATGGACTACGCCAAACAGGTTCTGATCGGCGCTGACTTCCGTGGCGCTGACCTGCGCGGGGTGACCTTCAACCTCACCAACCTGCGCGATGCCGATTTCCACGGCGCCGATCTGCGCAACGCCAGCCTGTTCGGCGCCAAGCTTCAGGACGCCGACCTGGCCGAGGCCGATCTGCGCGATGCCACCCTCGATTCGGCCGTGTTCGATGGCACCGACCTGCGCAATGCCCGCCTCGATGACGCTTTCGCCTTCAACACCAAGTTCAGCAATGTGCTGATCGAGGGGGCCGATTTCACCAATGTGCCGCTGCGGGGCGATGCCCTCAAGGCCCTGTGCGCGATCGCCAGTGGCACGAACCCCAGCAGTGGCCGCGCCACCCGCGACACACTGGGCTGCGCTTGAACCCCCAGAGGAGCTGGCTCCATGAGCTTCGATGCCCGCAGCCGCGAACGCCTGGAGGCCCTGGGACGCCAGTTGCCCAAGCCCCTGCCCCTGCCTGAACCCGCCAGGCCCCGGCCCGATGCCCCCCGCCATGCGGTGGAAATCGAGCAGGATCCCGAGCAGCTGTTCCGCGAGCTGATGGCCGCCAGTGCTGATGGCAGCGTGCCGCCCCACCTGATGGACCGGCTGCGGGAGCTGGAGCAGGCCCGCCGTCTCCAGACCCGCGACCGTGTTCAGGCCGGCGGCTCCGGCTCCGCCAGCGGCGGCGCCAATCGCCCCAGACCCGGCAGCAGCCCCCGCGGCAGCTCAGGGGGCAGCGTTCGCCCCGGCCCCAACCGGCCCCGCAACGCCGAGGAAGAAGCGCTCTACACCGCCTTTCAGCAGCTGTTGCTGGAGGACGACGAGGAGGCGCTCTGACTCTGCTCAGATCGATCCGATCAGCGCGAACGGATCAGATGGGATGGCTCGGATCGGCGGCCACTCGGGTGGAACAGCCGCTCAAGGGGACAGACGCTCCAGACGAAATGCCTCAGGCTCTGCTTGAGCCTCACGCCCCCTCGGGTGGCTCCAGCTGAATCGTGCTGTGGGCGATGCCGAGTTCGGCCAGCCTCTGTTTGGCCTCGTGCAGCAAATCCATGTCGTCGATGCTGCCGGGCCGGCGCTTGAGATGGGCTGTCATGGCGTTCTGGGATGTGCTCATGGCCCAGACGTGCAGATGGTGCACATCCAGCACCCCCTGCAGGTTGCGCAACATGCCATCCACCTGCGCCAGATCGATGCCGTCAGGCACGGCATCAAGGGCAATCACCAGGGCTTGGCGCAGCAATTGCCAGCCACTCCAGGCCACCGCCAAGCCCACGCCGATCGCGGTGGCGGCATCGAGCCAATTCCAGCCGGTGAGGTGCACCAGCACGGCGCTGACCAGCACCGCGGCGGACACGGCCGCATCGGTGAGCAGATGCACCACGGCGGCGCGGCGATTGAGATCGTGGCTGTGGTCGCTGCCGAACAGGCGGGCCGAACCCAGATTGACGGCGATGCCCACCGCCGCCGCCGCCGCCACCGGAATGCCCATCACGGTCACGGGTTCCAGCAGCCGTTCCAGACCCTCGACGATCACCACGGCCGAAGCCATCAGGATCAGCACCGCATTGATCAGCGAAGCCAGCTGGGTGCTGCGGCCATAGCCGTAGGTGAAGCGCGGCGTCGGCGGCCGGGCGCTGAGCCGTTCAGCCCCCCAACCGAACAGCAGACCGGCGACATCGCCGAGATTGTGCACCGCATCGCCGATCAGGGCCAGCGAACCGAAGGCCAGGCCGATCGCCAGCTGCAGCCCCGAGAGGGCACTGTTGAGGATGATGCTCCAGCGGAAGGCCGCCGCCGAACCGGGCCGGTGCTGATGCTGGCGCTGATGGGGCTGGCGCTGGATCTGCACCGCCGGATGGGCGTGCTCGTGTCGGTTACCCATGGGCCGAGATCGGGTGAAGGGCCTGGTTCAAGGCCACCAGACCGAAGAGCAGGAACAGGCCGCCGCTGAGGCGATAGAGCAAGCGCTCGCTGATGCGGCCACCGATCCAGCGGCCGGCCCCGACCGCCAGCCAGGTGACCAGGGCGTGGCCGCTGAGGGTGCCGGCGAGCAGGGCGCCGAAACCGAAGCCTGGCGCCGTGGCCAGAAAGATCGTGGTGAACTGGGTGCGATCGCCCAGCTCGGCGATGAACACCAGGGCGAAGGCCTCCCAGATCACGGCCCAGGGCGTGGTGATCGCCTGGCGCTTCTCCGCCTCATTCACCGCCTCCTGGGCATCCTGGGCCTCGTCGTCGGCGGCGCCGCTGCCCATGGCCTGGGCATCGATCAACAACTTGACGCCGAAGGCCAGGAACAGCACCGCCGCCAGCCAGGGCACCACGGCGACAGGCAGCAGTTCCCGCAAGCCGTAACCCAGGGCCAGGGAGATCAGGGTGACGGCCGCCAGGGCGGCGAAGGCGCCGATGAACACCCAGCGGGCCCGGTGGCGGGCCGCCAGGATCAGCGCCATGAAGAAGGTCTTGTCGCCCAGCTCCGCCAGGGTGATGGCGGTGAAGCTGGAGCCAAAGGCCGCCAGAGAGGATTGGGCCACGGCTGCACGCTGAACCGCCCCAGCTTGCCGCTTCGCGCCGCCGCGCCGCCGCGCCGCCAAGTCGACGATCGGGCAGTACAGGCGAACTAGTGTGAGCTGCCTTGCTGTCGTGTCTTGTCGTGGTTGCCTCTCCCGCTGACGGATGTTCCGGAGCCGCAGGGGCTCGATCTGGCCCGGCTGCTGATCCGTGACCCGGACCGGACCGTGTTGCTGCGGGTGGCTGGCGATTCGATGCAGGGCGCCGGCATCCAGCACGGCGATCTGCTGGTGGTGGAGCGCGCCCGCCAGGCCAGGGCCGGATCGATCGTGGTGGCCCGTTTCGGCGGTCAGTTCACGCTCAAGCGCCTCTGCGTGGGCCCGGACCGCCGCTGGCTGGAGGCCGCCCATCCCGACTATCCGCCGATCCCCCTGGAACCACCGGCAGCCAGCGGCGAAGCCGATGGCGAACACGGCGAGGACGTGCAGCTCTGGGGCGTCGCCGTGCATGTGATCCACCCGCTCTGAGAGCCCATGCCCCGCGCCACCGTGCTGATCGACGGCAACAACTTCTACGCCTCCTGCGAGGCGGTGCTCGATCCAGCCGTGATCGGCCGGCCGCTGGTGGTGCTCTCCAACAACGATGGCTGCATCGTCTCGCGCAGTGCTGAGGCGCGGGCCCTGGGCATCCCCATGGGCAGCCCCTACTTCAAGCTGCGCCAGCAGCTGCAACGCCATGGTGTGATCGTGCGCAGCTCCAATTACGGCCTCTACGCCGACATGAGCCAGCGGCTGATGGCCACCCTGGAGGCCTGGGTGGAGGAGCTGGAGATCTATTCGATCGATGAGGCCTTCGGCCTGCTGCACCGCCCGGGTGGCCGCGATGGCCAGCCGGGCGATCTGCGGACCTGGGGGCAGCAGCTGCGCGAGCGGGTGCGCCGGGATCTGGGTCTGCCGGTGGCCGTGGGCATCGCCCCCACCAAGGTGCTGGCCAAGCTGGCCAATCGCATCGCCAAGCGCGATCCGCTCCAGGGCGGTGTGTTCGACCTCGGCGCCGTCGATGACCCGAGCCCCTGGCTCGAAGCGATCGCCGTGGAGGATGTCTGGGGCATCGGCCGCAAGCTCTCGCGCTGGTGCCGGCTGCGTGGCATCGCCAATGCCCGCGCCCTGCGCGACATGCCGCCGGAAGAACTGCGCCGCCGCTGCGGCGTGGTGGGGCTGCGGCTGCAGCAGGAGCTGAGAGGCCACGCCTGCCTGCCCTTGCAGAGCCTGCCGCCAGCGAAGCAGGAAACCTGCGTCAGCCGCAGCTTCAGCCAACCGGTGACCAGCCGCCAGGAGTTGCGCCAGGCTGTGGCCACCTACCTGAGCCGGGCGGCCGAGAAACTGCGGCGCCAGCAGCAGCGGGCCGGCGCGATCACCGTGTTCGTGCGCAGCAGCCCCTTTGATGGCAGCAGTTTTTACAGCAATGCCGCCACCGTGGCGCTGGCGCTGCCCAGCCATGACACCGGCGTGCTGCTGGCCGCCGCCCTGCCCCTGGCGGACAGCCTGTTCCGCCCTTACAAACCGCTGCAGAAGGCGGGGGTGCTGCTGCAGCTGCTGCAACCGGAGAGCCTCTTGCAACATCACCTGCTGGTGCCGCTCGAACCCCAGCAACAACAACGCCGCGAAGCGCTGCTGCAGGCCGTCGATGCCCTGAACCGCCGCTATGGCAGCGGCACCGTGCAATGGGCCGCCTGCGGCCTGCAACCCGTCTGGGCGATGCGCCGCTCCAGGCTGTCGCGGGCGGCCACCACCCGCATCGGCGATGTACCGCTGGTCTGGGCCTAGCTCTGGCCTTGGCCACCTCTGGTGTCAGACCCGAGATCAGCACCGGAGTCATCACTGTCCTGGAAGGATTCCACCCAGGCCGCATCGACCGGCTCGCCGGAGCGACGCCCCAGGGCGAGTTCGCCCAGACGAAAACGCAGCAGGTCCGGGAGATGAAGGACGTGGAGCAGCAGGAGCCGGGCAGCAGCCAAGGGCAATCGCAGGATCGTCTACCACGAAAAGCGACGCAGACATTGCGTATCCGTCACCAATCTGCAGCATGGTGCATAAAGATGCTGGGATAGGTTTTTTCTTGATGACTTCACTGAATCCTTTGAAGAGCCTCTGCAAGACTCTGGCTCTCCTCGGGGTCACCAGCCTGGCCGCCTATCGCCAGTGTGGCGACGGGCGTGGCGCAGCCGGCGCAGGCGGCAACGCTCAACGGCACCTCGCAATCCATCATTTTCGCAAGCCTACCCAGCAGCCATTGCGGCAACATAGCCTCCGACGGCAGTATATTCGACATTGATTTGACATCAGCAGTTTAAGCAAATCAATCGAACTTCAGCCCCAGCTCCTTCTATTCATTGCAACTGGCAAGCTTGAATACTGGCGGACCTCTCTCTGCAATATCACTTCGAAATCTAGAATTCTTCGCTACCGTTAATAGTGGTGCAGAGACACCAATTTCAGCTTGGGCCCTCACAGCAGCGGGAAGTGTTTGCACTGTCAGTTCAGCCCTTCAGTCAGGACAAGGAGCTAGCGGCTACTCAGCAGCAAACACTATTGTCACAGCCAGCGAATGTGATTCAACAAGTGACAACCTGAATTCCTGCAGAGATGCTAGTTTTAGACTGACTCCTTTTTCAACGCTCCACAAGCACCGTTTAACTTCGACGTTGGGGTGATTAATGCAGCAGCATTCATTCCTTCCACACAAGGCGTAACTACCATCGACAGCTTCAGGATATAAGGTAAAGTTACTGGAGCGACTGCTGGCAGAGCCATCGCAGCAGGCATTGGGATTTATGCGGGCACACCGAGTGGTGCGCCGAACTTCGTTTACGAAAACGCTTTTACGGTGAATACAACACCCGGCCCCCTGCCCCTGTTCGGCACCGGTGCCGCCTTCGGCTGGAGTCGCAAACTGCGTCGCCGCATCGGCGCCACCAAGGTCGCAGCCTGAGGTTCATGCCAACGCCTGCAGCAAAGCCCCCTCTTTGAGGGGGCTTTTTTATATGGAGATTGGTGAAAGGTTCGTTGCTGACTTGGCGCGTTGGCTGGCGGCTGCCTGCGGTTCAGCTGGACGCCGCTGGTGGAGCCTGGGCCACGGCCGCCTCAATCATCCTGGCCGTCACGGCAATCGTTTCCAGCGCGTCTTCGTTGTCGAGAAAGGCCTCGAAGCTGGCATGGCGCTCTAGGTGGGGGTCGGCGCCGGCTTCAGCGCAGGCCACCGCCCAGTCGCCATCGTCGGGCTTCACCAGCACGTAGCAGGCCAGGGCCTCCTGCAGATCGCCGCCATCGCCGATCGCCTCGCCGTGCCAGTACACCTCGTAAAAATCCTCGGCCGGTGCGCTGTCCATGGCCATCTCAGCGGTCATTCCAATCGGAGTTCATCGCAGCGGCCATCATCAAAGACCATGGAACAGACTGGCAATCTGATTGCGGCCGTTGCTCTTGGCCAGCTCCAGGGCCCTGGCGGCGCGCTGCATCAGGTCGGCGAAGCTGTGATCGGCCTGGCCCAGGCTGGTGAGGCCGCCACTGATGTGCAGGTGAAAATCCGTGTGGCTGTACACCCCCGGCATCGCCGCCACCGCCTGGCGCAGGTTGTCTGCCAGGCCCATCGCCTGTTCGTGATCCATCCCCACCAGCAGCAGAGCGAACTCACCATCACCGAGGCGGGCGGCGAAATCCACCTCACGCAGATAGCTGCGACTCAGGCTCACCAGGTCCACCAACAACTTGTCGCCGGCCTGATGGCCCCAGCGGCTGTTCACCTGGCGCAGGTTGTCAATGTCAAAGCACAGCAGTGACAGGGGCTGACCCTCCTGGCGTGCCCGCCTGAACTCCCGGTTGCCAATCGCCAGGAAGGTGTGGCGCAATGGCAGGCCGGTGATCGGACAGAGCAGGGCAATGCGGCGCAGCTCGATCTCGCGCATCACCAGCTCGGCAAGCAGCTGCAGCTGGTGGATCTGCTCACTGCTGGGCTGGCGCGGCCGCTGGTCGATCACGCACAGGGTGCCGAGATTGTGGCCATCGGGGCTGCGCAGCGGCGCACCGGCATAGAAACGGACGTGGGGCTCATCGATCACCAGCGGATTGGTGCGGAAGCGCTCATCGTCCCGGGCATCGGGCACCACCAGCACCCCGTTGGCGGCAATCGCATGGGCGCAGAAGGCCATCGTGCGGGGCGTTTCGGTGGCGTCGAGGCCCTTGTGGGTGAGGAACCACTGGCGATCCTTCTCCACCAGGGAGATCAACGACATCGGTGTCTGGAAGATCGAACTGGCCAGCTCGACGATGCGATCGAAGTGCTCGTCGCTGGCCATGCCGATCACGCCATGGCGCTCGAGATCGCGCAGGCGCTGCTCCTCATCGGCGGGAATCGGATAGGCCGGGTAGGGGGCCACGGGTTACTCCCTTCAGGTCCTCACGCTAGGCGTGACCGTGCCCTGCCAGCGACAGGGGCGACAAACCTCAGGCCACTGCCGGAGCCAGAATCTCGTCGTAGCCGGCGCAGCGGCGCTGATCGAGATCCTGCAGATAGCGGCGCTCGCTGTAATAGGCCTCCTGAAAGCTCAGGGCATCGGCGTTGAGTTCGCTGAACAGGGCCTCGATGCGCAGTTCCATCGACAGGGTCGGATCGCGGGAGGGCAGGGATGCCGCCGGCGACAAGGGGCCGACGGCGTCAGCGGCAAGGCCGCCAGCCTCTGAGGCCAGCAGCGGTTCACCATCGGTGCCGAGCCGTTCGAGCTGCAACAGCGTCGCCAGGCAGTGCTCGAGGCTGCGCAGCCGCTGGGAGCCCCAGGCATCAAGCAAGTGGCGGCAGCGTTTTTCGGTGGCCAGCCGGGCCCGCATCGCGATCGCCCCGCGCAGCAGCAGCAGGGGCTGGGCAAGAGACAGGCGCTGCACATCGCTGGGCTGGAGCAGCGGCGTGAGCCTGGGCAACAGCTCATTGCCCTCCACCAGCAGGCGATCGAACAGCAGCCGCGGCAGATCGAGATCGGCCAGATCGTGGCCAGGATCGAGGCTGCGGCTGATCGCCTCCAGCCGGCCGGCACCGAGGTTGTCCTCCTCCAGTTCGGCGATCGCCGCCCAGAGCCGCCGATGGGGCTGGAGGGCGAAATCCTCCTGCTCCCACTGGCGCAATTGCTGACGCATGGCGGCCCGCTCCCTGGGGCAATGCAGGTACAGGCGCAGCAGATCCGCCTCGGCCCGCTCCTGCACCGAGGCGGCGCCGGGCTGCTCCCAGCGGGCGGAGCGTCCATGCCAGCGCTGGCCCTTGACTTGCTGGCGCAGGTCATCCTCCAGGCTCTGGGCCAGTCGGGCCTGGCCTCCCGAGAGCCGTTCAGCGACCTGCTGCAGATAGCGGCTGCGGACGGCACTCTGGGGCAACTTGCCCAGCAGGGCCACCAGGGCCGAGACAGCCTGCTGAAACTGGTCAGAGCGGGCCAGATCGCGGCCCTCGAGCACCTGCTCGATCTGCCAGTCCAGCCACAGGGGCGAGCCGTCCAGCAGGGCGCGGTAGTCACCCGCCCCGTGCTGCTTGAGGAAGTCGTCGGGATCCTTACCAGCGGGCAGCTGCAACACCCGCAGCTCCAGCTGGCCGAGCAGCGCCAGCTGCTCCACCTCGCCGATCGCCCGCTGGGCCGCCCGCACGCCGGCGCCATCACTGTCGAAGTTGAGGATCAGCCGTTTGCTGTCGCAGCAGCGGCATAGCTGGGTGATCTGCTGGCTGCTGAGGGCCGTGCCCAGGGCCGCCACCGCGTTGGTGATGCCGGCGGCATGCAGGGCGATCACATCGAAATAGCCCTCCACCACCACGGCCCGATCGTCCTTGCGGATGGCGTCAGCGGCGCGATCGAGGCCGAACAGGTGCTTGCCCTTTTCAAACACCTCCGTTTCCGGTGAATTGAGATATTTGGGTTCGGCGCCATCGAGGCTGCGGCCACCGAAGCCGATCACCCGGCCCTGGCGATCGCGGATCGGCACCATCAACCGATGGCGGAAGCGGTCATAAAAGCCATCGCCGCCCTTGCGGGCCACCACCAGGCCGGCCGCCTCCAGCAGTTCAGGCGCCAGCCCCTCCACCTGCTGCAGATGCTGCAGCAGACCATCCCAGCGCTCCGGCGCGTAGCCGAGGCCAAAGGATTCGATCGTCGCTTCCTTGAGGGCGCGGCTCTGGTGCAGGTAGGCCAGGGCGGCGGCCCCTTCAGACGCACGCAGACAGGTCTGGAACCAGCCGGCCGCCAGGGCCAGCACCCGATGCAGCTGATCGCGGCGCGAGAGCTGCTGGCGCAGACGCTCCTGCTGCGGCCCATCGAGGGTTTCCACCGGCAGCTGGTATTTGCGGGCCAGCTCCAGCACCACATCGGCGAAGCTGCTGCGCTGCAGCTCCATCAGAAACTTGATGGCGTTGCCGCCGGCGCCGCAGGAGAAGCAGTAATAGAACTGCTTGGCCGGCGACACCGTCATTGACGGCTTGCTGTCGTCGTGGAACGGGCAGATGCCGACGAACTCGCGGCCCCGCTTCTTGAGCACCACGTGCTCACCGACCACATCAACGATGTCGGCCCGTTCCTTGACGGCCTCGATCGTGCGGGGGTGGAGGCGGGGAAGCGACAGGGGAACGAAACCGGGGAAGCTGGCGACGACCCCCACCACTGGTGGGGGTGTGGCGTTCATTGTGACCCATCCCACCATCGATGGGGCAAGCTGCCCGGGCAAAGGGCTGGGTCACGATCGTGGCGTGGCAGCCTCAAGCGGGCGAAGGGAGGCTGCCTTGGCTCAGGGAGCGCAACAGGAACAGGATCGGAGCCGCGGGCAGGGCATGACGAAGAAGCCCGGGCCGGAGCAGGATTCGGCGGCCGTCCTGTCTCTGCTGTGGGCGGCCTTCTGCTTCAGCCTGATGACCGTCTGCGTCAAGGGCGCCGGGGCGCGTCTGCCCGTGGCGGAGGTGGTGCTGGCCCGCGGCCTGGTGAGCGTGGCCCTGAGCTGGTGGATGCTGCGCCGCGCCGCGATCAACCCCTGGGGCCGAAGGCGGCGCCTGCTGGCGACCCGGGGCTTGCTGGGCAGCGTGGCCCTCGCCTGTGTCTATGGGGCCGTGACCCGCCTGCCCCTGGCCACGGCGACGCTGTTGCAATACCTCTACCCCACCTTCACGGCGCTGATCGCCTGGCTGAGCCTGGGAGAACTGCTGAGCCGCCGCACCCTGCTGGCCTGCGGCTGCGGCTGGCTCGGCGTGCTGGTGGTGGCCCATGGCATCAGTCCGACCGCCATCGGACTGTCGCTGGGCCCAGCCTCGATGCCGCCCCTGGTCTGGCCCGCGGCTGAGCCGCTGATCGGCGTGCTGCTGGCCGTGGCGGGGGCACTGCTGACGGCCCTGGCCTACGTGAGTGTGCGGGAACTGGGCCGCAGCGAGCAGCCGCTGGTGATCGTCTTCTGGTTCCCGCTGATGGCCGTGCCGCTCAGCCTGCCCTGGGTGTTGCAGCACCCGGTCTGGCCCCATGGCCTCGAATGGTTGTGGCTGCTGGGGGTGGGACTGTTCACCCAGCTGGGCCAGATCGGCCTCACCCATGGGCTGACGCGACTGCCCGCGGCGCGGGCCACCACGATCGGCTATGTGCAGGTGGCGTTCGCGGCGCTGTGGGGCCGCCTGCTGTTCGGCGAGGCGATCAGCAGTGCCACCGGCATCGGCGCCCTGTTGATCCTGGCCGCCGCCCTGCTCAGTCGCTGAGGGCGGCGGCGGCGCTCAGGCCGGCAGCCAGCGGAGCTGAAGGCATTCAGGCTTAAAGTCTGCGCCTGAAGATTGCGGTACATCCGGTCTGCTGATGTTGTTTCCCTGGCAGACGTTCTCGACCATCGGTCTGACCCTTGGAACGGTGTCCAGTGGGGAGGGACCAGGGGCCGTCGCACCGGCCCATGCCGGAATCACGCACCTGATACCCGATCAACTGCACCAGCGCGGTGTGCCGCTGCCGGTGGTGATGGTGGTGATCGGCAGCATGTTTCTGGCCACCCTGGCCATCAGCCGTTTCAGCCTCAAGTTGGGCATTCCGGCGATTCTGGGGGTGCTGCTCTTTGGCGTGTTGATCGATCCTGGTCGCTCTCCATTCAGCTCAACCACAATTGAGTGGCTGCACACCCTCAGCCTGTCGATGCTGCTCTTTTATGCAGGGCTGAAAACCGAGTTGAAATCGATCAGGGGCTTTCTTGAATATGGCATCCTGCTGGCTGTCGGTGGCGCCATCATCTCCTCAATCATCCTGGGCCTGATCATCTGGCTATTGGGATCAGACACAGGCTCCGGGATCTCATTGGGCTTCGATCAACTTCCCCTGGCCGTGGCGATGGTGATCGCCGCCTGCCTCGGTTCAACCGATGCCGGAGCCACCATCGGAGTGCTCAATGCCGGTGGCAGAATCTTGCCAAAACGACTGCAATCACTGCTGGAGTTCGAGGCATCCGTCAATGATCCAGCCGCCATTCTGTTTCTGGGGCTGGTGGTGGGCCTCACCACCATCGGCAATGGCAGCCATCCCGAATCGATCCTGATCGAGCAGTTGCAGTTCTTTCTGCAGAAGATCGGATCGGGACTGTTGGTGGGCCTGATCAGCAGTTATGTGGCGCGGTTCAGCCTGGAGCGCCTGGTCCACGATCAGGCCCAACTCCTGGTTCTGGGGGTTGCTGTCGCCCTGCTCTCCTACGGCTTGGCTGATCTACTCGGGGGATCAGGCTTTATTTCGTCGTACATCTGTGGCGTGTTTCTAGCCAATCACAAATACACCAATCTCAACATCAGCACCCATAATTTGCAAATGACCTTACTTCCGTTCAACTCGATGACCGAGATCGCTGTCTTCCTGATCTTCGGCGTTGAGATGTTGCCCGAAAAGCTGTATGCCGTCTTCCCTTTCGGCATTGTCGTGGCCATGGCACTGATGCTGGTGGCCCGTCCCTTGAGTGTGCTGGCGTTCCAATGGCTGTCCCCCTTCAACATCAAGGAAGCCCTGTTGATCTCCTGGTGCGGCCTGCGCGGCGCCGTGCCCCTGGCCCTGAGCTTCGCGGTCACCGACGCCATCCCCAGAATGCGTGGGATTGATCCGGCCTCCTTGCCGAAACTGGTGAACAATGCCGAGGGCATCATCTTCTGCGTGGTGATGATCAACCTCCTGATTCAGGGCATGAGCCTGCGCTGGCTGGCGCGCTGGCTGGGGCTGTCGCCCGGAGATGACTCCGATCAGCCGCTGGCGGTCAGCGTCGACTGAGCTCAACCCAGGCCTGCGTTGCCACGCTCCCCCGCCAGGGGCAGCGGATCGGTGATCCAGTCCTGATTGTTGCCATCACGACTGCCCAGCGGCCTGGCCAGCCGCCAGCTCTGGCCCCGCTCACCCCGCTGCAGAAACAACTCAAAGGGGCTGTCGACCCGGATCGGATCCCCGGCCAGGCGCCAGTCGAACTGCCCCGTGAGCCTGAGCCCATCGGCCGCACCGATGCGCATCGCCTGTTGCTGCTCCAGCCGCACCCGGGTCACCTCCGGCAGTCCTGGCGGTTCCAGTTCCAGGGCGCGGGCCACCTGGGCCTGGGTGAGCTGGATCTGCAGAGCCAGGGCCTGCAGCAGCACCGACCGGGACGGCTGGCTGGCGAGGCCGCAGCCCGCCAGACCCAGGGGCAGCAGCAGCGCCAGGGTCAGGCCCAGGGCCGCAAGCCTGGGGGCCAGGCAGAGGGGCCAGGACAGCCGGCGACGGGGGCTAGGCAGGAGGGGCAGCATGGGGGCCGGCGCACGAACTTCCATGATCGGCTGGCTGCAGGGACAACTGGCCGAACCATGGCAGCAGGCCAACCGTTATGGGGCGCTGTTGATCTGCCAGGGGGTGGGCTACGAGCTGCAGTTCAGCCCCAGGCACTGGCGGCAGTTGCCGCCGGTGGGGGTCGAGCTGGCCCTGCACATCCACCACAGCATCCGCGAGGACGGCTGGAGCCTCTACGGCTTTCCGCTGCGGCACGAGCGTGATCTGTTCCGGGAACTGGTCGCCGTCAGCGGTGTCGGGCCCCAGATGGCGCTGGGATTGCTGGGAACGATGACGCCGGAAGAGCTGGTGCGGGCGATTATCCAGGCGGATCTG
>Ga0194063_10002011_pt1 | contig 12873 bp, 9 predicted proteins | sample SepL3720m_MetaG_FD_155459 | JGI IMG/M metagenome (GOLD analysis project Ga0194063, IMG submission 155459) | Anoxic zone freshwater microbial communities from boreal shield lake in IISD Experimental Lakes Area, Ontario, Canada - Sep2016-L373-20m | ecosystem: Environmental > Aquatic > Freshwater >... | reverse complement strand
CTACAGACCCTTCGGATAAATCCTTTGTTTTATTGGATTAATAAAAAATATTGACAGATATGTTTCCTCTCACTGTCTGGGTCGAGATTAGTCATCTGCTGTATATGTTTCCGTACTATGAAAATTCGACTTCGAGTGAGTAGTTTTTTGAATATGTTCCCTAGGTCGGGGGTTGGTTAGTGTGGGAATGAAAAAGTGGTAAAAAGTACAGTTTTTTGAAATCCATTTAAAACCAGAGGTATCCTTTTGAACGCCTCTGGTTAATAGTCATTACATTTATCTATTTCACTACAACCTTACACCTTGCACTCTTCTTTCCGTCAACCGTGACTACCGTTATATAACAGGTGCCCTTCTTAATACCCTTAACTGTTCCAGTCGAACTAACCATGGCAATAAGTTTATTACTTGATTTCCAAGTCACTTTCTTGTTGCTGGCATTGGATGGGTTGATGATTGGGATGAGCTTGGTAGTTTTGCCTTTGAGTATTGATAGGCTTGTTTTGTTGAGTTTTACGGAGATTACTGGCTGAGTTACTGTGACTTTGCAGGTTGCTGTTTTTCCTCCAAATGCAGTTGCCGTAATTATACACACTCCTTGCGCTTTTGAATACATCTTACCGTCAATAGAAACAGTCGCAATTTTAGTATTACTTGAAGACCATGTGACAGATTTATTAGCTGCGTTTGCAGGAAGTACTGTTGTTGTCAACTGAAGCGTCTGTGGAACTTTCAGCGTGGTAGCCGTAATATTCAGTTTAATGCTTGAAACCGGTATCGGAGTTGGTGCTAATGTCTGCGTAGGTGTTGGCGTAGGTGTTGGCGTTGATGCTAACGTCGGTGTTGGTGTCGGTGCTAACGTAGGAGTTGGTGTTGGTGTCGCAGTCGAATCAATAACCACGTAAGGTATATTGTTCAATACCGCATAATCTTTAGCCGTAGAAACTAGATTCACCTGCAATCTCACATTTGGACTATCTAAAAATACAGACTCCCCTATCGTAGTCACGCTCACTGGCACTTTTACCGTCGTCAGCCCTACACAATTTGAAAACGCATACGCACCCAGGCTCTGCAAAGCTGCTGGCAAATCTACATTCGTCTGGCTTATGCACCAAGCAAACGCACCATTATCAATTGTTGTCAGCCCACTTGGCAGAGTTGTCAGTTTTAGTTTTACACAATTATAAAATGCGTCCTTCCCAATCTTTGTTACACTATTAGGAATTGTCACACTTGCTAGTTCACTGCAATCATAAAAAGCTCTGTCTTGAATTTCTGTCAAGCCGCTTGGCATAGCAATAGATGTAATCTTAGAAGAACTAAAATTGATATCCTTTAGACTGGCAAAGCCCAACAAGTCTAGAGCCCCACCTAGCGCAATTGTCGAGAAATTCATGCCCTTTACACGATACTCCCCGCTTACTAATTCCCAGACAACGCCCGTCCATTCTCCAGGCTTTTCTAGATTCCAGTTAAGCAAGGTGTTGTTTGTCCCCGACGATGCAAATACTTTCAATGTTCCGTACTCGCTCGCATTAAATTGGCTTTTGTCCGCCAGAATTTTTTGTCCCTCATAAAGCAAAAAAGCATTATCACGCCGTAAAATACTATTAAATTCGGTCATAAGCCCAGATGTTGCTGTTACGTCCAGTGCGTTGTTTTGACAATCTACTACAAAAAGCAGCGGGCAACTCGTGATGTTTAATGAATTAATTCCTGCGCTAGTGCAGGCCAGGTTGGTTAGTTTTACGCAATTAGAGACGTTGATACTTGCAAACGCATTACTATTACACGAAAACGCCTCCAGATAAGGCATACCCGAGAAATCAGCACTTCCAGTCAAAGCAAGGTTGTCAATACTTATTTTGTTGACCCTATACTCCGTTCCGACCTTCAACCATGCAATACCAAACATTTCTTGTGGCTTAGCAAAATCCCAAGTCAACTTGGTTAGATTTTGACCCTGATTCGCAAAAGTGTTTAACTTCGCGATATCTGAAGCATTAAAAGTCGGGCTTGCCGAGAATTTTTGAGGTTCGTACATCACCCAAGCACCCGTTCTTGTGCTTACAGTGTTTATCGTGGTCAGGGCGGTTGAGCCGCTCTGTATGTCGAGGTTGTTTTGCTCACAACTCAGTTGTGTTAAAAGTGAATTTACAGAAAGGTTAAGTGCTGTCAAAGCGTTGTTAGCGCAATAAAGTTCTGTAAGTTTTGTGTTTGCCGTCAGGCTGAGTGTGGAAATATTGTTGTTTGCGCAAGAAAGTTTTTCAAGCTTTGTACAGTTCGACACGTCAAGTAAAGTCAATTCGTTCCACGATACCTTTACAATTTGAAGTGCCGAAAGTCCAGAAAGTGTAACAGCACTGAGTTTGTTGTACATCACGTCGAGGTCAGTCAAAGCCGTGCATCCACCGATATTGAGAGCGGTGAGCGCATTCCCGCTTGCGTTTAAGGAAATGAGATTTATAAACCCATTGAGATTAAGGGTGCCAGTTAAGTTCTTGTAACTTACATCCATGCTTACAACTGAATTAGAATCCCCCAAGTCCCAAAGCACGCCAGTCCAAGTGGAAATATCGCTGAGGTTCCATCCCAACGCGGTAAGATTATCTCCCTGCTGCGCAAACGTCTTAAGTTTTGCAACTTCAGCCGCGTTTGGATTCGAAGGCGCGGAAGTCGTGGTTGGGAGGGTTGCTTTTAACAATTTAATAGAATTAGACTGTGATTCGACATTAAAACCTCCAAGTGCAATAGCTGCAAAATAAGTAAATGGAGAATGTGTATCAAAGATATAATGCTTCCACCATAACCCACCTGATCCATATAAAAAGAAGTCTCTTGGAATTTTAAAAGCTCCACTTGTAGCCTTAAAATTAGCAAAATTGAACAGATTTGATGGATCAATTACTAAGGGTGCTAATTTGTTACGGAAAAAATCATATAACGTGTTATCAAATAAATTCTTATAATGATAATATTCTTCAACATTATTCCATCTTCCACCCACATATTCAATTAACTCTTTTGTCCCCTCGCTATTAAAATCAGCTTTATTATGTGAATTGTCCGACGTTTGTACGAAAAGGTCCATATTTTCCCTAAATGATGGATTATTAGAATATAATTCCTGTGCCGTCTCAGTAAAAGTTTTACCGTTCTTACCATAGTCCCACCCATTTCTAGCCAGAGGGACTTGTGGCACAAAATCATCTTTAAAGCAAAAATTAAAAATATTTGTCTTTGATAAATTTGGTTTTCTTGTATTGTTTGGCGTAGCAAAAGTGTAACAAAACACATCGCCGACTTTTCCTCCAAGTTTATCATCTGTCAAATCGCTTGCCAGTAAATTTGCAACTGCCGCTCCCCGGCTATGCCCCGTTACAAAAAGGACTGCATTTGTAGTGTTTATTAAATAGTCTTTTAACTTGATTTTCAATTCTTCTTTTGCTTGCCAAAAACTATCATGTACGTCAAAGGTAGAATTATAATCCGTACCTGTAATATCCATGTTTCCTTTCCATTCTTCTCCATCAGTGCCCCTTACAATTACTGCAATCTCGGTCCGCTTTACCCCGTTATAATTAACCTGTTTTTTTGCAAAGACATATCCAACATTATTTGGTTTTTTATCCGCATAGTTTTCAACCCTGTAATCCGTAAACTTATCATAGTATAATTGTTGAGTTAGAGAATATGGATAACCTAATCTATTTGAAGTATTGTAATATTGCTCAACTGGCGTAGAACTATTTCTAATAAAATCGTCATAAGCTAGCATCGAATATCTTGCTGCTTTTACTGCTAGATTCTTGTTATAGACATTTGGGTTGTAGTCAAAGGATTCTGCATACTCTTCTCCATTAGTTAATGTTGGACTTTGTATTCCAATTTCTTCAATCGTTGTATAGCCATACCACGGATTTGTAAAACCAGTTTTACCACTTATATAATAAACCTTAAATGAAGAATTACATTGGTAAAACGCATTCGTTTCCAAAACAGGTGCATTACCTAAAAAGTGTGCTTGAGTCAATCCTGTACATCCATAAAATGCACCGTATTTAATACTTATCACACTGCTTGGGATTGTTATTTTTGTTAGCGCTGTACATCCAAAGAACATAGAACTTCCTATACAGGTAACACCTCCTTGGATCGTTATACTTTTCAGTCCTGTACATCCATAGAACGCAGCATCAGAATAACTCGTCACACTGCTTGGAATGTTAACACTGGTCAATCCTGTACATCCATAAAATGCACCGTATTTAATACTTATCATGCCTTCTTGAATCGTTATACTTGTCAGTCCTGTACATGATCTGAACGAAAAGTCTCCTATACTCATCACGCTGCCTGGTATCGTAATGCTTTTAAGTCCTATACATCCAACGAACGCATGATCTCCAATACTCGTCACACTGCTTGGAATATTAACATTAGTCAGCCCTTTACATCCATCGAACGTTCCTTCAAGTATACTCTTCACACTGCTTGGAATATTAACACTGGTCAGGCCTGTGCACCCACTAAACGCATAATCTCCTATCCAAGTCACACTGCTTGGGATCGTTATATTAGTCAGCCTTTTACATCCATAGAACGCATAACCATCTAGCCACGTTAAGTTGCTTGGAATACTAACACTGGTTAGCCCCGTACATCCATAAAATGCATATCCTCCTATGCCTTCCACACTGCTTGGAATAGTTATACTTGTCAGTCCATTACATCCTATAAACGTTTTGAATTCTATGCTCGTCACACTGTTTGGAATTGTTATACTTATCAGTCCATGGCAGTATTCGAACACTCCTTCACCTATAATCGTCACACTGCTGGGAATTGTAATATTTGTCAGCAGTGCACAGTCACTAAACGCATAATCACCTATACTCGTCATACTGTTGGGAATAGTTATACTTGTTAGTCCTGCACAGTCACTAAAAGCATACCCTCCTACACTCGTCACATTATTGGGGATTGTTATATTTATTAGTTTGATACATCCACGGAACGCAGAATCTCCTATGCTCGTAACATTGCTTGGAATTGTTATACTTGTTAGTCCGCTACACCCAAAGAAGACAGAACCACCTATACTCGTCACATTGCTTGGGATTGTTATACTTGTTAGTCCGCTACACCCTTGGAACGCAGAATCTCCTATGCTCGTCACATTGCTTGGAATTGATATACTTGTTAGTCCGTTACATCCATAAAACACAGCACCTTCTATACTTGTCACACTACTTGGGATTAAATAACCGCCTTTTTTACCTCTAGGATATGAAATCAGTTTAGTTTTTATCTTATTAAATAACACTCCATTTTGACTAGAATAGTTTATGTTATTCTCATCAACGATTACTTCAACAAGTCCGCTACACCCCATAAATGTGTTACCTCTAATGCTCGTTACACTGCTTGGGATTGTTATACTTGTTAGTTTTGTGCTCCTTTCAAACGCCCATTCTCCGATAATAATTACTGGGAATCCTCCCAGTGTGTTCGGAATTATTACAGCCCCTCCAGTACCTGTATATCCTGTGATTTCAACAGTTGAGTTCGATATAGTATAAGTAAAATCCCCGCTTTGCTCAGCAAATGCTGCGGTATTTTCAACCATAGTGATAGATATTACTAATGCAAATGCCAAAAAAATACTTAATACTCTTTTCATAATCTTTGTTCTCCTTAAATTATTTCACAACCGCTTTACACTCCACAGTCTTCTTTCCATAAACTGTATAAACATTAATATATGTCGTGCCCATCTTAATTCCCTTAACAACTCCAGAGCTAACCGTTGCAATAGTTTTATTACTTGATTTCCAAGTTACCTTCTTGTTGAAACGAATTCTTAACTATAGTCCGATTTTACTAAAAGTTGCCTACTTATGCAACAACAATATCATCATATCACATTCGCTCGGCACATAACAAAAAAACCGCAGACAACGATGCTCATCGCACCTTTGCCTGCGGTTTCAATCAACTCCCCTATTTGCCAGCTTTCGCCTTTACCCTTTGTCCACTCTCGAAAATGAATTCAAACTCCGTTGGCGATTTTATGATCACCTTTTCAACCATGGCCTCAAAAAGGGCGTCATCGAATTCTGTGAGTGCTTTGCTGCCATCTCCAACAATCTCTTTGACCGCCTGTAATTTGCTGAAATCTTGAGCATGTTCTAAGTTTTCTGTAACAACCTCTTGCTTTTTAAACTGTAGGTCTGAAATCTCTCTGCTGATCCTTTGATACTCACGGCTATATGCTTGCTCGTCGATTTCTTTATGAAGTTTTAACGTTATCAAGCCGCTTAAATCTTCCTCAAGTGAAGCAATCTTTTTATCGAGCACTGACGGTCCATCAGAACTCCTATTCACAACCTTTTCAATGTTTTTCATAAAGGCTTTGAAAAATGTGTCCCTGTCGTTGAATTCTTCATTAAAAACTCTGACAAACGTTGCTTTTAGAACCTCGTCATCAACGCTCTTTGAAGGGCAACGTTCTCCTGAATTTGCGTTTTGGTTAATATATTTGACGCATTGCCAAACGATCTTAGCGCACGATAGTTTTCCGTTCCAGTGCCTGCGTTTATAAGAAGTTCCGCAAACACCGCAGATAAGTTTCCCGCTGAAAGCATAGCGTTTTGAGTATTTGCTTCGGTCCTTGTTTGCACCTGAATAAATCGCGAATCTTCGGTCAAATTCAGTCTGAACCATGTCCCAGAGTTCTTTGCTTACAATCGGCTCGTGGTTGTTTTCGACTCTGTATTGGTCAGAATGGTTGTTATTGACCGCCCGTTGTTTTGTAAGGTAGTCAAGGGTAACGGTTTTTTGAAGGAGCAGTTCCCCATAGTATTTCTCATTTCGCAGCATTTTGCGAATAACCGCGTCATGCCATTTTGTATTGCCGTTTATTGTTTTAATTCCGTCCCTTTCAAGTTCTCTGCAAATCTTTGCTACTCCCTTTCCATCAATGAATTCTCTGAAAATACGTTTGACTATTTCAGCCTCTTTCTTGTTTACAATTAAATTCCCATTTTCATCCTTATCATAGCCCATGAAGTTTTCACAATTAACAATGGCTTTACCATCCCTCATCCGTTTTTTTATGCCCCACTTTGTGTTTTCACTGATATTACGACTTTCTTCTTGTGCAATTGACGAGAGCAAACTTAGAACCAATTCCATCTTCGCATCAAAACTAAAAATGTTCTCCTTTTCAAAGTAAACCTCTACCCCCATACCCTTGAGCATTCTAACGTGCTCCAGACAATCAACTGTATTCCTTGCAAATCTTGAAATTGACTTTGTTATGATAAGATCAATTTTACCCAATCTGCAGGCATTAATCATCATATTAAAAGCCGTTCTTTTCTTAACATTTGTGCCACTTATCCCTGCGTCTGCAAAAATCTCAACCATTTGCCATTCTGGAGTACTATTGATTTTATTCGTATACTCGCTTACTTGAGCGTCGTAACTTAGCATTTGTTCTTCACTATCTGTGCTAACTCTGCAGTATGCTGCCACCCGTTTCTTAGCTGTTACAAGAATGTTGTCACTGTTAAAAACTAACGTGGGTACAGTCTGTAAAACTTGCACTTTTCTAGCTGCCATAGTCATTTAATTTCCACTCCCTTCTTCTAAAAATTTGCCACCCTTTTGGGGTAGTGTGATGTTAAAGTAATTACTTCATATAGTCAAGTAAAACGCCCATTTATCAAGGGTTATAGACCATTTATTAACTTAAGAACTTTTGTTTATTAAGTGAATCTATTTGATCAAATTCCTCATAGGTTATTACCTTCGCAGCGACTAATTTTTTCAAATAATGCCGACTAAGTAAATACTGAAATTTGTTTGATTTCATATTATTAAAACCTCCTCAACAAAAATAAACCACCTGCAATTTTGCTTAGTGGTTAATCAAATACAGTTAAGGAGCCAGGGGTTATATCCTCCTGACTCCTTTACCCTGTTGTGTTAAAACCCGGTCTTGTTCGTTGGATCGTTGAAGATTCCAAACGTTGTCAAGACTCCAAAGAGCAGATTTACGAAAGTATCATATGCTCCTTCAGTCAAGCCAACACCGCCAAGCAATCCGTAGTTCTTGAGTAAAAAAAGTACGAGCGCGGAAACTGCAACCCACGCCACCTTGCTTCTAAATCTCGATTGTCCCATAACAAATTCCTCCTATTTCACTTTTAGGTATGACAAGATGCCTTTAGCAATTGCCAGACCGATCGGCTTGATGTTTCCTACAATCCACTTTGCATCTTCATGCGAATCATGGAATGCTACTTCGATTAATACGGCTACGGCTGTGGTCTTAGCAGTCTCATAAAGTGGCTTGCCTTTTCCAAAGTAATTCTGGCCTTCCTTAACTCCCCTGTCAGCGCTCGGTGTGATTGTACTCAAATTTGAATAAATGCTCTTTGCCAGTTTTTCGCCTTCAAAACCAAACTTATGGCAAAACACTTCGCACCCGCGCGCCTTGCCTGCGCCTCCGGCATTAGAGTGGATTGCAACGTGAATCTTTGCATTTTTCTTGTTGCTATCCGCAACTGCTTCCGGCAAAGTAAAAGACTCTTTGTTTCTAAAAACCGTTTGACCGTGCCTAATGAGCTCAAGCTCAACGACGTCTGCAATTTCGTTCATCCGCTTTTCTTCTGTTCCGAAATTACCAACCCCAACGTTGTGCTCCTGTAGTGACGGACTTAAATAAATACCTTTTTTCATAACTCTCAACCTCCAAATAATTTTATTGCGCCAAACATTGACGCAAATATTGCTAAACAAATTCCAAGTAGTTTTAGTAACTCCAGGACCACTACCTGCCAGCCCTTTTGTGCTTGCTGTTCCTGCTGCGGTGATCCCCGAATCTCCTTGAGCGATTCCTTGATCTCTGATAGATCTTCCCTAATCAACTTCACATACACACGAGTTTCAGCTGTTCCAGTCTCAAGGGCTCTGATTCGCTCTTCCTGAATACACTTGTGATCAATTTCCATATCTCTCAAACCTCCTCTCTTTTGCATATAACAAAAAAGAACCCCCGGCTAAGAGGTTCTCTATCGTTTATATTAATCTTTACTCTGGCTTATCCGGTATCGCTACATTTGGAAACACGGGGTCGGTCAAAAGTTCTCTTAGTACTTTTCGGTACTCGCGCCACTCTAGCTTTTTATCATAAGTAATAGGTGCATCCACTAACTGTGTTTCGTTACTTTCTAGAAGCAACTGTTTTATCTGAGCAGTTTTAATGTCACTAAAATACGCTAAATTTACTTCCGAAACTTCCTCGACTGCCATAACTATCTGCGTTTCATTTGTAAGACAATCAACGATTAACTTTTCCTGCATACTATCCCCTCCTGATTATAAAAGTTCCATCGATACACGCGCCCACTGTGAACAATAACTCCAAACTGTTTAGTGTAGAAAACGAAGCATTGGAAACATAACCGTAATACGATATTGCGGTAGCGTTTCTGTAGCCTGAATTTATAAAAACGCTCCACACGCTTGTGCTTATTCTCTTAAAGATTATTGAGCACAGGTGCACTTCTTCTCCCTGATTTTCACTAGTTGTACATTCTGAAAAAGCAAACTTTGATACAAATGTACCCGCACTACCTATCGCCGAACTCTTATACGGACAGTAAGAAGCGGATGAAACTCCGTTTAGAGTAAAATAAAACTGTGCTACACTCCCACCGTCTCGATAGACTGTGGTTGCCTTAAACTCAACTGTCACCTCGTTACATGAGCTGTCCACTCCAAGATTACTAAAGGTAATGGCGGGTACGGAGGAGTGTTTAACCACATTCCAGTCGCCAGCGGCCTTTGATGTAATGTTAGAGCCAAATGGTACAAATGTATTAGGACCAGTTACTGCAATCACACGGTATTTTTTGCCTACAGGTATGGCGACACCACCAAACAGCGGTGTTGCTCCAGTAAATGAGATGATATCGTTCACCGCCAACCCATGCGCTGAGCAGGTCATAATCGGCGACCCGTCAGTTGACGGATAATTAGGCAGGGTAACCTGCGAAGGCGTGTAGGTAAACGCAGTGATCAAATTATCTTTATCCGCTTTTGCATTTAAGTTTGCAGGCAAACCATCAAGATATGCTTTATCCGTTGATGACATTAAACCGTTTGTTGTCCCGGTAGCCACTGCAGTTGTAGTGGCGTTTGTGCCATTAACTCCATCATTTCCGTCTTTACCGTCGACTCCGTCTTGACCTGGATCACCTTTAAAGTCACCATTTGCAATTCCATCTTCCAGAGTTTGAAGTGCGGTTTGAGCCTCTGTCATGGCGGATACGGCTTCATCTTTTGCAGTTGCCGCTGATAAAGCACTGTTTTGCGACATGTCTGCTTCTTCCTTTGCTCGATTCGCTTCATCAAATACTTTCACGTACCAAGTTGGGGTATACGGCTCGCTTGGAACTTCTTCTCCTGCTTCAAGTCCCTGCGGCACTTCAAAACTCACAATCGCACTCTTTATGATCCTATCCTCATCAAAAGCACTCAGTTCAATTAGCAAAACACCTTTAACCAAAAACTGAAAGGGAATAGTATAACACACAACTCCGTCAGACTCCGTCAATGTAGAAGTATGAAATGGTTCACTTCCTTCTGCCTCAAGGGTTAAAAAGTACTGATACCCTAAAAACGCCGGGGAGAGGATAAAGTTAAGGCGAGTGGCATTGTGTTCGCCTACCCGCCCGATTATGTTAGAACATACATACACCGATTCATCGCCGATATTAATATTTACAATTCTCATGCTCTTCTTTTCCTCCCTCTACGAAATTACCACACCATCAACTTTTATATTGCCTGAAATCTGTCCTACATAGTCTTTTAAGAATGGTCGTCCTTTTCTCCCTCCACTGTCTACAGAGAACTCGGTATAAAAACCGCCTCTGCCAAGTGTATGTCTAACGCTAGTTACGGTACCAATGACTCCTCTTTTGCCATCAGTCTCTACAAGTTCTATTTCATCACCAATTAGCATATGCGGTGTAAAGATTCCTGCAAAGCTCTCAATTCTACCCGAGATTGCAACCAAGCGCGATACCTCGTCTGCGTAAGTGTTAATGTCAACAAGTGAGGTGCCTTCTGGAACGCTTAAGTACATCGTTTTATTTGGCGGTGAAACCCACCATCTGTGGGGTGGCAGCACACGATAGACTGTGTTTGCAGGCGCCTTACACGTAACACATATTTTGCTAAAGGTTTGTTCATCATCATATTCAACGTCATAGCTCCAGCAAGTCTTATCGCGCTCAAAGACATAAGTGCTCATTTGCTCAAAGCGACCATCCCAACTTGGGCCAATTCCAACAGTGCCGTCTGTGTTTTCTGATACTTGCCAGCCGGGAATCAACTGGATCACATTTTGCAAGCCGTCAAGAAATGAAGTTTGTGACTCAAAGTTAAGGTTCCAAGATATCGATGTATCCGTTATAAAGAAATTCTCTATCCCGGCAAGCGTTAAGATTGTGGTTAGCTTTGTTTTTAAGTTGCCAGTCGTATACGCAGTGTTTAAATCAAAGGTCTGCTCCTTTAACAGTTTTCCGATTGAGTTCCTAGCTGTAACCGAAATACTCTGTTCAGGATAACCAATTGAAACCCTGTCAATATAGAAACTGCCAATGCTCAAACCCGCACTACTTCCAAAACTAATGGTAAGTTCAAGCTTTGAGTTTGGTGCTAGAACATTTCTATACCGACTAACCAAAGCCCCGCCTGCGTTTTGGAAACTAATAGAAAGCTGAGAAATAACGCTTCCTTTTGAGTATGAAATATTCCCAGAGAGATGCGTGTTTGAAATATCCACTGGGAACATATACATAATAAATCTATGAATTCCCTCACTGCTCCAAAAGCCATATGCACCGTGATGTGCTACTTTTTTAAGTGATGGCTTAGAAACATCTATATCAGCTGATATTCTCCCCAAAGACTTAAATGTAAGGCTGCTATAATTACCAAGTGAAGGATAAGTAACCTTCCCCTTTACCGTATTGTCTGTATCAAGGAAAATGAGCCTAAGACCATTATCCATCATATGAACCGCTTGAGGTGCTGTCCCTGCTCCTAAGTTTTGCGTATATTCAAAGGTAAGTTGCATTTTTTGTGTTACCCCCTTTGCACCACAATCGAATAAGTAAACCTAAGCAGATTATTTGCAGTCTTAAACGGATATTCAAGCGAATAAGTGACATCAATCGCAGCTCCTGCCGTTGGTGGCGTTATAAACTTAAGCCCCGGCACTGTTTTACCTAAAAAGAAAGATGAACCAAAACTTTGGCCATCTCTTGTAGGGAAACTCTGATAATACAGTGAATAAGTCCAACTATAACTTGGAATAAATACTCGCCAGTACCTTGAAGTCAGGCTAGGGAACTTCCACACCTGAGCAGTGCGAGTGACGCTTGGCACATCCGTCCATGTGCTACCATCAATTGATGACTGGATTTTCAGATTAGCAATCTGTGCAGCAGGTACCGTTAAAATATCAATTTTGAGGGTATTGCACTCTTTTGGTGTTCCAAAGTCAATCTTGATTGGATTCGCATCATTTACCGTACAAGAGCCGGGATAAAAAGTTCTATCAAAACAGCTCCACCACGAAAGCGGGTCACGAAAGTCATAGGTTGCGTTTGGTGTTTTAGTCGCCATATCTCCAAAACTTACTCCTGCACTCCTGCAAGTTAGAGCGCACGAGTGGTAGTTTTCATACCAGTCACCGCAGTTGCTCTCATAATCAATCGAATAATCAACGTCTCGTACCATTGCCACATTATCAACATACACAGTTTCACTGCCCGACATAATTAGCGG
>Ga0194063_10002010_pt1 | contig 12876 bp, 8 predicted proteins | sample SepL3720m_MetaG_FD_155459 | JGI IMG/M metagenome (GOLD analysis project Ga0194063, IMG submission 155459) | Anoxic zone freshwater microbial communities from boreal shield lake in IISD Experimental Lakes Area, Ontario, Canada - Sep2016-L373-20m | ecosystem: Environmental > Aquatic > Freshwater >... | reverse complement strand
CGAAGGTATAGAGTATACCCCGGATTTCATCCGGGGCTAAGATATTTTGGTTTTTTGATTGCCTTTCCCCGTATCAGCTCGTAATTTGAATGACGGGCTGATACGATTCATAATCATTCAATCAGATAAATACCATAGCCCCGGATGAAATCCGGGGTCTAGCTTTCCTGGGCACACTTTTCGCGGCTATTACCAACAATCTCAGCAGGATTCCGTCCCCACCAACGCGAATAAACAGATATTATGGCGAGAACAAAGATAGTCTGCACTATGGGACCGGCGACGGAAGACCCGACGGTGTTGAAAGATATGGTAGTTGCGGGGATGCGGGTGGCGCGGATCAACTGCTCACACGGTAGCCCGCAGGAGCACGCGGACACGGTGACGCGGGTGCGCGCGGTGGCACGCGAGACGGGGGTGCCGGTGGCGGTGCTCTATGACCTCTGCGGGCCGAAGATTCGCACGGGCACCATGGCGGAGGCGCTGCTCTTCAAGTCCGGCGATGAGTTCACCCTCACCTCGCGGGAAATTCTAGGGCCGAATGAGGCTCCGCTGGGATTCCGTGAGTTGCCGCAGCATGTACACCCAGGGCAGCGCATTCTCATCGATGATGGCAGCCTGGAGGCGGAAGTGCTGAGCGTGACTGCCACCGATATCGTCTGCCGTGCGCTGAATGACGGCCCGCTGGGCAGCCACAAGGGCATCAATCTGCCGGGGGCTACATTGCCGATACCGGCAGTGACCGAGAAGGATATCGAGGACCTGCGCTACGGGCTGCAGGTGGGCATCGACTGGGTGGCCATGTCCTTCGTGCGCAGCGCCGGGGACATCCAGCCGCTGAAAGAGATCATGGATGAGTTGAAGATTCACCGCCCGATTATCGCCAAAATTGAGAAGTTTGAGGCTATCGCCAATCTGGACGAGATTCTGGAGGCGTATGATGGCGTGATGGTAGCCCGTGGCGACCTGGGCGTGGAGGTCTCGCTGGAAGAGATCCCGCTGCTGCAGAAGGAGATAATCCGCAAGGCGAACCATGCCGGCAAGCCGGTGATCACCGCCACACAGATGCTCGACTCAATGATCCGTAACCCGCGCCCGACGCGCGCCGAGGTGACTGATGTCGCCAATGCCATCCTCGACGGTACCGACGCGGTGATGCTCTCCGGCGAGACATCAGTGGGCAAATATCCCGTGGAGACGGTGCGCACCATGGCCGCCATCGCCAACAGTGCCGAGACCATGCTCCCCGATGAGCCAGTGCCCGCGCATATGGCTCCCGAATATGAAACTCCTACCGGAGCACTGGCAGTGGCGGCGGTGGATATCAGCCGACACCTGCAGGCAGCGGCCATCATCGCGGCAACGGTATCCGGGAATACCGCGCGTCTGGTGAGCAAATCACGCCCGCACCAGCCCATCGTCGGGCTTACTGCTTCGCCGGATGTCTACACCCAGATGCATCTCTTCTGGGGCGTGACGCCGTTACTGGTGACCACCAGCGAGAGTGATGACGACCTGCTGGACAAGGGTGTACGTGCCGCCGTGCGGGCCGGCATAGTGAAGAATGACGATCTGATAGTGATAGTCGCCATCAGTACGCAGCCCGTGGGCGTAGTCACCCGCACCAGCAACATCCTGCGCATCGCCAACGTGCGGCAGAAGGCTATCAGTAATATATAGGTCGGGAACTCGTGAATGTTACAAAAAATCGGCGCCCCGCAGTTAGTGAAGCGCCGGTCTATTTTATCGGGTCAGGTTTCCCCGTACCCTATTTCTTTGCATCATCAGTAGCCGCCGCGGGTGCCAGTGTCTCCACGGTCACCTTGGTCATTTTGTCGCCGACAGCGATCTTCTTGGCAACATCCAGGCCTTCGATTACTTTGCCGAAGACGGCGTAATCGCCATCTAAAGCTTTAATGTCGCAATTGCAGATGTAGAACTGGCAACTGGCGGAGTTTCTGTCTTGTGAACGGGCCATGGCCAATGCGCCTTCCCAGTGGCGTAGTTTCGGGGAGATCTCCAGCTTGATTTTATCAGGAGCATCGCCGGTGCCATCACCCTTCGGGTCGCCGCCCTGAATCAGTTGGAAACCAGCCTTAGTTTCAACCCGGTGGAATGTCAGGCCATCATAGAATTTCTTGCCGATCAACGAAACGAAGTTCTTCACGGTGTTGGGGGCGTCATTGCCGTATAGTTCGGCAACGATGGTACCTTTTCCTGTAATGATAGTGACTTTGTTTGTTGCGACCAGCGGGGTGGAAGATCCCCCAATCTTCACCGGTTTCTTCCCTGGCGGGGTCAATCCGGGCGGTGTGCCATTGTTGTTTTTGCAACCAGCCAGCAGCGCCAGCACCGTGGCCAGTATTACGATGAGCACTATGCTCAACAGATTTCGCTTGTTCATATTTCCTCCATTTTTCATCTCAGTGAGAATTGTTATTATAATACGGCAGATGGGCATATTTCGGCAAGTACGCAGGCGGAGCATTTTGGTGTGCGTGCGGTGCAGATCGCCTTGCCGTGCGCGATTACATTCACGTGAAAGGGCAGATAGTCGGCTTCCGGCACGATGCCCTCCAGTATCGCATGGGCGGCATCGGCAGTTGTCTTCGCGGAGATCAGACCCAGCCGTTTGCATATGCGCCACACATGCGTGTCCACCGACAGTGCCGGGATGCCGAGGGAGAAGAGCAGCACGCATGATGCCGTCTTACGGCCAACTCCCCGGATAGAGAGCAAATAGGCCAGCGCGTCCACCCGCGGGATATCACATAGGAAGTCCAGCGAGATTGCCCCCTGTTCGGCGCGGATACGGTGTAGCGCTGCCAGTATGCGCGGAGCCTTCTGCCGTGACAGCCCGCAGGGGCGGATCAATTCCTCAATTTTTTCCACCGGAGCATCCGCCACTGCCTCCCAACTGGGGAAGGCGGTGCGCAGTGCCTGGTAGCCGCGCCAGCTATTGATATCGGTGGTCGCCTGCGAGAGGAAGGTGAGCACCAGCTCATCCACCGCCGGGATACTCGTACACCCATGCCCGCGCGACGGGCCGGTGGCATGGTATACCGCCTCCAACCGCCGGCGTACTTCTATTGCCAGGGCGCGCTGGTTATTTATATCGTTGTTTGTTGGCAACAGTTCAGTCTCCATTACGCAACCCCGGGTTTCGCCCGGGGCTAAAATATTTCTCCGGTATAATTGGTCATGAATCGTATTAGCCTGTATATAAATAACGGGCTGATACGGGCAGAAGCAAATAGCGAGTATAATAATTTAGCCCCGGGCGAAACCCGGGGTAGGGCTTTTTCTACCCTACCCATGTCAGCACCCCATCCTTCACAGTTGCAGTCACTTCTTTGCCATTGATGAACAGTTTCGGCGTCCCCACAACTTTCAGGGTCAATGCGCGCAGGTCGCCGGTGGTTTCCACTTTGTCGGTGCTGATGCGCAGGTAGCCGTGGTCGGCGAAGGTGAAGGATTCGCCGTTGCCAGCCAGGGTGATAACCTCACCCGCTTTGTTGCCCCAGCGTAGTAGAAGGCGGTCGTTCACGCCGTTTGCCTTGCCGGTAACAGAGACGGCCACCGCATCCGCGGTCTGGGCGATGCGCTGGAAGTCGTCAATCTTCGGCGTGCCTTTCTCATATGGTTCATGCAGGGCAATGAAGGCTGTGCTGGTGGTTTTGCGCTGGATATCAACGCTGATACCGCCGTATTCCGGGGTGGGATTAGGGGTCGGCGGGGCACCTTCGGTGCCGGGCATGTAACACGTAGGCGTGGTGTAGGTGTAGGCGGATGTGCCTGGCTCGCCCAGCAGACGCACGCGCACGCCGATCTTGCGGTCATACCACTCCTTGCCGAAGTTCGATTTCTCCACATCGGGCAGGGCGCAATTTTGCTGTATGGTGATGGCTACCGGGTCTGCGCCGGCGTCAAATTTGCTCTCATCGGTGATGGCAAAACGGTCGGTATGGAGTTCCTTTGCCGGGTGCCAATTTCCCAAATCAGTGGGAATAAGCACACCGGGAGCATGTACCAGCCAGTCGTAGGTGCGCGGTTTCTCGCTGCTGAGCTGGTAGACATCGAAGAGATATTCTTTGGTGAGGAAAAGCGAGCGCGAGAGGTCCACTCCTGGGTACACTTCTGTCGCCGCGCCTTTATACATGCCACCGCTGCGCACTTCTTTGCCGGTGTAGGGTTTCTCTGGATGCAGCATAATGCCACGCGCGGAGGTGAACTTCACCAGTGGGGAGAATTCCTGCCGGGTGGGCACCTCGCCGATGGGCTGTGCCTGCAGGTTGTCCACCACCACGCCGGCGTGCCCCTGTACCGAGAAATCCCACGGGCCAGCATTGTAGCCATTGAAGATGGCGCGGTTTACGTAGATTGGGCGGTTGTAGGCGTAGTAACCCAGCAGGGAGAAGCAGTCGCTGGTGTAGTGTACGTATAGGGTTGCGAACTGTAGCGCGACTGCCGGATCCGGCGATTCCCAATATTTTGGCGTTTCGTTGGCGCGCAACATGGCGAAGCCGCGTTCCGGGTACACGCGTGAGGGTGCTGCCGGGGCCACAACTTTGGCGGGATCAATTGGCTCCAGGCCCCAGAAGGGGGTGGGGGTATATTTCCCTTCTTTGGGCGGGCGTAATTGCGCCAGGAAGTAGCTGAAGTTGCCCTCGGGATATTTGGCGGCCATGATCTCAAACCACTGGGGCGTATTGAGCTTAACAACCTTATTGCCCTTATGGTCGCGTCCATTCATGTTGGCACCGCCCCAGAGTGCGTTGTTTGCATTACCACTGCGATCATAGCCATAGACGATAACTCCCTGCAGCGGACCGGCTCCACGTGTGTCGCCCATGCTAATACGTGAGTAGGAGGGGGTGCCACCGGGTTGGTCAGTGCGCGGGTAGCCCATCCACATTAGACTCTCGACATAGCTGCGCAGCGATGCGCCACCTTTGCCGGTGTAGCCGTAGCCCAGCTCCGGCAGGCCAATACGATCGAAACCACGGGCGATAATAAGAAACTCACCGACAAGCGATCCCATTTTGTTGAACTCTTCGTTATATAGCCCACCGTCAGAGAGATATTCGTTGAAGAACCACTGGTAACCGCTGGGGACCGCCCACATTTCGTTGATCAGTTTCTCATCCTGCAGCGCAATCGCCAGGGTAGTGGAAGAAAGGATATAGGGCATCTGCATATTCGGCAGTATGCTCAGCCGATCGTTAACATAGGGTTTATCGATGACGAATTTTATATACTCACGAAAAGAGGCTTCTACACTATTGCGCTGTTCCGGGGTCATGATGTCATAGAGTACGTCGTAACGTAAGGCATCAAGGTAGCTGTCCATGCGCTGATAAATATTCCCGTATACTTGTTGTGGTGACTGCGCTGTGATGTGCATCAGGTAGTCGAGTTCCGCTTTACCCACCTCCTCGTCGCCCAGCACCTGGTATCGGTACAGGCGGGTGAAGGTGGTGTCGCCGTATTTTCCGGCGAGCAAGTCAGCTTGTTGTTTCTTCGCCCAGTCTTCCGTAGCAGCTTTCTTCTTCATCTCTGCCACATCCTGCTTATTCCACAGGATGAAGGGATGGGCGGCAGGTGTTATGGCCGCAAATGCGGGGGAGATCCCCAACAGGAAAAGAAACAGAACTGCGATTAAATTACGCATGACACACACTCCTTTATAGCTGCTACAAGTTATTAGACATCGCTGCAATGAAAGGGTTACGAAGAGCACAGGAATACTTGTGTTTTTGAGTATTTGTCGCTATATTGTGGGTATATAGCGTAGACAGAACACCCGGGGTAGATCATATTTTGCTCATATTCGAGGAGGAATTAAATGAATTCTCACCTGCTCAGGACATTTATAGTTTTCGCGTTTTTTCTCGTTCTCTCCCCCTTGTCAGTTGTTGCGGAAGATGCGGTACCCACCAGTATCAGCATTACTCCGGTAAATATACAACTTGCCAATAAGAAAACACAGCAGTTCACGGCGAGTGTGCGCGACCAGTTCGTGAACCCTATCCCGAATTTGGCGATAAAATGGTCGATGGATCCACCGGATTTCGGGACATTGACCAAAACCGGATTATATACCGCTCCCGACGTCGGTTATTGCGAAGTCACCATTATGGCTGCCACTGGTGATATATTCACTGCTACCACAATCAAGGTCGGCGTGATTCCGATACCACCAGCACCAGCTAACTTGAAAGTTGAATTACAACCACTCCGAGGCAACACCTGTTCCGTCATGCTTTCCTGGCGTTATTCTGGCCAGGTAGAATACTTTCAGATCGATAAATCGGTCAATGGTAAGGTATTTGATCAGGAGGGTGGTTTCTCCCAGGAGCCAAGTCGTATAATTAATGGCCTGCTGTTGAACACGAAATACTATTTCCGCGTAAAAGCGGTGAATGCCAGCGGTGAATCGCCTGCATCTGAGGTGGTGGAATTTGTTACCCCACCGGGTTACGATGGCATCATAGTTGACGATGCTGATGTTGCAGATACGATAGCGAAGAACGGGAAATGGAACGTAGATAAGGGCAACAAGAGTTGCTGGGGCGCAACGCTATCATCTGCGCCGGGCCGTACGACGGGAAACCCGGATACGTTTAAATTTACCCCGAACATTCCTGTTGATGGGAAGTATGACGTTTATTACTGGTTGTCCGACATCAGTTCTTCCAATAAAGTCTCCGCGAAGGTGAATCGGAAGGGTGGTGTGAGTAGTATCAATATTGACATGAGTAAAAAGGAGATGGTCTGGTCATATATAGGAACATTCGAATTTGCAGCGGGGAAATCCGGGTATTTGCAGGTTAGTACGGCAAATGCAACAGGTAATGTTTTCGCCGATGCCGCGCGTTTTGTACCATCACGAGCAAAGGCTCCAGCGATGCCGACAAATGTAAATATCACTGCCCCCAGTGCATCGTCAATCAATATTACCTGGGATGCAGCTACCGATGTCGATCAGTATATCATCGAGAGTTCCGATGACGGACAAAAATTCTCCCCGGAAGCAACAAACGCAACGTTTGTGAATTATTTCAATAAATCGTTATTGAAACCGATGACGAAATATTATTACCGTGTGCGTGCAGTAAATGGATTCGGGGCATCGCCAGATGTTATGGTATCCATCACTACTCCGGCTTCACCGGTGGGAACTCACCCGCGTCTCTTCTTCCCGGCAACGGAGATTGCAGATTTGCGCGAGAAGATCAAGAATGAACCGTATCTCTCCATCTATAACAAACTGCTTGCCGATGCGGAAGCAGGCTCCAATATGGGCAAAGCCGATACCGATAATATCTGGGGACAGGCGAGTAACGCCTCGAAATGTGCATTTCTCTACGTACTCACCGGTGAAGACACCTGGGCGCAGAAAGCACGTAAATGGGCCGAGAAGCATATAAATGACAAATTCTGGGGGACGAAATATCTGGGCACGGAGGCGTATTTCTATGGCAAAAATCTCGCGCAGGCATATGATTTCTGTTATGACGCCCCGTCCTGGGATATCGCTTTTCGTTCGCTGGTGTCGACAAAATTGTTGGAATTGGGCGATTATATCATCACTGATGGTGGTTTGAATTCCAGTGATGAAGTGGTGTCCACCATGTTTGGGATTAGAAATGCTGCCGGTGGCCTTTGTTATCTGGCGACAGATGAATATTATGCCCCAATCAGGCTGGACACTGCCTATGAAAGGAGTTCTAATTATCTGCTGAAGAATTATACCGCGGATAAGGGAGCAAGGGGCTGGAATATCGAGGGATCCGCTACTAACCTTTATGCGATGGAGCACATCACCCCCTTCATCATTGCGATGAAACGTATCAACAGAAAAGACCTGACGAAAGTGAGTAGTGGGACAAAACTCACTTTGCTCACAGCATATCTATCAGAGATAAAAATCGGCACTGACAAGGCTGCATATTTTCATCCAGACTTCAACGAGGGCAATCCGCGGCTTGTGGGCGAAGGTGCACTGGGCCTGTCATTCTATCTGGTACCCCGGGAATATCATCCGGGTATGCTGTATGTTTATGACAGAATGGTCGGTAATAAGGGAGATAAAAGCTGGGATAATTCCCGTGCTGGCAGTATCTATTCTATCCTATACCATCCGGGACTGACAGTGTTGGAGAAAGAACCGCTGAAGATATCCGAGTGGCGTGATGCCATGATTGAGAAGGGCGGAAACGGAAACGTGCTCTTCCGCAACTCATATCAGGGGAAGGATGACCTGGAGTGCCAGTTGTTCTTCAAAACCCGAGCTGGTGTGGGGAGAAGCGATTCCATGGATTTTCGCATCCTCGGGAAAGAGAATGCCTGGGTCGTCGGTAGCGGTGGCAACGAAAATGAGCGGAAGAATACGTTGTACCTTACTAGTCCTGACAATGTTAAAAGGATCAATGATAATAACGCGCTGATTATTGGCAAGCCGGTGCTGAATAGGGACGGAAGCGGCAATGTGGTGAGCTTTATGGTCAATAATAACGTGGGTGTCCGCGACCATAAACGTCGTTTCTGCGCCAATTTCTCCGATGCCATTAAGGCAGAGGGAGCTTTCGTAATATCCGACACATCTATCAATGGCACCTGCTGGCAGATGAACACGCTGGATTGTAATAAAATAGCTACCGACGGTAATGCTTTTACTATCACCGCACCGAATGGTGATGTGATGAAAGGGACGGTGCTTTATCCCGAAAAGCCGATCATCACCATCGGATCTGGAACACGAAAAAGTGCCTATACCTTCAATGGGAATGACTGCCAGAATAAAACCATCCAGATTCAGAGCATTAACGGCAGCTATCTGGTGGTGCTGACGGTGGTGAAAAAGGGGACCGAATCACCCAAGGTCAGCGCTGACGGTATCTGGTATGGGAGAATTCCCGGTGGTACTGTCACGGTGGGCGACTGGAAAGTGAAGATCGACAAGGATGAGATTATCCAGTAGCGACTTCTTCCGGCGCGATGATATTGCAGTAACTGAAAAAATGCCGTTAACCTCTTGGCAATGGCCGGTAGTTTTGTTATACTATTGTCTGTCCGGGAGAGTACACCGGTGGAATCCGGGGCAGATGGCAGCCCCCTCTTGCGAGTTTCCACGGAGTTCGCTATAATAGCCCCGGTTTGAGCGGAAGTAGCTCAGTGGTAGAGCACAACCTTGCCAAGGTTGGGGTCGCGGGTCCGAATCCCGTCTTCCGCTCCATATATTCTGCACCAGGACCATGGTGAATGGCGATTTCCTCATCGCAGGCTTCCATTTAAGGGGAGCGCGACGGGGTTTTTTATTGTTTGCTGATGGCCGAAGGTGCGATGCTGGAGAAAAAAAATGCAAGTATCCGTTGAACGCCTGCCAGGTAGCCTGGTTGTCCTTAAAATTTCCGTTGACACCGCATCGGTCGAGAAACAGGTTGAAGTTTCCTATCGTAAAAATGCGTCTCATGTCACCGTGCCGGGTTTCCGCCCGGGCAAGGCACCCCGTGCTCTCATTGAGGAGCGCCTGAATCCGGAATTGTTGCTGCGCGAAGCGGTAGATGATTTGATCGAATCATCCTTCCAGCAGGCGCTGAAGGAAAATGAGCTGATCCCCATCGAGCAGGCGAAACTCTCTGACCTGAAACTGGAAGATGATAAGAGTTTCAGCTATCAAGTCACCTTCACGGTGGAGCCGGAAGTAACCCTGGGCGACTACAAAGGCATAGCGATCGATACCACAGCTACCAAGGTGACCGATGATGCGGTAGACGAGGAAGTCGAGAAGATTCTCGATCAAGCTTCCCAATATGAAGATTTGACGGATTCGGGGATTATCAAAGGCGACTACGTCACCGTTGACTACACCATGAAGCTCAATGGCGTAGAGTATCCTGACGGCGTAACGGAAGGGTATCCGCTGGAAGTCGGCACCGACACCTTCTTCACCGAACTGAACGAAGGTCTGTTAGGTGCGAAAGTCGGCGATGTCGTCACCGTCAACACTAAATACGCTGATGACTACGGCGACCCGGACCTCGCCGGCAAAGACGGCGAATTCGCCATCACCATCAAATCGCTGCGCCGTCGCGTCCGACCGGAACTGACTGATGAATGGGTGGAGAAGCTCTCCAGCGCAACGCTGCATACCGTCGAGGAATTCAAGGAACGTGTGCAGGAGCATCTGCAGAAGCAGGCGGATGAGAGCGACCGCGAAAGAGTCCGCACTGAGCTGGTGAACAAGGTCGTTGCGGCAGCTACGGTAGAAATTCCTGAGATTATGATAGAGCAGGAAGCGGAAGAGTTGATGCACGAACTGGAGCATCGCCTCTCGCACAACCATCTGACTTTAGATGACTATGCCGACTACCAGAAGACCACCGTTGAGGAAATTCAAGCAGAGCAGCGCACTATCGCTACTGACATCGTGCGTCGCACATTGGTGCTCTCAAAAATAGCGAAGGAAGAAGAGATATTTGTCATTGATTTGGATATCGATTTCGCCATAATGATGCAGTTGATACGTGAGGGTGTGCCGAGTGATGAGAAGTCACTGCGCAAAGAGACAATTAAGAAGCGCAAGGAATTAAACAAGGAAGGTCATTTACATGAAATTGCCGGGCGGATCCGCCAGCAGAAGATCCTTGGCTTCCTGGAGAAAAATGCCGTAATCACTATCGATGGCGTGCTCTTCAATCAGGAAAAAGCCGATGAAGCGCTTGAAGATGTCGATGCCAGCGTCACCGATGATACAGTTGCTGAAGAAACCAGCGCCACGGATGAAGCTGCAGCAGAATAGTCCCTATAAATGAAAAAAGACATAGGCGGTCCGTACGGGCCGCCTTGTTTTTTTTGTCATCTGTGGGTACAATGCAATTGGAGTTTAGCAACAGACTCTTCTAAGGAAAAGGAGCGATTCAATTATGTTAGTACCAATGGTGGTTGAACAAACCCCGCGCGGCGAACGCGCTTTCGATATTTACTCTCGTCTACTCAAAGAGCGTATCATCTTTCTCGGCAGTCCGGTAGATGATCACGTCGCCAGCCTCATTGTGGCACAGATGCTCTTTCTGGAGAGCGAAGACCCGGAGAAGCCGGTTACCCTCTATATCAACAGCCCCGGAGGCTCTGTCACCGCGGGAATGGCTATCTACGACACTATGCAACTGATCAAGCCAGAAGTGAAAACCTTTTGCATCGGTTTGGCGGCCAGTATGGGTGCCCTCCTCCTCACTGGCGGGGCCAAGGGTAAACGCTATGCCCTGCCCAACTGCCGCGTGCTCATCCATCAGCCGATGGTATATGGCATCGGCGGCCAGGCTACCGACATTGAAATTCACGCCCGGGAGATACTGAAAACCCGCGAGAGCCTGAATAAAATCATCGCCTACCACACCGGCCAGCCACTAGAGCGAGTAGCAGCAGACACCGAGCGCGACTACTGGATGTCACCAGAAGAAGCCTGTGAATACGGCATCGTCGATGAAGTGATCCAGAAACGTGAAGAACCGAAGAAGTAACGACAGAAAAAGGAAGAATAAATGGCACATTCAGGAGATCATTCTTCATTAAAATGCGCTTTTTGTGGGCGCAGTGAGTCAGCGATGCGGCGCATGGTGCTGGGTATGGATGGCGCAGCTATCTGTACCAGTTGCATCGGTGATGCTACTGCACTGCTGGAAAAAGAGCAAATAGAAAGTGAATTGCCGGATGAAGCAGGTGGCCCGGAAGAATATAATCTGCTGAAACCGCAACAGATTAAAGATAAGCTGGACAGCTACATCATCGGGCAGGAACATGCTAAACGGGTGCTTTCGGTAGCGGTATATAACCACTACAAGCGCATCTACCTGGGAGAGCAGGATCCAGACCTCGAGATCAGCAAGAGCAACATTTTGCTGCTGGGGCCTACTGGCTCGGGGAAGACATTGCTGGCGCAGACGCTGGCGAAGGTACTTGATGTCCCATTTGCTATTGCCGATGCCACTACCTTGACCGAGGCGGGCTATGTGGGTGAGGATGTCGAGAATATCATCCTCAAGCTCTTCCAGGCAGCAGATCACGATCCAGAGCGGGTGGAGCGCGGTATCATCTACATCGATGAGATCGATAAGATCACACGCAAATCCGAGAACCCCTCCATCACGCGCGATGTCAGCGGTGAGGGCGTGCAGCAGGCCCTGCTGAAGATACTGGAAGGCACGGTAGTAAATGTCCCGCCACAAGGTGGGCGCAAACACCCGCAACAGGAGTATCTGCAGATAGACTCTACCAATATCCTCTTCATTTGCGGTGGCGCATTTGAAGGCATGGATAGCATTATCGAGCATCGCACTGCCGAGTACGCTGTTGGTTTCGGTGCAGATGTAAAGGGAAAGAAAGAGCGGGATATCGGCAAATTGCTCAAGCAAATTCAGCCACAGGATCTGCTTAAATATGGCTTTATCCCTGAATTCATCGGACGTTTGCCGGTAATTGCCACGCTGGAGAATCTGGATGAGAAGTCGCTGGTGCGCATCCTTACTGAACCACGGAATTCATTGATCAAACAGTACAAGCGCATCATGGAGTGGGACAAAGTCGAGTTGGAGATTACCCCGTCAGCATTGAAGGCCATAGCTCACACCGCCATGCAACGCAAAACCGGGGCGCGGGCGCTGCGCAGTATCCTGGAAGAGATCATGCTCGAAGTTATGTTCGAGGTGCCCTCCATGTCTGATGCTGCCCGGGTGATTATCGATAAAGAATGTATCACCGAGCATAGAAGGCCGACAATTGTTACGGTGCAGGAGCTAAATGCGCTACTGACTGCATAATCCATAGTATCCAACCAACCCTGGCGTAAGGGATTTACTGAGGGAAGTTGATGTC
>Ga0194063_10002009_pt1 | contig 12879 bp, 12 predicted proteins | sample SepL3720m_MetaG_FD_155459 | JGI IMG/M metagenome (GOLD analysis project Ga0194063, IMG submission 155459) | Anoxic zone freshwater microbial communities from boreal shield lake in IISD Experimental Lakes Area, Ontario, Canada - Sep2016-L373-20m | ecosystem: Environmental > Aquatic > Freshwater... | reverse complement strand
GATTATTACTATCTATATTTAGATAGTATATTTTTCAATTTATTATTGTGATATTTTGTTTATTTCAAATATTATCTATATATATAGCCGATTGTGGATATATCTTTATAATATTTCCAGTTAATTGTATAAATATATATATATTATTATATATTTCTTTAGATGGAAAACTTATTTTTTGTCAAGATCAAATATTAAATGGTAAATAAGTCAATCAATTATTTATTGTTATGTCTTGTTTTGTTTGTCATTCTATAGAAACAAATCAATCAGTTTTATTTAAAGACATTTCAGAATATATTATTATCTGACTATTATTATTTGTTATTTTTTCAAAAGGATAGTTATAAATTGGTATTATACTAATTAATATAACCAATATTATAAATATTATAATCGCTCATGTAAATTTTTGTAAATTTATATTTATCATATATTAAATATATTTATTAAATTTTGACAAATCAGATATCTTCGATTATAATTATTGTATATTTATTTTCAAAGTCTATTTATGGATTATAAACTAATTATATTTTTTATCTGATGATTGTGAATATTTCTATTTGGTCTAAATATTTTTGAAGAAGCAATAAAAAATATATCTTCAAAAAATTTTAAAAAAGTATTGAAAAATTATACAAATACTAATTTTAAAGCTATTTTTACTTGAACATTTACAACGGCAATTTTACAAAGTAGTGGTGTAGTTTCTTTGATTTTATTGGCTTTTGTGGGTGCTTGATTTATATCTTTGGAAAATGCTGTATGAGTAATTATATGAACAAACATATGATGACCACTATCAGATGTTATTCTATGATCCATATGATTAAAGTTTGATACACAAATTATATCTATGACACTAACATGATTTTCTTGAATATTGTTGATTATTTTTTGAAAAAAAAACTTGCTTAATAATATATTTAAATTGGTTTTTGGTTTGGGTTTATTGTTTTTAGGACTTGGATATATAAAAGAAAATATAATGATTTTGTCGTCTTCGTTTGATTTTGAAACATATAAAAATTTATGAAGTTTTGTATATTTTATAATATGACTTGTATTGACATTTCTAATGCAATCTAGTTCTGCTATGATAATTATAATTTTAGCATTGGCTTCAAGTTGAATTATAAGTTTTGATATATGAATATCACTAATTATGTGAGCTTATCTATGAACCACATTTACTGCTGTTATATGATCTATCGGTTGAAAACAGATAAAAAAACAAGTAGCTTTTTCACATGTGTTTTTTAATTTATTTCTTGTAATTATCTGATTTCTATTTTTCAATTTAATAGGCTATTTGTTTGATAATATATTATGATTAAAATCTGATTTAGTTTTGAGTTTATCTATATTTGCAGTATGATTTAAAATATTTGGAGCAATAATAATATTACCATTTATAAAAAAATTTACCTTATTTTTGAGAAAAATTATACCAGATAAAAAGACAGAATATGGTTTAGATATAGAAAAAATAGAATCAAATGTTTGAGATATAGGTATATTAGCTATGAAATGAGACACAATCCGTCTTATAAAAAGAATTTTTAGATATAATATGAATGTATTTAATATAGATGAACAAAAAATTTTAGAAGAGAAATTTGAAATAAATAAGGTATTTGGCCAAGAAAAATGGTTTGATGATTCAATTTTAGATCAAGAATATAAAAATATAAAAGCTATCGAAGAAAAAATAATAAAGTATTGATTGGATATAAAAAATATGCTTAATCAGGATGAAAATATTGTTTTGAATGACATATATAATATTATATGAAATGCTGTATATTCCGCAAAATATATGAAAGATGTAAGATTAAATGTTCGAAATACACAAGAAAGTGAAAATGAATTTATACACAAAAAATATGACGAATTTAGGATGGTTTTGATATGACTTTATAAATGAATATCTCAAATTATTGATGGATCTGACAATAAAGAGATATTTGATAAGATTTTAGAATCTATAGAATATATAAAAAGCAACGATGCTAAATTTTTGTCTAGTATTTCAAAGGAATTATTATCACAAAAAATGGATGAATTTGAGCTTAGTTGACTGATAAATATAAACCGTTACATCTATCTATCTTCAATATCTATAATATATGCAGTAAGAGACTTATTTTTGGATGAAAATGAAAAAAAATTCCTTGAAAAACTCAATTAGTGTTTTGGGGAATTTCTAATCTATATATTTTAAAGTTGATTAATTATATTTTTAAGATCAGTTATATATGTAGGTGGTATATGATATTTTTCTTGTAATGTTGATGATAACCTATTTATATTGTCTTTTAGTTGAGAAATCTTTTCTTGGATGGTTGTTCAATTGATTTTTGTGTAATTTATATCAAATGATATGTATATCTGTTTTATTTTGTTTTCTAGATTATTTATACTTGTGTTTTCGTTTCATTGTGGATTTGTAATATTGTTTAGGTCTTTTACTAAAGCAGTTTTGGATAGGCTTCAGCGAAGTTTAGACATCTGTTCTTCTGTGGGAATTAACTTATCGCTTGATAATCAAATATTTATTACCTTAGATTCTTCTTGAGAATAGTCTTTGTTTAATATGGTATCTAAATCACCAGTAGTTGGTTGTTCATTGTTGAATGATAATGTTTGTGTAAAGTTTTTTTGAGTGATAGCTTGGCTAAGTTTTTCATCGTTTATAATTGATATGTCGTTGTCTTGTATAGATAGTATTTTATCAGAATTTAATTCTTTTTGTGTTTGTTTGTTTTCTTTATTTTTTTGAGTTATAATCAGCTGTGGTCAGTTGTTTTTTAGTAATGTTTGTTCTCATTGTTTGATAAGTTGGAAACTAATCGGTTTTGTATTATCAGATTGTTTTATGGTAAAATTTTGTGTAGAAAATTCTATATTTTGTGGTTTTTGAGCTTCTATAGATTTTAACTCTATGAAATCTCAATATATTAAGTTTAATTTGTAACTATTGTCTCATTTTGTTATTAAAAATTTTGCTGGCCCCACAACTTTTGCTTCTGTTCATTGGTCTATATGGAAAACAAGTTCTGCTCAGTCTTGTAATGTGACAGTATCTCAGTTGGAAATATTACTTCATTGATAATATTCTCAACTATGTCATATATAGAAGTTACCATTAAATTCTATAATTTTTGCTACATAATCTGCTTGAACTGATTTTATTCAATTTGATCTCTGTATAAAAAATCAGTCTTTGTTTATGATAAACATTCAATTAAATATGTAAGTTCAATATAATCATAGTAGTAAAAATCACAAAACCAAACTATATGCGAAAGACTTTACGAAAAAAAATTGCCTTTGGGGTTGAAAGGATTTGGTGTTTCTTTTGGAGATAATCTTTTGATATATTTCTAATTTATCTCAGCTAGAAACTATGATTTCTCTCTTTTGGTCGAAGTAGTCTTTTAGTCTCATTATAAATATAGTTTATATGGAAAAGCTTTCTTTATATCTAGTTATACGAATAAGTAGACAAAATGTGACAAAAAACATGTCTTTGTCGACAACAAGAACTTTACTTTGTTGTTATATATGTTATAATTATATTTTTGTGATGTCTTGAAAAGAAAATTAATGAAATTTTAACTACAAAAAACCATACTAAAATTACGAAATATAGTTATTAGTTACCTATTATTATTCCCTTTCATTTGCTTTTAAATTCTATCCATTTTGCTATTAGGAGAGCTTTGTATTGTATCATATATTGAACAGTACTAAACAATGTTGTGGTAATAATATATAAACCAACAGCTGCTTGAGTATTGTAAACAAAAGATCACATAATAAATGTCATAAATATACTCATAAATCACATCATCTTACCCATATCTGGTGCTTTTTGTCATCATGGTAGTTGAGCTGGTGTATTTGGTTTTACTAAATTTGTAAGCTTCATCTGTAGAAAAGTAAACACTCAAGCAACAATAGCCAAAACTAAATTTTGGTTTAGAATAGTTCACATTGTCTTTGCTAGTTCTGGTCAAGATTTTAATAAATCCATACCTAGAAAAAATGTTTTTATATTTTCTGGATCTAAATAATAATTTCAAAAATTTCGGAAGAAACTATATAATCGTCAACTAGGAACATTGTTTGCAGATATAGCTTTTACTACTCGAAACAATCATAGAAATACGGGTATTTGGATCAACAACATCAAACATCATTTTAGTGGTCCTTTTCCATCTTGCTTGAAAACCTTCATAGTTTCTTTTGATAACATTTCAGGATTGTCTTTGTATTTTTCTTGTATTTCGTTTAATTTTGGCTGTAAATCTGCCATTCATTTTTGCATATTATTTCAAGCAGAGGATTGTTTGATTAGGATAAATCTTATACTTAGTGTAAGAAGTATAATAGCTATACCTAAGTTTCATCAGAAAATATTTAAAAATACAACCAATAAATTGAATATAGGACGGTAAAGTATTTCAGTAAATAATAGTAAGAAAATGTTCATAATATCTTTTAAGCATTAAAATATTTGTGTTAATTATAAGTTTTGACCATAAATATAGTCAATAGTAGCTAAATAACTAATTGGGTTATACTTTCATGATTTCTTCTGATTTAATTTTGGTTAATTCATCTATTTTTAAGCCAGATTTTTTTACTAATTCTTCTATTTCTTTTTCATTTAATTTGTGTTGATCTTCTCAAATTTCTTTATTGTCAAAAATTTGTTTTGTGTCTTTCATGGCTTCTTGTCTAATCTTTCTGATTGTGGTTTTGCATTCTTCTCACATAGATTTTACTTGTTTAGCTATTTCTTGTCTCCTATCTTGTGTGAGAGCTGGTATCCTAACTATAAGATAGCCTCAATCGTTTTGTGGTGTAAGTCATATGTTTGCATCGTAAATTGCCTTTTCTATGTGTTTTATTTCTCATTTATCTCGAGGCTCTATCTTGATTGTTTGTCAATCCATAATTGTAATATGTGCTAGCTGTGGTATTTTGAACATTCCATAAGATGCCTCTACATTTATATTTTCAACCAATCATGTGGATGCTCTTCATATGTGTAATGCTTTGAATTCACCTTCCAAAAAAGCTATTGCCTTGTTCATCTGTTGCTGATATAATGCTATGTCCATCTGTTTTTATTAAATAATTAAAAGAATCTAATTTTTCTATTTCTAGATCCCGGTTCCAAAAAATAATACCGGAATGACTTTGAGTTTAATTTATAAAAAAGTCATGGATTTGCAATATCATTAGTTATTTGTTTATTGTTTATTGGTATTTGGTGTGTTTATAATTGGTCTGGTTATTATTGTTTTTTTTCTTTTTTTGAAGAATGCTAGATATATGAGAATAAGGAAAATAACCAATATTCATATAAAGTAAGGATTGGATATAAATATTATTTTAGATATTTTAAAATTTCATCACAATATTACAGAGGCAGGAACAGTATCGTTTTCTTTTATATTAAAGTCAAAATTGGGTTTGTTTGCTATATCAAAACTTACTGTAAATGGTCATCCATATGGTGGTAGAACCAAGTCTGTATTGTCTGTTTCAATAAACATTTCTTCGTTTGGTTCTATTTTGACCGTATTTTGACCAAATATTAATGCTTTTTTAAATCAAAAAATGTTTGATATGATTCATGAGAAGCTAGCTTTTTGATTTATATTTCAAATATTTTTCAATCAGATTTGGAAGTTTGTGATTTTTCAATTTTTGATAGTTTTGATCGATCAGATTTGAATTTGTGATTTGATTTGAGTATCTCAGACGAAAATATCTACAAAATTTACTTTACGAACTACTATGTTAACCATAGATCCTCATTTTTTACTTTTTTCCATTTGATTGTATGCTACACAACCATGACTTAGTCATTTAAATCATATAGGAAGCTGAATATTGTAGGTCTTTTGAAAAGATGAATTTCAACTTATCGATACTGTTTTGTCATAATTTAGCATAAAATTTCAGAAATATTGTTTGGGTCTGTCTCATCCATTACATGCTCTTAATTTGTCGTTGTCTTGTGTAATGATAGAATCCAAAAAATCTATATTTAATATTATTTTGGTTTTAGAGGTATTTGTGATGTTAATACATATAGGAACAATGTCTCATGCTTTGGCCGTAAGATCTAATTCACTAGAATTAATTCAGTTATTACAAAAGTTTAAATCTACACTTTGTAGTTGTAGATTTTGTGCTGAAGCAATAGAAGATAAAAGGCAAAGAAGGGAAAGTAATAGAAGTATTTTTGTTTTCATATATCTTTGGAAAATAGTTTAAACAAGAGTATTGTTAGTTAATTACTTTTATAAATCAAACAAAAAACACACCAAGTAAGGGTGTGTTTTTGTATATATTAATGTAGTTTATTTAATTGGTGCTTGTTGTATTATTACTTTTGGTTTTCTAAAGAAAGCAAGGTATATGAGTATTATAAATATAATTATTCATATTAGAGGTATTGTTGGGAAGAAAAAAATTGTCTTTGTTTGAATCGCATCTGTTCATTCTAATTTTTTTGGATCAAATCAATATTTAGAAACATCAAAATCAAAATATGGTTTATAATTAACTTTAAGTTTTATTGTAAATGGTCATTTGTATCGAGGAATTTCAATATCTGTTAATGAATCTTTTGTATTTATTGTTTGATTATTGTTTGTGGTTATAATTTTTCATTGTATTGAAAAAGTTTTTTTATATCACAACATGCTTGAAATTTCTCAATCTATATTTACTATTTCATCTGTAGATCAATTATTTTCTATATTAAATTCTATTTGTAGTTTTTTATTTTCATCTATTGTCGTTTTAATTTTACTTATCTTAATTTTATTTTCTATTTTTGCATCTCATTCTACCAATACATTCAAATAATGAATTTTACGTGTTATAAATAAAAATATTTGTCATCATTTTAGATCTCACGGATCTTCTCAATATGCAAAGCATCATTTCTGAATTCAATTTACTCAAACTGGAAATTTTATAGTTGTTTTTCTAATTACATATCAATTAGCTGGTACCTTTATAAATTTTTCTTCAAATGGTTTTATAAATTTGGAAAATGGGTTGTCTCGTAAATAATTTGAACTACAATTAAATCCTCAATTTGGTTCTTTTGCATTATCTGGAAATCATCACCACAAATATATATCTTTACTGCTTTTGTTATAGTGTATTATACATATTTCTTTCTCTTCTCCTGGTTTTGCAACTATAGATAAATCATATATAAGGTTATCCATTCAACCATTACAAAATTTTGTGTCAATATAATTTAATTTGTTTGCCTCTAGTGCTGCACTACCTAAATTATCCGATGAAACAGTATTTGGTTCTACAACTTTTGTATTTAATATGTTTGGGTTGTCTCAACTAGTCTGACCAAATGTTTTATTTATATAAAAAAATGAAAGACAGAAAATAAGGATTAGAAGTAAATAATTTTTTTTCATTTTTATTTATAAAATAATAAATGTGTTAGTAGATTAACAAATATAATTAACTTTAGTTATATAAAGAACTGTTTTTTAAAAGCAAATGCTTTTATTTTTTTATTTTTATTTGTTTTTTAATTTCTAATATTAACAATAAAAATACAACAATTAATAGTGTATATATTAATATATTCTTATTTTTAAAAAAAGTATCTATTGTTTTTTCTATTTTTGTATAGTTTTTTCATTCAATTGAAAAATTTATGTAATGAATTTTACGTAATACAAATAAAAACATTTGTCATCATGTTAAATTTCACGGATCTTCTCAGTATGCAAAGCATCATTTCTGAATTCAATTTACTCAAACTGGAAATTTTATAGTTGTTTTTCTAATTACATATCAATTAGCTGGTACCTTTATAATTTTTTCTTCAAATGGTTTTATAAATTTGGAAAATGGGTTGTTTCGTGAATAATTTGAACTACAATTAAATCCTCAATTTGGCTCTTTTGTATTATCTGGAAATCATCACCATAAATATATATCTTTACTGCTTGTATTATAGTGTATTATACATATTTCTTTTTCTTCTCCTGGTCTAATTTTAATGTCTATATTATGAACCAGTTTTTCGTCTTTGAATCAGTTATTACAAAATTTAGTGTTTATATGATTTAACTTTTCTCTGCTTTCATTAAGTGTTGGTATGCCAACTATTATGGTCTTAGATCACGAACTTTGTTGTTCGTTTATAAAATCACCAATAGATATATTAATTATCGTTGAAATAAATAATAAGATTGATATCTTTATTATCGTTTTTTTTGTTATTTCAAAATTTTTCATATAATATATAAAATATAATTAAAATTTTTATTTAATGTAATTTAATGAAAGTTATTTAAAATTTCAATAAGAACATCAAAAAAAGTATCTAAAAATTTGACTTTTTTGAAAAATAAAATATAATTTAATTATAATTATTTATCTTTTATTTTTTATCTTTTGAAAATGCTGTCTTTATTGAAAAAATCTTCTTTATTAAGTATTTTGTTTGTTGCTTTGTTGTTTGTTTTAAAAATAAATGCAGCAACTCCAGTTCCTCTTTCTTTAACTCTTGGTGCTGGTTCCCTTTCTTGTACAAATACTGGTTTAGTAACATTTACTAATTTGAATACAAGTTATAGTGCACAGTCTCAAACTTGAACTTTTGCAAACAATAGTCGAACTTGTACTGATAATAGGTGAACTGGCCGACTTACTCCCTGAGCACAAACTGTTTTTTTAGCTACTAATCTTAATTCAACTGGTTGAAATTCTATAGCGGCAGCTAATGTAAAAATGTCTACTACTTATTCTACTACAAACTGAAGCTTGACATGAACAACTAGTTGAGCTACTTTAGTATCTATAAACAGTACACAAGATATATACAGAAAAAAAACAACAGCATGGACTGGTATTGGTATTTTTGTAGCTACACCTACTATAGTTATAAGTCTTGATGCCAATCAAGCTCCTTGAGTTTATACTTGAACCGTTACTGTTACTGATCCATCTTAGATCAACATATTATATTTTTATGAATAAATTATAAAATAACCATTTAAAAAAACAAAGAACTATTTTATAATAAATATAAATTAAACATAACTAAAATAAAAAATCAAATATATACAATTATAAAAGTTTTTATAAATAATTTTATAGTTGTTTTGCTTTTATTATAATATATCAAAAAAAGTATCTAAAAATTTGACTTTTTTGAAAAATAAAATATAATTTAATGATGATAGATATTTAACATATACAAACATGCATATTATATAGTCTAGGACTTTTATTTTTTAAATTATATTTAAATGAAAACAAAAATAAGAACATCTGTTCTAGTTATTGTTCTAGTCATTCTTTCGACATTCGTTTTAAAAATAAATGCAGCAACTCCAGTTCCTCTTTCTTTAACTGTTCAAGCTGGTTCCCTTTCTTGTACAAATACTGGTTTAGTAACATTTACTAATTTGAATACAAGTTATAGTGCACAGTCTCAAACTTGAACTTTTGCAAATGATAGTCGAACTTGTACAGACACTAGATGAACTGGCCGACTTACTCCCTGAGCACAAACTGTTTTTTTAGCTACTAATCTTAATGCAACTGGTTGAAGTTCTATAGCAGCAGCTAATGTAAAAATGTCTACTACTTATTCTACTTCATTTTGAAACTTGACATGAACAACTAGTTGAGCTACTTTGGTAGCTATAAACAATACACAAGATATATACAGAAAAAAAACAACAGCATGGACTGGTATTGGTATTTTTATAGCTACACCTACTATAGTTATAAATGTTGATGCCAATCAAGCTCCTTGAGTTTACACTTGAACTGTTACTGTTACTGATCCATCTTAATTCTTTTATAATAGGACTATTTTAATGATTTAGTCTTTACTTTAGTCCTAGACTATATATTATGTTTGTCAAAATATTTAACTTTTATTTATTAAAATATGGATATTGAATTTATATATAAAAATTGTTTCCTAAAAATTGAAATTTTTATTATTTCTATTTTTTTGTTATATTTTGTTTCTTTTAGTAATGCCGCAACGGATGTCCAGTTGTCTTTAGTAATAAATCCATGACAAATAGATTATTGATCTCCAATGTATCTAAATCTATGACAAATTAATCTTTCTCAAGTAGAACAAAATATACAATGACAATTTGGTGATTATTTTTGGGTAAGTGACTTGGCTTGATCTGATAATGGATATAATACACATATATCATGTGATGGTCTAGTATGACCAAATTGAATAGTTTTGACCTGAGTATATTTGATGGCTTGAAACAATGGTAATCCAGAATTATTAAATTGAAATGCTTGAAGTGTAAAAATAAATTCATCTTTTTCTGGTAATTATTTTTCTATGTTTAATGGACCAGTAACATACATTTATAGAGATCCCTGAACGAATCATTGAATAATAAATAAATATTGAGATAAAGCTTGGATAAGAGTTGTAGTACCTCCATATACTCAACCTTGAACTTATAGCTGAACAATATATTTTGATATATAAAATTGTGGTTAATCTTTGATTAACTTAAAAAACATGATAATGTTTTTTTGATAAAGTAGTCTATATATTTAGGCTATTTTTTTCTTTTTTTGAAATGTCTGATAAGAAAAAAGATTATAATGAAAATAGCAATTCATATCAGGATATTCCATGGAATTATCTTTATGGTTGTCGATTCTTGAATTACAATTATTTCTTTTAATTTGGGATCTAAAGAATCTTTGTTAAATAATATTTCTGGTGTTATTTTTCAATTTACCTCTATTTTGAAAAATCATCCATAAAAAGGAAGACTTCATATATTTATAGATAATTCTTTTGTAGAATTTGCAGTTAATCTGGTTTGAGATATTTCGAAAGTTTTTGAAAATCATAACTTATCGTATATTTTTCATGATCAAATAAATAACTCATCTACATCTCAATTGTTTATGAAGTTTAACTTTAATGATACCGTAGAATCAAAATTAAATTCTGTGTTTAATTTTTTGTTTCATCATCAATTTTTTGTTTTTTCAAATTCTTTTAATCTGATTTCTCTTTTGAAATTTGATCATACTAAAATATCTATAAAACTTGTTTGACGAACTACAACATTTACTAAATTTGGACTAGATGTATTTGTGTCTAAAAAATATGTCATACAACCATGTACTATACCAGCAAATCAAGCTGGAAACTTGATATAATTTTTTTCTTTGATAGTTTGTTTTGCAGGTATAATAAATCATTTATTTTTTTGGATAACATATTGTCAAAAATCTTGTGTCTTTCATTCTCATTTACAAGCTCTATTTTTGAAATTATCATTTGTGATAGTTCAGTCTGGAAATCAGACTTTTATAGGTATATCTTTGTTTGTGTTATTGGTAAATTGTGTACAGATTTCATTTAGTTTTGCTGAGTTTGTAGAAAAATTTAAGCCTGATGTTATATTTCAGCTATTACAAAAACTTGCTGTTATGTCTGTAATGCTCTGTCAAAGAACAAAAGGAGAAAGTAGTAGGTAAAATGCAAAAGTTGAAATTGTTGAAATCCAGATTTTTGTTTTCATTTGAATTTTGAAGATATTGTAAAATTATATTATAATAAATATTGTTTTTTGTAATTTATAGAAAATGTCTTTTAAAACAAGGTTTTTATGATTTTTTGAAAAGTGGTTTAAATGTGATGGTGATGATTGATAATATTATAATAGTTAATATAACCCATATCCAAGAAAATATAAAGATTGTGGATGTCTCTGTAATGGTGATTGATTTTTTTAGAGATGGATCTATGTTGTCTCACTGAAAGTCTATATATGGTGAATAATTTATTTCGAAAGATACCTTAAAAGGTCATTTGTAAGCTGGTATAAGTCATATTTCTTGTTTAATCTCTGTGGTGGTAGAAGGTGCAATTATATAATTTTCTGTTTGGAATGTTTTTTCAAATCATAGTATATTGTATATTCTTCATTGTACTTTAGCTTGCTGAGATATATTTCAATCATTTTTTAGCAAAAACGATATAGATGATTTGTTGTTTATTAGTTGGACCTTTATGTTTTTGTTTGAAGAATATATGTCAGATTTGTTTGGTAATAATTGAATAGAGGATTTGATGTCTGAAGCATTTCATATTATTAGATTTAGATGTGATGATTTGCGCTCTATGATATTGAACATTCATCATGCCTTGGAATTGTCTATCTTGCTTGATTTGAATACAAGACAACCATACACCATTCAGTTTGATCATATAGGAGCTTTGATAGTTTCATGAATCTTAGCAAATCATTGTGGTGGAACAATCAATGTTCTACTGTTTCAACTATCGCTAGAAAATAATTTTGAAAAGTCGTTGTTTGGTCACATATCTTGATCACACAATTGTAATCAGTTTGAATTTTTGACAAATCATTTGGAAAATCAGTATTGTATCTGTATTTTGTCTGAGCTTCTAGAAAAAAAGTTTAGACATAAATCGTAAGTTCATCATGCTTGGATATTTATTACTTTATTTTTTTGTGTTTCATCGCAGAAAGAAAATCATATCTCTGAAACATTAGATCAATGAGTAAGCGGCAAAAGGTAGAAAGTTAAGAGTAGAAATAAAGAGAGTCAGATTTTGATTTTCATTTGAAGTGTGGGAATGTGGTAAATGGTATAGAGTTAGATTCCGGTTGCAGACTTTGTCAACCACACCGGAATGACAGGTTAGATTCCGGTTGCAGACTTTGTCAACCACACCGGAATGACAGGTTAGATTCCGGTTGCAGACTTTGTCAACCACACCGGAATGACAGGTTAGATTCCGGTTGCAGACTTTGTCAACCACACCGG